>JAEEGG010011960.1_pt1 | contig 18810 bp, 15 predicted proteins | sample 9134161 | NCBI WGS metagenome assembly JAEEGG01 (sample SAMN16246543, study PRJNA631951) | gut metagenome | biome: gut microbiome; feature: rumen; material: CR-attached | host: Bos | place: Iran: Karaj | collected 2018-10 | reverse complement strand
GTTGCCATGTATTATGTCTTTACGGGCTTTTGTGGATATATTGCGCTGGTACTGGTCTTTTATTCCATGCTGTACCTGTCCATCTGTAAGGATTACTCCAAGATTTCCTTGTTCTTCTTTACGGGAATGCTTGTGGCCTTCCTGTTGTCCTTCCTGTTCGTGAGGGGATGGCATTTTGAAGTATCCTATGGAATGCTTTTGGCGCTGAGCATTGGCTTTGCACTCACGGCCATAATGGAGATGGCAACCATCCGAAGATACTTCCAGAGGAACAACAATAGCTATAAAAAGGTTTTGGGATATTTTAAGCGTTACTGGAAGCTCATTGCCATCAATTTCTGTTATACCCTGGGACTTTATATCCATAACTTCGTGTTCTGGAACACTAAGCTGCAGATGGTGGTCGTAAAGAGCTTTATCATGGCACCGACCTATGACGTGGCAACCTGTATCGCCATGTTCACCAATATTTCCGCGACGGTCATCTTTATCGCAAGAATTGAAATGTATTTCCATGAACGCTATAAGGCATATTCCGAGGCCGTAACTGGCGGAAGATGGATGGACGTGCAAAATACCAAAAACCGCATGTTCCGTCAGTTGTCCACGGAGCTGATGAACCTTGTGAGATTACAGTTTATCATTTCCGTCGTCATCTTTTTGCTGATGCTGATTTTCCTGCCAAGGTTTGGTTTTGCCGGACTTGTTTTGCAGATTTATCCTTCGCTGGCAGCAGGCTACTTCATCCTGTTTGTCATGTATTCAGAAATCATTTTGCTGTATTATTACAATGATTTGAACGGAGCCGTTATGACTTCGGCGATCTTTTGCCTTGTGACGTTTTTGGTCAGCATTTTTGCAACGCACCTGTCTGCCATTTGGTATGGACTTGGCGTGATTGTAGGGAGCCTCACGGGATTTATCATCGCATATCTTCGCCTTCGCTGGGTGGAAAGGCATTTGGATGAGCATATTTTCTGTAGGGGCGTGCTGTTCCCGACAAAGCTTTCCAAGAAGCCGCCTGCCTTAGTGTATGACAGAAATAAGTTCTCGGCCAATCAGGGCGAAGATGAAAAGGCGATGAGCTAACGGGGAAGGAAGCCCTAGGTTTTGCGAGGTGATGTTTGAAATGGGTATATTTGAAGTAATGTTGGATATGTGGTTTTATTTAGGATTGGCGCTGGTTGGCGCTGGAATCCTCATTTTAACCGCGGCCTTTTTCCGATATGCACGCAAGAAAATGAGCGACGGATTTATGATGGTTTGGTTTGCCATCTCCATCGTGGTTTTCCTGTTAGGAATTATCCTGATGTTAGCTGGATATAGCTCTGCCGTGATTGTTACCGTGGTTGCGACGGTTGGCGCACTGCTGTTATTAATCATTTTTGTCGTCAGCAGTATGGTATCCGAGCTGATGATGAAGGTTCGTGAGCTGGCGATGCAGGTCGCACTGTTAAATCAGGAAAATGACACCATGCTACAGCAGATTAATAAACTGAAGGAGTCAGAGAAAGATGCCTAAACACATCCTGTTTGTGATCAACACACTGAGCAGGGCAGGGGCGGAGACGGCGCTTCTAGAGCTCCTCCCACATTTCACCGGACCGGACTATGAGGTGGACCTGTTTGTCTTACTGGGACAGGGAGAGCTTGTGGATCGGATTCCGAAGAACGTAAGACTTTTGAATCAGAAATTTTCCAAAGAATCCGTCCTTTCAAAGCAAGGAAGGATGCATCTGATGGGAACGACATGCAAGGCCCTGATGGCGAGGGGAACGATCCTTAGAAGATTTCCCTATTTAGTGAAGAATGGGCTTCGCATGATGAAAAAGGGCCAACTGCAGGCCGATAAATTGCTTTGGCGAGTACTTGCGGACGGTGCACCGAGATATGAGACGGAATATGACGCGGCAATCGCGTTCATTGAAGGGGGTTCCGCATATTATGTGGCAGATTACGTAAAAGCAAGGACAAAGCTTGGGTTTATTCACATTGATTATCCGATGGCAGGCTATGATCGCATTCTGGATCAAAACTGCTACTTAACATATGATCACGTCTTTCCGATTTCGGAGGAGACGGAAAAAAGCTTTTTGGAGACCTATCCGGAATGCGTGGGAAAAACCAGCGTGTTCCACAACGTCGTCAACCAAAAGGCCATTCGGGAGAAGGCACTTTTGCCCGGTGGCTTTGAGGATGCCTATGACGGCAAGCGTATTTTGACGGTAGCCAGACTGACGAAGCAGAAGGCCTTTCCCATTGCCATAGAGGCCATGAAGCTTCTGAAGGATGCCGGCGTGAAGGCAAGATGGTACGTGCTGGGCGAGGGCGATGAGAGAAAAGGCTTGGAACAAAAGATCCGAGAGCTTGGCCTGGAGGAAGATTTCCTTTTGCTTGGTGCCAAGGACAATCCATTTCCCTATTACAAGCAGACAGATCTATATGTTCATGCAACGGCCTATGAAGGCAAGAGCATTGCCATTCAGGAGGCGCAGACGCTGGCCTGTCCCATCATTGTTTCCGACATTACCAGCAATAGGCAGCAGGTAAGACACGAAGAAGACGGTTTGGTTGCTGAGCTAACGCCTAAAACAATCGCCGATGCCATTATGGAATTGATCTCAGATCCTGAAAAGGCAAGGCGGCTTGGGGATAACGCGGCAAAGCGCAAGGTCGCTTATGAAGAGGACTTAGAAGCACTGAACAATTTATTATCGAGGGATTAACATGCAGAATTCAAAGCCAAAGGAATTGTTGATCATTATACCGGCGTATAATGAGGAACAAAACATACTGGCTGTGTTGAAGGATCTGAAAACACCTGAGATTATGGAAATCGCGGATGTTTTGGTCATCAATGACGCATCCTCTGACGCAACTAACAGAATTGTTAAAAATGCTGGATTTACGCTGATCTCCAATATCTTTAATCTGGGATACGGGAGCACGATTCAGCTTGGCTATAAATATGCCATCCGACGAAAGTACAAGTATGTCATTCAGATGGATGCGGACGGTCAGCATGACGTCTGCAACGTCATGAAATTGTATGACAGGTTAAAAACGCCCAATCGGGAAGGAAAGTATCCTGATATTGTCTTGGGCTCTCGATTTATGGAGGGCAGCAGTGACTTTGAAGTGTCACCGGCGAAGCAGTTTGCTTTTGTGCTGTTTCGGTTTTTAATAAAGCTCTTTACGGGCAGAAGGATTGCGGACCCGACCACTGGTCTTCAGGGCTTAAGCAGCAGAGCCGTCTTGTACTATTCCAAATATGGACGCTTTGATGACCGTTATCCTGACGCAAACATGATTATTCTAATGCTATTGGTAGGGTACCGCGTAGAAGAGATGCCTGCCGTCATGCATTGCCGTACGGCTGGAGAGAGCATGCACTCTGGTTTGAAACCGTTCATCTACATGATTCGAATGGTATTCTCCATTTTGGCAGTGGTATTTAGAATTAAAATCTTGCAAAAGAAGGCCGGAGAGAAGAGAGATGTTATCTTTTATTAAAGCTTTGGGCGTAGGCTTTCAGCCTGCAGAGCTAATAGAAGCTTCGGGACCCTTGGATAACCCTTGCAGGGGATGGTATCGCATTTATACCTACCGTCTGGAGGAAGAAGCCTGGGAGGAGCCCGTGAGGTATCCGGGGGAGAGCCTGGCCCTGACGCTATTCAATGTTGGAGCCTGCAAGGATGAGGATTTTGGCAGGGAGGTTTTGGATAGAATCGACCAAATGCTGAAGCAATTTGAAATGCTTGGCTTCGACCTGATCCTTAGAATATGCTATGACACGGAAGGAAAAGGGATGGTAAGGGAACCCTCCCTTTTTTCGCAAGTAAAAAAGCATATTGCGCAGCTTGCTCCTATATTAAAAAAGCACGCAAATCACATCTATGTCTATCAGGGCTTGCTTGTGGGAAGCTGGGGAGAGATGCATGAATCGAAGTTTCTTCTTCCGCAGTACTTAAAGGAATTGATGGAAACCTTCCTCCGCGAAACGGATGGGAAGGTTAAACTGAGCATTCGAAAGCCCGTACAATATCGCATTGCTTTTTCGGAGGGACAGGAGAGGCGGCAGATTGGATTTTTCAATGACGGCATGCTGGGGTCGGGGACGCATCTTGGAACCTTTGCGCCGGAACCTGCGGGAAGGGGAAATTGGAAGGAGCCGTGGAGCCAGGAGGAAGAGGTGCAGTTTATGGCACCGTTTATCAATGAGGTTCCCTATGGCGGAGAAGTCCTTCAGCCGCCGATGCCACTCGCTCCGGAAAACATTTTGGAGACCCTTCAAAGCCTCCGCGTCTCCTACTTAAATTCCACGCATGATGCGGCGCTTCTTTCGGAATGGAAGCAGACTAGCTTCGAAGGAATGCCGTTCTTTACTTATGTGGGAGAGCACCTTGGCTACCGATTCCAGGTTCGAAGCGTGCAGGGGAAATGGGGCAAGAACTTAGAACTTACTGTCACCATCGAAAACAGTGGTTTTGGTTCCTGCTATGAGGATACGGAAATCGTGATTTTGGGACGCAAGGAGGAGCATGCTGCGCCCGTGACGCTCGGCACGCTAAACGGCAACCTAAAAGACCTCCATGGCGGTAAGACGGGCAGCTATAGCGGCAGCTTTCTTACCGAGAGCATTGCCATCCGCGACAAAGGATCGCAGCTCCAAATCCTCGCGCTTCTTCGCCGCAAACGCGATGGCCGCACCATTCACTTCGCCCAACAAGAAACAGAATGCGGCCTCCTGTTGGGATATTTCACCAAATAAGCAAAGCTTGCGACTTGCGTGACCTTCGTCACGTCCCGGTGCGCCTTTCGGCGCATCCTCGCTTCGCATCGGATTCAGAATTTGCTTCGCAAATTCGAACATATTCACAATGTTCGGGATCGCAAGCATAGCTTGCGACTTGCGTGACCTTCGTCACGTCTCTCACGTTGTTCGGGATCGCAAGCATAGCTTGCGACTTGCGTGACCTTCGTCACGTCCCTCACGTTGTTCGGGATCGCAAGCATAGCTTGCGACAGGCTCGAGGGGATAGGGGCAAGGGTCTTTCTAGGTCAAAAGGTTAGTAGAAAGACCCTTGCACCCTAGCCCCGAGTCTTTTCATAAACTAGATCAGTCAGTATTTGATAAAGGGGAGGAGGGCACGATTTGATGAAGATTTGTTTTTTTTCGGGTGACGTAACGCGAAATGGCGGAACGGAACGCGTGTCCATCACCATTGCAAATGAACTTGCAAAGGATCCAGAATATCAAGTGTGCTTCCTAAGCCTTGTGGAACAAAAGGAGTGCCCGGCTTACGAGATTGCTCAAGACATTTCACGCCATGCACTGGGAGAGCGGTGGCTGTCTCCGGGACCAGCCTACCTTCCTCTCATTCCTAAGGTTCGTAAGTTCTTAAAAGAGAATCAAATTGATCTGATCATTGATATCGACATTGTATTAGACGTACTCTCTGTTCCGGCGGCAGCAGGCCTAAAAACAAGAGTATTGTCCTGGGAGCACTCCAACTGTGCGTTTGAATTGACACAGGGGTGGTATCGCAGATTCATTCTGAATCTGTTTACCAGACGAACGGATGGCGTCGTGACGCTGACGCCTGGCGATGCGTTAGCATTTCAGAAGCATTTTAAGAACAAAAAGCACATTATTTCGATCTTTAATCCGGCTTCCGCTGCGGGCGTTTCCTTAGATGGACCACGCGAAAACTGGCTGATTACGGCTGCAAGACTTGTACCGGAAAAGGGCTTTGACGATCTCATGCTGGTTGCCAAGGAAGTGCTTCCAACGCATCCGGATTGGAAATGGATTCTCTGCGGAGACGGGCCAATGCGGGAAGAATTAGAAGCCTTTTGTCAAAAAGAAAATCTTAAGGAGCAGCTGGTACTGGCCGGGTATGTTCCGAAGGTGGAAGAGTATCTTGCCAAATCAAAAATATTTGTGCTAACCTCGAAGGCGGAGGGGCTGCCAATGTGTCTTTTGGAGGCAAGAGCCTGCGGCGTTCCCTGCGTGAGCTTTGACGTTCCTACGGGACCTGCCGATCTGATCGAAGAGGGCGTCAACGGCTATCTGATCCAGCCGTTTGACGTAAAAGCCATGGCAGAGAAATGCTCTTTGCTGATGGAGAATCCTTCACTTCAGGCGGCCATGGGAGAGAGCGCCTTAGAACATTTGGATCAGTTTTATCTGCAAAGCATTATCAGTCAATGGAAGAATTTCATTGGAGAGCTTATAAAATGAGTGCCAGTCGTGCAAAAAACATAGGTAAAAATAGTTTGATTAGCATCCTTTCCCAACTGTTGATCATCGTGGCAGGATTCTTTAGTCAAAGAGTGATTAACGTCAAGCTTGGGACGGAGCTCGTGGGATTAAATGGCGTCATTTCGAACGTTATTGCCGTTTTTTCCGTATCTGAGCTCGGTCTGTCCACCGCTATTGTTTTTCATCTTTATCGCGCATTGGCGCAGGCGCGGGAAGAAAAAATTGCCGCACTGATGAACCTGTATCGCAGGGCATATCTTGTCGTCGCGGGCGTGATTACTTTGCTTGGACTTGCGTTTTTGCCTTTTTTCCACCTGTTTACCAAGGAGAATCATTTTGCATTGTCCTATGTCAGACTGATTTATGTTCTGTGGCTCGTCAAAACGGTTTTGGGATATCTGCTGTCCTATAAGCGCTCCATCTTGATCGCGGATCAAAGGGAATATGTCAGCAGCCTGCTGGCCATGACTGCAACCATCCTACAGTATTTTTCCATCATCGTCATTATTTTGCTTGGTGGGAAATATGAGTGGGCGTTATCCCTTAGCATTTTCTTTGACGTGATCATGAACTGTGTGATGATCGCCTATGTCAATCAAACATATCCCTATCTGCGAAGAAGTCATGGACGTCTGGAAGACAAAGGCTTGGCACAGTCCATTTTTATAGACGTTAAAAATTTATTTGCCACCAGAATTGCGCAAAAGCTTTTGGGCAGTACGGACAACCTGATCCTGTCCAGCTTTATTAACCTGAGCATTGTAGGCTTTTATTCCAATTACTGCCTGATTACCCAGTCCCTAATCAATGTGATGCAGGCTCTTTCAGGAGCTTTGCAACCGACGATTGGCAATCTGATCGTCGAAGAGGACCGGGATCGCGACCAGGAGCTGCTACAGGCATTTACCTTTGTGTTCTTTTTCCTTGCAGCCATCATTACGTGTGGCGTGGCGGGAATGGCCTCCATCTTTGTCGGAGACATTTGGCTGGGCGAGGAGTTCCTTCTGCCAATACCGACTGTATTTTTCCTCTCCGTAAATTGCATGCTCTATATTATGAGCTTGCCTATCGGAGCGTTTATCAGTGCCAGCGGATTATTTCAATTCGAGAAAAAAATAGCGCTGTCCGCAGCCATTGTCAATCTGCTTCTTTCTCTTGTACTTGTGCAGCCCTTGGGATTGCCTGGGGTTTTGACGGGAACGCTTGCTGCCTATCTGATCTTGATCATAGGAAAGTCCGTGGGCTTTTGCAGGCTGTATTTGCAGAAGGCCTGCGGCGGATATCTCATGCAGCTTCTGGAGTATGGAGCACTTTCGGTGGCGGAAGGAGCAACGTGCGTTTATCTTACGGGAAAGCTCTGTGGTACGTTTACGCTTTTCGGCTTTTTAGGAGCGCTGGTCGTCTGCGTCATTTTCCCATGTGGCATCAATGGCCTGCTGTTTTATCGCTCGAAGCGAACGAAGAGTTTACTTCTTCTTGTAAAAAAATATGTTCGTAATGTTAAGAAAACGCCTAAGTAGAAAGGTGTCTGGAGACATGACATGAATGAGATTTTAGTATCGATTATTATTCCTGCGTATAAAACGGAAAAATACTTGGAGCAATGTATTGACAGTGCGCTGAGTCAAAGCTATCAAAATCTGGAAATTATCCTGGTGGATGATGGCTCTCCGGATCGGTGTCCGCAAATCATGGATACGTATGCTGCAGAACATGAGAAGGTTTCGGTCGTTCATAAGAAGAATCAGGGAATCGGATTTGCACGTAACACAGGTGTTTCCACCGCCCATGGTGACTATGTTTTTTTCATGGATTCTGACGATTGTCTTGATGGAACGCAGGCCATTACCAGACTGGTTCGTGAGGCAGAAAAAACGCAGGCGGACATTGTCGTAGGGAATTATCGAAAGCTTCAGGGGAAGGAATGCTTAGGAGTCAATGAGCATCATTTCCATGAGGATACCGACATGGATTCACCTGATGCCAGATTTTCCGGTTTTTACCGTTATGGTCACCTGGCATATGTCTGGGGAAAGCTCTATCGAAGGGAATTTCTGCTCCAGCGAGACGTCTGGCTCAGGGACTATCCCTTTACGCAGGACAAGGCATACAACATGCTTTGCTATGCCTGTCATCCCCGCTATGCTTTTATTGAGGAAAGTGTATATTTGTATCGCATCAATGAGGAATCCGTGACCTTTCGGTATAAGCCGAACATGAGCAGAGTTTGGCTTTCCATTGCAAAGGATTTTCATGAGGAATTGCAGAAAAGAGGCATGGAAGACCATTATAGGGACATTACGGCCTTTCATATCTTCTTTGGCAGCTTTTTTCTGGTAAAGCAGGAGCTGATGGCAAAGCATGGCATGCGAGGCGCCATTCGTGCCGTCAAGGAATATGGTAGCGATCCGTTTGCAAAGCAGGCCATGAAGGATCTCGCAAAAGGAAAATATGTCAGGGATATTTCCAGTTTCACCTGGAAGGTATTGATTCGGTTATCAGCCATTCTCTTTTTCATTCACGGCTACGCACTGTTTGTTCTTGGCATTTCACTCGTGAGAACGCTGCAGATTGACGGTAAGATTACGGAAAAAAGAAATAAGACGAATCACCCTGAAAAAGAGAAGCAAATGACGGCAGGAAAAAAGCGTATACAGGCGGAAACGCTGTGTCTTTGCGAGCTGCTTAGGATAGCCTTGACCGGTGAGAGGGATGCAAAGCAAATTGAGACGCTTTTGGATCAGGTTAATCTGGAAAAGGTCATTTCCATGGCGCGGGAACACAGGGTGCTTCCCATGCTCTACGACGTACTTGAGGAATATCTTGATGAGCGCCAGTCCAAGCTTCTGTCGAAGCTACAACAGGCAGGAGAAATGGTCGTAAAGCAAAGCTATCGGCTTTTGTTTTTAACGAAGGAGTTGACTGGGCTGATCCAAGAGCACGGTATCCCCGTGGTAGTGCTGAAGGGATGCGGCGTGGCATCCTATTATCCCGTTCCGGAATATCGAAAGTCTGGCGACGTGGATTTGCTGTTTCGAAGCATGGAGGACATTTACGCAGTGGGGAAGCTTTTGGAACGGCGAGGCTACTTCGTGAAGGAGGAGCAGCACGCGAACCATCACATTGTTTATCAGGGTCCGGACGGCATTGACCTGGAGCTGCATGCCATGCTTGCGGAGCCCTTTGACAACGAGAACGTTAATCAAAAGATGGAGGAGCTGCTGCCCAGATATTTTGAGACCATTCAGGAGACAAATTCCATGGGAATCACAATCCCGACCACTGCGGATCCCCTGCAGGCGTTGGAGCTATTGCTTCACATGCTGCAACACTTCCTAAGGGCAGGCTTTGGATTAAAGCTTCTTACGGACTGGGTCGTATTTTGGAATCAGGTTCATGAGGAGGAGACGGCGAAGAAGTTCGCAGCGCTGGCAGAGGAATGCGGCGTCTCTGGATTTGCAAAGGCAGTAACGCTCCTTTGTGAGAAATACTTAGGCTTGACAAAAACACGTATTTACGGAGACAATCTGGAGGCGGAATTCTCCAAAGGATATGCTGAGCAGTTCCTAATGGACATCATTCAAGCGGAGGAATTTGGAAAGGCTGACAAAAACCGCATGGTTGCGCTTCGGAAAAGGAGCCTTTGGGGATATGTCAAGGAATTCCATTATCAGATGAGAATGAACTACGCCGAGGAGAGCAAAAAGAAGTGGAAATGGCCGTATTTATGGTGTAAGACCTTCGTTACGTTCCTTAGGAACAATCGGCGCCTGGGAAGGGGGAGCCTTCACAGTATTTTGAAAAACGCGGGAGAGCGTGCGGGAGTCGTAGAAGAAATGCGTTTGTTTCATAAAAAAACAAACAAGAAAAAATAAGCGAGGGAAAGCATGAAGATTAATGAAGGATATCAACTGAAAAGCATGGGTGGGCACTCTGTTGTGACTTCTGGTGAGCAGGGGGATACTATATTGTTCGCCTTGAATGAGACGGGTGCCTTTCTCTGGAAGGGAATCCAGGAGGGACTTTCTAAGGAAGAACTGAAAAAGAAGCTGTGTTTGGAATATGAGGCTGATCCAGAGGAAGAGGAGCTGATTGCCAATGACGTGGAGGAATTTCTTTTGCAACTAAAAACCATGGGTGTATTGGATTAATGGAGGAAGAAACGCATGGATCGTATCTTATTGGTGGATGATGACAAGGAAGTGCTTCACGTCAACAGCGAGTTCTTAAAGGGAAAGGGTTATGGGGTGGAGACGGCCGCCTCTGGACAGGAAGCCTTGAATAAGATCAGCAGCTTTATGCCGCATTGCATTGTTTTGGACGTCATGATGCCGGGAATGGATGGGTTTGAAACCATACAGCAGCTCAGGAAGATCACGCAGGTGCCCGTGTTGTTTTTGACGGGAAGAACCGAGGAGGCAGACCGCATTCAGGGGCTGTTAACGGGCGCCGTGGACTATATTTTAAAGCCGTGTAGTCTGGAGGAGCTTTCCCTGCGCATTCAGATTCACATCAGCAGATATCGCGGCGTGACCGGACAGACGGGGATTTTGGAATTTCCGCCCCTTCGCATTGAGCTTTTGAACCATCGGGTATTTTGCCGCGAGGAGGAGCTTTTGCTGTCCAATAAGGAGTATGAGCTTTTGGTTTGTCTGGCAAAGAATAATCGCAAGGTCATGACCTTCGAGCAGATCGGTCAAGAGCTTCTTGGCGGCTACATTGATGCAGATCGCAGAAACATCATGATGAACGCCAGTCGCCTTCGGAAAAAAATGGAGGGCTACGTTGGGCTGGAAAACATGATTGAAACGGTTTGGGGCAAGGGATATTGCTTTAAGGGATAAAGAAATGGAAAAGAAGCGTTATACAAAACCGCAGACGATTCCTCGTGAGGAATTGGAGAAAGCTCTTCTTCAGGCAAATGAGGAATTGTCCAAGGCGAATGAAAAATTATATCGTCAGGAACGCGAACGAATGGAGCTCTTTCGCAACCTGTCTCATGATCTGCGGGCCCCCATGACTGCGCTGGTCAGTTCCATCGGACTTTTGCGGGAAAAGCGGGACATGGAGGAAGAGGAATATCAGGAGCTTCTGGACCTGATGGCAAGGCGACTAAAAAATCTAAAGGCCATGCTGGATGAGATTTTCCTTCTGGGACAGATGGAGAATCCTGAGCAGCAATTGCAACTGGAAACCATTGACGCAGCCGCTCTTTTGGAGGAATTCTATTTTTCCTGTGAGGCAGATGCCAAGTATGCAGAGAGAAAGCTGGAGCTATGTCTGCCGGAGAAGTTTGATTGCCTGATCCAGGTAGACCCGCAAAAGCTTGTCAGAGTGCTGGATAACCTGTTTACCAATGCCCTGCGTTATTCCAAAAAGGGAGATGAGATTATCTTGTCCGCAGAGCTTTTGGAGACTAAGCTTAGAATCAGTGTGCGCGATACGGGCATTGGAATTTTACCAGAGGATCTTCCGCGTGTCTTTGAAAGATCTTATCGTGCAGACAGATCGCGAACACCGGGTGATGGAGGGCATGGACTGGGACTTGCGATTGCGAAAAGCATTGTAGAAAAGCATGGCGGGACCATCTGGTGTGAGAGTGTTCCAGAGCAGGGAAGCACCTTTTTTGTGGAATTACCGATTTTGATAAATTCGTAACAATTCTGTTAGAATGCTTGCGCCAAAGGAAGGCCTATGTTAGGATGTATACATGTAAAAGGAGAAAATGATTCTCCTGAGAAAAAACAAAAATAAAGTAGGAGGTAACAAAAAATGAAGAATTATGTTAAGCCCGTTGTACTTGCAAACGAGGAGTTGGCAGAAGGCGTATATGCAGCAAGTGGTGATTGCTATACTGTAAGCGGATACATTCATCAGGTTCCTGAGAACGGCAGAGGAGATTACAGAGTACAGTTCAATGGCGTTCATGCAGCTGGTGACGGACATCACAGCGGAACCCAGGTTCTGATCATTTCCTTCAATCTGCCCGTTGTTTACAAGGGATCCAACGGAACCCTGATCGGCGGTGACGGCACCAACACCATCTCCATCGAGTATCATTATCACAACAATGGCAATGACAACATCGGTCTTGGCGACGTGATCGTAGAGGCTGATCCTGGTCTTGCACTTGCTGGTGCTACCCTGACCTGCAATCATGATTGCGGCCAGCACTAATTAACAAATCATGCATGCAAAGGCTGGTTCTTTCGGGAACCAGTCTTTTTTACTTGTCTTTTTTCGCAGAATAGGGCATAATGAAAGCGATGGCATTCGATAAGTGATGCCGATTAGGAACGATGGTATGGGCGAGAAACTACGATTTTACATATCGAGAATTAAATCAGGACGATTAAAAGAGATGGGGCGGCAGACGGTCTGGATCTATCATTATGCCAGACGGTACTGGGGGGCCATGGTTTTTTATACCCTGCTGGGCTTTGTGGGAACGGGCTTTGGTCTGCTGGCAAGCTGGGTTTCAAAGAATCTGGTCGATATCATTACTGGCCACAACTCCGGGGCAGTGGTACAGACCTTTGCCTTTATGATTGGCATGAACGTTGGCACCATGATCGTCAATCAGATTTCGGAATATGTTTCCGCCTACATCAGCATGAAGGTGGACGCGGAGATTAAGTCAGACATTTTTGAAAAAATCATGGTGACGGACTGGGAGTCCCTGACCAATTATCATACGGGCGATTTGTTGACCAGATGGAGCTCGGATGCCTCAAATATTTCTTCCGGCGTGCTCAGCTTTATTCCAAACCTTTTGATCTATCTGTTCCGTTTTATCAGTGCCTTTGCCATGGTAGTTTACCATGACTGGACCTTCGCGCTGTTTGCCTTTATGGGAATGCCCGTGAGCCTGATCCTGTCGAGAACCTTGATGCGGCGCATGGTGAATAACAACCAGAGAAGCGCTGCCATGGGAGCGAAGCTTTCCGGCTTTAATCAGGAGACCTTCTCCAACATCCAGACCATTAAGGCGTTTTCCCTGATTCGTCTCTATGTGGAACGATTAAAGCAACTTCAAAAGGAATATATCGAGATGCGGTTGGATTTTCGCAAGATGTCTATCTGGACGTCGCTGCTTTTGTCCACCGTTGGCATGATCGTGTCCTATGCTTCCTATGGCTGGGGAATCTATCGCGTGTGGAGCGGTGTCATCACCTATGGTACGATGACCATGTTCCTCAGTCTTTCCGGTACGCTGACGGGAGCACTGAGCAGCCTTACTTCTCTTGTGCCGACGGCGATTGGGCTTACGACTTCTGCAGGGAGACTCATGGACATCGTGGAGATGCCGCGGGAGGATTACGGCAGGGAGGAAGCGGTGGATGCTTTTCTGGAGAAGTACCGCGAGGAGGGCATCAGCCTTGGCATGGAGCACGTAAATTATGCTTATCACAATGGAACGCAGGTGTTTGAGGATGCCTCCCTTAAGGCAAATCCGCATGAGATTATTGCGCTGGTTGGGCCTTCGGGCGAGGGCAAGACGACGATGCTTAGGCTGATTCTGGCGCTGATACAGCCCAAGGAGGGAAAAGCCTTTTTATACGGAGGGAAGAACGATCCGGGAGAGGACGGAAGGGAGCCTTTGACGCCAGCCTCGAGAAAGCTTTTTTCCTATGTCCCGCAGGGGAATACCATGTTTAGCGGAACAATAGCGGATAACATGCGGAACGTAAAGCCGGATGCGACGGACGAAGAAATCAAGGAATGTTTACAATTGGCCTGTGCATGGGATTTTGTGGAGAAGCTTCCAGATGGAATTCACAGCATGATAAAGGAGCGCGGCGGCGGATTCTCAGAAGGTCAGGCCCAGCGCTTGTCCATTGCGAGGGCCCTGCTTCGAAAGTCTCCTTTGCTCCTTTTGGATGAAGCGACCTCCGCGCTCGATGTTGCAACGGAGAGAAGAGTTTTGAAGAACATTATGCAGGATGATTATCCCAGAACCTGTATCGTTACGACACATCGTCCTACGGTGCTGAGCGCCTGCAGTCGAGTGTATGCCATTCGGGATAAGCGGTGCAAAATTTTAAATGAAGAAGAGATTGACGAGCTTGTGCGTGGGTTCTAGACAAGATCGATGCGATCCTTCATAACCTTGGCGGCCTCCGGATCCTTGGTGCAAGACAGCTTGCAGATAAGGATTTGGGAGGCTATTTTTTTGATCGTTTCCAGATTGCGGTCAAAGAGCTCCTCCGTCCATGAATGAGAGATCAGGCGCTGATCGACGAGAAGAAGCTGCTGATCCTTTGACAGCTCCGTAACAAAGTTGGCAGGCGCACGATTTAAAAGCGTGATTCCTCCGAGGGGATGTGTCTCCTTATCAGAAATCTCAGAGGTTCCGCACCAGGGAATGCCATGAATCACGGGCTGGCCGTCCTGCAGGGCAAGAAGATTCAAATCCCCATTCAGGATGGGCGTGCCAAAGCTTTCCTTCCAAAGGTTCGCGTGCGTGGATTTTCCCATGCCAGAGTGGCCGGAAAAGAGCCATGCCTTTCCGCAATACAGGATTGAAGTGGAATGAATGGCAACCATGCCATGGAGTCCTGCCAGATAGAGGAAGACCTCACGAATGCCATGGAACAGCTCCTCCTTTAGAAGGTCGTTATGAGGCAGGCGATAATAAAAGCAGGCGTGGGAAGCATCCTTTTTTAGAATGCATTCCTTGAGCTGTTGATTGGCATGAAGCTGAATTTCGTAGTACTCTCCGCAATCCAGAATGGACATCATGGAGTTGCGAAGAATGGCGTTGCCGGGATTTTGATAAGGGCAGATGCCGGCAAAGGCAGAGATTGTCATGTCACAATTGGAGATGGGCGCATGAAGGGCATAGGGCGCGAATTTTTCAGAGAAAATCTCCGCAGGACCTTCAAGACAGAGCGTTAGGCCGGCAATCTGAAGCGTTTGTGCGCAGGATGCATGAATATCCCAGGGATCCTTGTCTGGAAGAAGGGCACCGAGCGTTACCAGAGAATCAAGGAATGGCGTCAGATCCTTGGAAAGCTCTGGAACTTCCTCTTCCGTTGCACCATAATGATCCGCACAAAGCAAGATCAGTTCTTCGGCAGTGTGCGGTGTCTCTAGCTGTTCCCACAAAAATACGCCGGTCTCATTCAACTTGGTTCCGCGATGATGCGAAGCAATGCTTTGACCGTAGGGGAGAAGATAAGGAACGCCGGATAGATTTCTCAATACAAAATATGGATTTCGCTTCATTAGGATGCTCCTGTGCTTTTTTCAAATTGTTTTGACTTTTTTGTATGCCATGTAGCAACTTTAGTATAGCATTTTTTTGGGGAAAAAGCCATAGGGCTTGTAAAATCCTCAGCGCTAAGATAAAATAAAAGCAAAGCTTCGCAGAAGGCTTTAGGAAAGCCTTCCTGTTTATGGCGGATGATTTGAAAAGCATGAATGTTTTTAAGAAGCGTGGATGTTTTGCGAAGCATGAATGGAGGGAAGGTACGTGGCGGAAAGGAAGAATCCGGAAGAACTCTTAAAAAGTGGCGTCAGTGTGCAGTTCCCTACGACGGGCTATAGCATGTATCCGCTGCTCAACCCGGACAAGGGAGATCAGGTCATTGTGGAGCCCTTGGGGGAGAGGAAGCTAAAGCGTGGCGACGTCGTTTTGTACAGGCGGGACGGAGAGAAGGGAACCACTGACGAGGAAGGATTTGCGGAAGGAATTCTGGTACTGCATAGGATTCATCATCGTAAGGATGACCAGTACTATTTTGTAGGGGACAATCAGAATCAGGTGGAGGGACCGCTTCGTGCCGATCAGCTTCGTGGGATTATGGTCGCAAGAGTGCGTCATGGAAAAATGCTTTCCGTCAGGAATGTTTTCTATCGGATGTCCACGGGTGCGTGGCTTCTTGTTTGCCCGATTAGACCAAGGCTCATGCGGATGGCGGAGATCGTGAAAAATATCATCGTAAAGAAAAAATAACCACGCATCGCCGAAGATGGCTTGCGTGGTTTAAATTCGTGCATTATTATCCTCTGTGAATTTTACGATAATGTTTCAAGTCTGCCAGCATGTCATCTGGAACGTAAAGCTTTCCATAGCCCGTGCCGAGGTCGAGCCCTGGCTTATTGGCCCCGTGGAAGTCGGAGCCGCCGCTGATCAGAAGGTCATATTTCGCGGCAAGGCGGCGAATCTGGCGTTCCTCGGAGGGCGTATAGGTGCTGTAAATGGCCTCGATCCCAACGAGACCAGCATTCTTTAGATTGGCTGTCAGTGCGTCCAATCTGGCATCTGACATGCGATAGAGGATGGGATGTGCCAAAATGGGAAGACCTCCTGCCGTGAGAATCAGATCCACGGCTTTATAGGGCGTGATCTTTTCGCGCGGAACATAGCAGGGACAACGATCTCCTAAATAACGGTCAAAGGCCTCCTTGATGCTTTTGACGTGGCCCCGTTCCATAAGATACCTGGCATAGTGCGCCCTCGTAAGGATGCTGTCGGGAAAACGCGCGCACAGAGCTTCATAAGGCAGATCAATGCCAAGCTCGCTAAATTTCTTACACATCTTTTGGTTCCGTAAGGTTCTGGATTCCACGAATTCCTTCAAATATTCCTGAAACGCTTCATTTTTTGGATCAATAAACAACCCAACGACATGCACCTCCTGTCCCTTTTCATCCGTGGACAATTCGATGCCGGGGATGATCTCAGGCACCGTGGGAAGAGGTTTCGATGCCGCCTTGGAGCTGCTTTTTGCTTCGCAACAGGTGCGTTGTTCCTCAGGAAAGCTTTCTGCGCCGTTGGCAGAAGCCTCCGCATGCTTCATGGCCTCCTCCAGCCCATCGATCGTGTCATGATCCGTCAGGGCAAAAGCACTCAGTCCTTTTTCTGCTGCATAATCAACAAGCTCTGTTGGGGACATCGTTCCGTCAGATCGATTGGAATGGACATGCAGATCAACCATGGCATTTCCTCCTAACTGTCATATAAACTGTCGTGCGTGAATTATTAAGGCGATAACCTCCATTAAAACAAGGGAAAGAGGTCGTTCGTCGAAAAATCCCGCGGAGTCGCCCCGCGGGATTTCTGTATTAGTTCTCGTCGTCTTCCTTCTGTGCGGTGAAGACGGTACGCTTGCGGGCCATCTCGTCGCTTGCGAGATACTCGTCATAGGTGGTAATCTTGTCAATCAGTCTTCCGTCAGGAAGAATCTCCATAATACGGTTCGCGGTTGTCTGCACGAACTGATGATCATGGCAGGAGAAGAGTGCAACACCGGGGAACTTGATCAATCCGTTGTTCAGTGCGGTAATGCTCTCCATGTCAAGATGGTTTGTAGGCTCATCCAGAAGCAGGCAGTTTGCACCGCTGATCATCATCTTGGAAAGCAGGCAGCGAACCTTCTCACCACCGGAGAGGATCTTGACCTTCTTGACGCCGTCCTCGCCGGCAAACAGCATTCTTCCGAGGAAGCCGCGCACATAGGTCACGTCCTTGACGGGAGAGTAGCCGGTCAACCAATCCGTGATGGTCAGGTCATTGTCGAATTCAGCCGTGCTGTCCTTGGGGAAATATGCCTGAGAGGTCGTCACGCCCCATTTATAATTGCCCTCATCTGGCTCAAGCTCACCCATGAGAATCTGGAAGAGCGTTGTCTTTGCAAGCTCATTGCTTCCGACAAACGCGATCTTGTCCTCACGACCCATGACAAAGGAAATGTCATTCAAAACCTTTTCGCCGTTGATTGTCTTGGACAAATGCTCAACAGTCAGCACCTCGTTACCGATCTCGCGGTCAGGACGGAAATCAATGTAGGGATACTTTCTGCTCGAGGGCTTGATCTCCTCAAGCTCGATCTTCTCCAAAGCACGCTTTCTTGAGGTCGCCTGCTTGGATTTCGAAGCATTCGCGGAGAAGCGGGAGATGAATTCCTGCAGCTCCTTGATCTTTTCTTCCTTCTTCTTGTTGGCTTCCTTCATCTGCTTGATCAGCAGCTGACTGGATTCATACCAGAAATCGTAGTTGCCGGCGTAGAGCTGAATCTTGCCATAGTCAATGTCTGCAGTGTGCGTACAAACCTTATTCAGAAAATAACGGTCATGGCTGACCACGATCACGGTATTCTCAAAATCGATCAGGAAATCCTCAAGCCAGGCAATCGCATCCAGATCCAAGTGGTTGGTCGGCTCGTCAAGCAGAAGAATGTCGGGGTTGCCAAAGAGCGCCTTTGCCAGCAAAACCTTCACCTTCAGGCTGCCGTCGAGGTCACGCATGGTCGTATAATGATATTCCGTATCGATTCCAAGGCCATTCAGAAGCATCGCGGCGTTGGATTCTGCCTCCCAGCCGTCCATCTCGGCAAATTCACCCTCGAGCTCGCTGGCACGAATGCCGTCCTCTTCGGAGAAATCCTCCTTTGCATAGATGGCATCCTTCTCCTTCATGACCTCGTAGAGGCGCTGGTTGCCCATGATGACCGTATCCATGACCTGATAATCATCATACTTAAAGTGATCCTGCTCAAGGAAAGAAAGACGCTGACCGGGAGTGATGACGATATCACCGT
>JAEEGG010011933.1_pt1 | contig 18836 bp, 16 predicted proteins | sample 9134161 | NCBI WGS metagenome assembly JAEEGG01 (sample SAMN16246543, study PRJNA631951) | gut metagenome | biome: gut microbiome; feature: rumen; material: CR-attached | host: Bos | place: Iran: Karaj | collected 2018-10 | reverse complement strand
CATCAGCGATCTCTATATCATCTAATATGAGTATCAGATCCCTTTACGGACTGGCAGCAGCGGGCATCTTGCTCTGCTCCTGCCAGTCCAATACGTATCAGATTGACGGCTTTGCCCGTTCTTTTGCAGAGGGTGACACCATCTGTCTGATGAAGGAAGGCGGAGCGCCTATTGCCATCTCAACGGTCAGCAACGGCAAGTTCTCTTTCTATGGTGAGATACAGGAAACAGGGTTTTACAGCGTGATGGCAAAGAAGGCACCAGCCTGTCAGGTGAGTTTCTTTACAGAACCTGGTACCACCACCATCGAGCTGAACAGCCAACCAGGCACTTCTCGTGTGTCAGGCACGAGACTCAACAACGAGTGGCAACAGCTGTCGGATTCGATAGAGTTGATGGGCTATGAGGTAGCCAGGCTATTGCGGCATCCCGCTGCCGACACCACAGCCCAGAAGGCACTAGCCAACCGTGTGGACAGTCTGCACCGCAGAATGTCGGCTTGTATCCTAAATACGGCCCAACGCAACAAGGACAATCCCTTGGGGAAATACATCAACGAGAATTATAAAGCGCCCGAGTTTAAATAACCCGGGCGCTTCGTTTATACTTGCTGTCTCACATTAGTTGTTGCATTCAGGCAGCTCCAGCCACTTCACGTAGCAGAAGTCCATGCGGTGAGGCAGGTTCTTATTCTTAGGATACATACGGATGGCACTCTTATACTGACCGAACTGACGCGGAGCCAGCTTAGCCTCGAAGGTGTAGTTGTTACCATCGTGACCTGTCATAGTCAGAGGCTCTACAGAGAATACTTTCTCATTACCATCCTTGTCAATGAGTACGTTCACCTTCTCCAGAGCAATGGCATCATCGAGACCCTGCTCGTTGATGACATACTTCAGGGTGTACTTCTGACCAGCCTCAGCACCTGCTGCGGGGAAGGTCCACTCGCATGATACCACGTTGATGGCATCCCAACGCTCCGCAACGGCTTCCTTCCACTGGGCAATCTCCTTAGCCAGACGATTGTCGTTCTTGGAGAGCTCCTTGAAGCGCTTGGCCTCTTTCTCGTAGAACTTAGAATAGTAGTCGTCGAGCTGACGCTTCATCGTGTAGTGAGGTGCAATCTGGGCAATAGAGTTCTTCACCACCTTGATCCAGCCCTTAGAGATACCGGTCTTCTTGTCCTTATTATAATAGAGAGGTACAATCTCATTCTCCAGCAGGCTGTAGATGGTAGCAGCATCGAGCTGATCCTGATAGCCCTGGTTCTGGTAGGTGCGCTTCTCGGTAAGAGCCCATCCGGCACCCTCACGATAGCCCTCCAGCCACCAACCGTCCTTCACAGACAGGTTGACAACACCGTTCATCTCGGCCTTCTCACCAGAGGTACCTGATGCCTCGAGCGGACGGGTCGGCGTATTCATCCAGATATCAACACCTGATACCAGACGACGAGCCAGCAGGAAGTCGTAGTCCTCAAGGAAGATGATCCTACCCTGGAACTGAGGCATCTGAGAGATCTCGAATATCTTCTTGATCAGACCCTGACCAGCACCATCAGCGGGGTGAGCCTTACCAGCGAAGAGGAACATCACAGGACGCTCGGGATTGTTGACAATCTGATCAAGACGATCCAGGTCGGTGAACAGCAGGTGAGCACGCTTATAGGTAGCGAAGCGACGGCAGAAACCAATCACCAGTGAGTTGGGGTTGATACGCTCCAACAACTTCACAACACGTGCAGGATCACCCTGGTTCTTCAACCATGTCTCCTGGAACTGTACCCTAATATAGTCGAACAGCTTCTCCTTCAGAGCCTTACGGGTAGCCCAAACCTCCTCATCGGGACAGTTGTAGATACCGTGCCAGATCTCCTCGTTAGACTGATCGCTCATGAACTTCTCATCGAAGTACTTGGCATAGAGTGCGCGCCACTCAGCAGCAGCCCATGTGGGGAAGTGAACACCATTGGTGACGTAGCCCACGTGGTTCTCCTCAGGATAGTAGCCGTTCCAGATCGGAGCGAACATCTTCTGAGATACCCAGCCGTGAAGCATAGACACACCATTGACCTCCTGACAGGTGTTGCAAGCGAAGGTTGACATACAGAACTTCTCGCCCTTGTCATTAGGATTGGTACGACCCATACCGATGAACTCGTCCCAGGTGATACCCAGCTTAGCAGGATAGCCACCCATGTACTTGCCGAAGAGACCCTCGTCGAAGTAGTCGTGACCTGCAGGAACAGGGGTATGTACGGTATAGAGGCCGCTGGCACGAACCAGCTCCATAGCCTGATTGAATGACAAGCCGTCTTCCTCGATATAATCGCACAGACGCTGCAGGTTGCAGAGTGCTGCGTGACCCTCGTTACAGTGATAGATATCCTTCTTAATGCCGAGCTTCTTCAGCAGCAGCATACCACCGATACCCAGCAGGATCTCCTGCTTCAGACGGTTCTCCCAGTCACCGCCATAGAGGGCGTGCGTGATGGGCTTATCAAACTCAGAGTTCATCTCGTTGTCGGTATCGAGCAGATAGAGCTTCACACGACCCACGTTCACACGCCATACATAAGCGTGAACCTGATAGTTGGTGTAAGGCACATCGATCACCAGCGGGTTACCATCCTTATCAATCTGACGCTCGATGGGCAGAGAACCGAAGTTCTGGGTCTCGTAATTGGCGATCTGCTGTCCGTCCATAGAAAGACTCTGTGTGAAGTAACCGAAACGATACAGGAAACCAACGGCACACATATCGACGTTAGAGTCGGAAGCCTCTTTCACATAGTCACCAGCGAGCATACCCAGACCACCAGAATAGATCTTCAGGGCAGAGTGGATACCATACTCCATACAGAAGTAAGCCACAGAGGGGCGCTTGCTATCGGGCTTCACGTCCATATACTTACGGAACATGTCGTAAACGCTCTTGATACGCTTCATCAGCGCCTTATCCTTCAGGATCTCCTCCTTACGCTCAAAGCTCAGACGCTCAAGCAGCATCACGGGGTTGTGCTTCACATCATGGTAAAGCTCAGGGTCAAGGTCACGGAACAGGTCACGAGCCTCGAAGTTCCACACCCACCACATGTTGTGGGCAATCTCATCCAAACACTTCAGTTCCTCAGGAAGGGTAGCCTTGACGCTCAGAATCTTCCACGAGGGAGCATTTGTGTAATCAGCTTTAATTTTCATATTCTCTCAATTTATGAATTTGTTTCTAATTGTTTATTTCATTGCCTGCTTACGTACCTCGGCTTTCGTCAAGGCGATATCGTAAGCCTCATAATAGAATTTGATGAACTCACTCCAGAGGGCTTTCTTCGACAGCTCGCCTGCATGCTTGCGGCAGGTGTCGATCTGCTTCTTGTCCATAGCGGAATAAGCAGCCACTGTGTCCTTGATGTTATCGGCCACCTCAGAGTAGTTATAGTCAGTGCGGTGGATCACCTTCACACCATCCTCTATTTCGCCATACTTGCCAAACACGGTGTTGGCCCAGAGTCCGAAACCTGCGAGGTCGGTAGTGATACAAGGCACCTTGAATGCCACAGCCTCCAACGGGGTATAGCCCCAAGGCTCATAGTACGACGGATAGATGCACAGGTCGTTACCCAGCACAATATCGTAATAAGTGAGATTCACTATACCATCCTTACCATCGAGATAACAAGGCAGGAAGATCACCTTTACCTTCTCATCCTGACGGTTGTGCATATCGTAGTATTTCATCATGCCCAGCACGTTGTCGTGGCTCATATTGTGGAGCCAGTGTGTCACCTGAGGCACATCCAACGGTGTGTCGTATTTCTGTCCGCTCTTCAGGCGCTCCTGCAGATCCTTACGGGGCTCTCCCACCCAACCGGGCACCTCGATGAAGGCTACCACCTTCTTCTTCAGGTCACGATCGCGCAGCAGACGGTTCATGGCTTCCACGAATACATCGATACCCTTATTTCGGAACTCATAACGGCCTGATGTGGAAATCAGCAGTGTATCGTCATCGAGATTCTCGCCTAACAGGGCATTGGCCACATCCAGCATCTTCTTACGGGCAGCCTTACGCTTACGAGTGAAAGTCTGGGCATTGGGTACGAAACTGTCGTCGAAACCGTTGGGCAATACTACATCCACAGGTTTGTCAAGCAGCTCAACACACTCCTTGGCAGTGATGTCGCTCACAGTTGTGAAGCAATCCACGAAGTGAGCAGTCTGCTTCTCGATAGAGTGCTTGGACTGCATATTCAGTTCTCCAGCCATCTGATCACCATTATAGGCAAACAGATAGTCGTAGAGAGGTTTCATGTTACCAGCAATGGAGCGACCGATACTCGTGGCATGGGTCGTAAATATGGTACCGATCTGAGGCAGCTTGTTGTTGATATAGAGTGCACCCAGTCCGCACATCCACTCATTAGCATGATAGATAACCTTCTTCGACAGGTCGAGATAATGGTTGTAGAAGCTCTCCACCACAAGGGCTGCGGCATACGAGAACATTGAGGCCTCGTCGTAGTCGCCATAAGCATGCAACGAGTCCACCTGATAGTGCTCCCACAGCCAACCATATATCTCGTCCTTCTTTTTGAAGTACGGATTGAAATCCACTAAGATCGCGATTGGTTCGCCAGGTATGGTCCAACGTCCTACCCTTACTTTGAGCCCTTGCTGAGAGGCCTCCCCTTGCCAATCGGCAAAGAGGATTTTATCCTCCTTGAAATAAGGACTCTCTTGTTCTTTCCAAAAATCAGGACCGATGAAAACAATCTTATCCTGAAGTGCCTCTTGTAGGGTCTTGGCACGCGTCGAAAGGACTGTATAGATTCCCCCTACCTTATTGCAGACTTCCCAACTTGACTCGAAGATGTAGTCTGGTAATAACTGCTCTTTTGCCATATTCTAATTATAATTGGCCGCAAAGTTACTTAATTAATTTTAAAAACCACCACTTTTTCCCTAATATTTTTAATCTAAATTATGAAAAGATGATTTAGATTAGTAACTTTGTCAGCAAATAAGAAATGAACTGAATATGAAGAAGTTATTTTTGTTATCGGCAGCCTGTCTGTTCGCACTTCTGTCGATGTCTGCACAGAAAACAGCGAAGCCTTTCCGCGCGTACCTATATAATAATGATTATGAGGTCTTTATGCGTCTCGATCTCTATGAGGAGCGTATCACCGTACCAGGTCAGGATCTCTATGGAGAGTTGCCAGGCTATTTAGGAAAGAAGAACAACACCTTCTGCTGGTTGATCACTTCTGCCAAGATTGACGGTAATAAAGCAGAGTTGCAGATGATCAACGATTATGGCAGTGAGGATCTGACTGCTACGCTGACAGCAGAAAGCGATTCCCTCTACGTGCTGAAGCAGGTAGGGGGAAGTTCGCTAAAGGTTCCCAAGGATGGGAAATGGCAGAAGTTGCCTTCTAAACTGGTGTTCAAGCGCCGCTAATCATAGACACTACTTCACCATCACCTTACGACCCTGATGGATATAGATGCCCTTGGTGGTAGGTTTGCCACTCAGACGGGCACCAGAAAGAGAGTACCAAGCATTATCGGTATTCTCTACTGTTTCTGTCACCACCTGACGGATCGCTGTCGGGCTACTGAATTTGAAACTGCACTTATTGCCGGTAACCGTCATAGTGACAGGAAATGATTCCGTATTCTGCATCGGTACCCAATCATCTGTATTGGGTTTCTTTGAGATTGTCTTCACGGTATAGGTTCCGTCACCCAAACCAGCGCCAATGGGGAGAGATTCAGTGTTTTGGGAGGAGTCAAGATAACCAACTTGCCCCCATGAAAAGGACATTCCTTCCTTTTCAGACACCATCGTGTAGTTCACCAGCTTATTATCATTATCATACACGCCGATAGCAGGCACTACCGTCAGTTCCGGCAGGTGAATGTTCCAGAAGTAGATGTAATAGTCAGATACTTGGAAACCAGCCGATTTTGAACTGCGAGTATATTGTTTGCCATCCACACCTAATTCAAGATCGTCAGTATATAACGTAAGATTGGGTACGGTAGAATATCCTTTTCCGTCAGGACCCAGACCGCACAAAAGATCCTGTCCATCCGTAAAGCCCTCATTCTCGCCTTCATCATTGATTAACCAGCCTGGATCCATCACACTGAGCAGCATATAACCATTGTTTTCACCATCCCAGCCCCAGTTTGCCCAGAAATAGTCTTTGCCATTCTTATACTGATAACCATCGAGTATAAACTGATGCCCACCCATTGTCAGCGTCTGTCCACCAAACATCACGGGACCAGCCTGCGACATCTCATTATAAACAACGTCAATCCATTCCTGATCATCATATTCAAAGTCATTCAGCATATAAACATCATTATAGCCAAATACATCCTTTATTCCTATCAGCATGACTGAGTTATTTGAACTCGACTCTACACCATACTGCATATTGACAGCACATCCACAATACTGCATCAGACGTGAAACAGCTTCAATCTCGACATCTTTACTATTCTTGTCGTATTTGTCCGTAATATTAGCCCAGTCGATGCTCGTATTGGCATCAATAGTCTCCGTTTTCCACTTCACGTTCCAAACAGTGTCTCTTTTGCTGGTTTCCTCATCAAATATCGGGACATAACACGTGCCTTCATAACTGGGAATATCCTTCTTCACTTTGGAAGGATACCGATAGTAGTTAAAAATCATACCCATCGCTGTGGCCACACAGCCTGTAGCTGCATGGACAATGGTATCTTTAGTTTTCCACTGAAAAGCCAACTCTGGGGTATGCAGATTATAAGGATATTCTTGTCCCCACTCCGTCTTCATCTTCGTGGCGATGTCGGCCTTACTCCCACCTCTTGTCGTTGCCTTGCGATGAGGTACCGCCGAAACAGGAATACGTTCAATCTTCGTAGCGTAACCCTGCAGCCAGTTTCTCATATTGACAGGCAGGCGGTTTGCATCGATATGTCCCGTATCACTAAAGCCTAGGATATCTGCCGTACGGTCATCACCAGATACAATCACATAACCGCCGCCATCATAGTTAAACACATATATCGGCGCATCCGTTACCGACCATATCGTACTCTTCGTCTGCAACGGCAGATAGACTCTCGTCATCGAGACCTCTCCACGCGTCGTTGCCTTCCCAGCCATAAATGCCGATGCCTTTTGACGGGCCTGTTTCTCTCCCACCTTTCCTGGCCAGGCACCAACCACAACAGCCAGCGCCATGACAGTCATCAATATTCTTATCTTCATATCAAGAAAGTTTTTATCCTTTTACTTTATTCCAGTAAATCACGCCGCCGATGATTATCAAAATCACAACAGCACTAATAGTGCTCAAGCGCCGCTAATCATAGACACTACTTCACCATCACTTTACGACCCTGATGGATATAGATGCCCTTGGTGGTAGGTTTGCCACTCAGACGGGTTCCAGAAAGAGAGTACCAGGCATTATCGGTATTCTCTACTGTTTCTGTTACCACCTGGCGTATCGCTGTCGGGCTACTGAATTTGAAACTGCACTTATTGCCGGAAACCGTCATCTGCAAGGTAGTCTCTTCTACATTCTGCATCGGGATCCAATCTTCTGTGTAGGGCTCAGCACAGAGAAGCTTAACGGTGTATGTACCATCACCCAAGCCGCCGCCAATAGGGAAGCTATCGTCTTTTTGGGAAGGATCAGGTGAATAGAGGACATAATTATAAATGGGTAAAGACATACCATTTTCTTCCGACATGTATGTTATGCTAACAAGTTCATTATTCGCATCATATACGCCTAATGCAGTTTTTGAAGTCAGCTCTGGCAAATGATAATTACCAAAGGAAATTTCGTATTCTGCAACGTTAAACGGCTCCGATTTCTTATTACGGAGGTATTCCTTACCTTCCACACCAAGCTCCAACATGTCAGCATAAAACACAAGATTAGGTACGGTGGTATATCCCTTACCGTCATGCCCCAAGCCACAGATCAACATCTGATAGTCTGTGAATCCCTCAGGATTACCTTCATCGTCAAAAATCCAGCCTGGCTGCATCACATCGAGCAGCATATAACCATTGTCTTCACCATCCCAACCCCAGTTCACATAGAAATAATCCTTACCATCTTTCGCCATATAGCCATCGAGCACATACGCATGGCCTTCCTCTGAGGGAGTTATTCCACTAAACAATACAGGACCTGCCTTCGACATCTCATTATACACGGCATCTACCCAGCCCTGATCATCATATTCAAAGTCGTTCAGGAGATAGACGTCGTTATAATCAAAGACATCCTTCAGACCAATCATCAGAGCTCCATCCCAGGAATCCGAGCCCTCATAACCGTAGTTCATATGGGCTGCACAACCAATATACTGTATAAGGCGGGAAACGGCTTCTTTCTCTTCGTCTGTACTATTCTTATTATACTTGTCTGACAAATGATCCCAATCGATGGGAGTACCAGCAGCAATATTCTCCGTCTTCCACTTCACATTTCTAACGGTATCCACTTCCCCTGTTACCTTGTCAAGCACAGGAACATCACATGTGCCTTCGTAGCTGTCAATAGCCTTCTTCAACTTATCTGGATAACGATAGTAATTCAGCACCATACTTGCGGCAGTGGCTACGCAGCCTGTAGCGGTATGGACTATCGTATCTTGACTTTTCCATGAAAAAGCTAACTCTGGCGTATGAAGATCATATGGATAGCTTTGTCCCCATTCCGTCTTCATCTTCGTAGAGATGTTTGCCTTTGTGACACCACCCCTTGTCGTTGCCTTGCGATGTGGCACAGCTGAAGCAGGAATCCGTTCAATCTTAGTGGCATAGCCCTGCAGCCAGTTCTTCATATTAACAGGCAAACGGTCAGCATCGATATGTCCCGTATTACTGAAGCCCAGGATGTCTGCCGTGCGGTCATCACCCGACACGATCACGTAACCACCACCATCATAGTTAAATATATAAATCGGAGCATCTGTCACTGACCACACAGTACTCTTTATCTGCAACGGCAGATAGACTCTCGTCAACGAGACCTCTCCACGTGTCGCAGCTTGTCCCGTCATGAAAGCCGATGCTTTCTGACGAGCTTGCTTCTCTCCCACTTGTCCTGCCCAGGCACCAATAGCAACAGCAAGTACCATGACTGTCATAAACAGCTTTCTTTTCATATTCACTATTTTGATCCCTTCACTTTATTCCAATAAATCACGCCTCCGATGATTATCAGAATCACAACAGCACTAATATCCAACCATTCCATAATTCAAAATTTTTGATAATAGAAAGCACCTTACTTATTCTCTTCCTGCAACTGTTTGATATGAGCCTCCAGAATATGGAAACTGGGTTCCACCATGGAAACATGATCATGCCCATCAAGCTCATAGAGGAAAGTCTTCTTGTGACCAGCTAATTTCATCATACGCGCCAGATACTGATTCTCATCATATCGGCCCAGAAGTTCCTGCTCACGATCACCACAGATCAGCACAAACGTCGGACAATCAGAGCGAACCCAATAAATCGGTGCATACTCATCGATTACCACTTGAAGTGGACCAATACCACGCATCTTACGGACATTATAATGTGTCACAGCCTGACCGCTGAAAGGCGCATACATCCATACGTCATCCGCATCCACATCATAAGCCTTCAACCAAGCTTTGTTCAGACAGAGTAGCATCGCGAGATAGCCTCCAGCAGAATGGCCCGTCACCACAATCTTTTTCGGATCGCCACCATATTCGGCAGCATGACGGAATGCCCATGCTACAGCCTCTGCTGCATCGTCGAGTGTCTTATCAATCGTCACCTTAGGCAAAAGACGGTAATTGGCACCAATCACCACATAACCCTTATTCTTCAGTTTCTCAGGAATCTCCTTCTGTCCCGCCTCAATACCGCCACCATGGAACCACACGATAACAGGACAGTCTTTTGCGCCCTCAGGATAATACACATCAAGCTTTAACCGCTCCTGAGCATAAGTATCATTCTTTGTCGTAAAACTAATATCCTTTACGGTTTTGTACTCCTCTGCATTTGCCACCAGACCCACCAGAAGCAACATCAAAATCAGCATCTCTTTCTTCATATCTTTTGTTTAGTTTTTTGAATATTATTTCTTGTCAAATATCATTTCTCCTGAATAAGAAATACCTTCCCGTTCACGGGCTTGTACATTGATTGATGAACTGCCATTATCAAAGACAGTCATATGGTAATCGTAAGTATCCTCCTCGTTCTTTACTTCTATATCGATCTGTCTCGATCCGTTTTTCTTCTGCGACTCCTGATAATGGGTTATAGGAGCGTTAAAATTCAGTCCTTTACCTCCACCATACGGTACTTGATAAGCTTTTCCGAAATACGGCAGATTTGAAAACAGTGAGTCATTCCTCACTTCCACAGAATAACCATACGAGATACTTCTGCTACTACCGCTCATCGGAATCATCCTGTTTACACTGATCTTAAATGTTCTTTGATCAAGAGCAACCTTCACCTTTCTGGAAAATTCCGCCTTCTGTGCTGCCCTCTCCTCAGATGACACACAACTACCAAACATTACCAATACCAGGAATAATGTAAGGATTGATAAAAGATTTTTTCTATTCATTGTTGGCAAAGATACAAAATTAATGCGAAATTCCAAACAAATATCGTAAAAACTTTAATACGCCATCTCATTTTGCGATACGATTTGTACGCTATACTTCAATCGAGTAGGAGGAAAATGAAATAGTTTCCTCCTACTTCATTTTCCGACCTCTCACACCACCGTACGTGCGGTTCCGCATACGGCGGTTCTTTGTTTACGATACCAATACGTAATAATCCATCAGACAACGATAGCCTGCACGATGCAAGTTCCCGTTGCTCATTGCGTGACTTGTTACACCCGACCCAGCGGCTCGCCAATAGCCCTTTATCCATCCAAGCTTGTATGCTTGCCATTTAGGTATTCCACACTTGATGAGATTGGCTATTCGCGTCCTCGGATTCTTCCAACTCTTCCATATGCACATGCGGATACGTCTGCGTAACCATTGGTCTATGGTTTCGAGAGCATATTTCATCCGAGCCAACTTGTAGTATTCCACCCAGCCGCGTATAAAGAGTTTCAATGCTTCCTTGCGCTGCATGTAGCCCATACCATTGCTACGACCTGTCAGTTCTTTCAATTTGGCTTTCAGTTTCATAATGGTCTTGGGATGCAGACGCAGCTGGCACTTGCCCTCTTTGTCAAAGTAAAACGTGTAACCAAGAAACTTCTTCCCACATACGGAACCCGTACCCGTCTTATCGTGGTTCACTTTCAGGAAAAGCTTACCTTCAATAAACTTGGATATATTCTCCAATATACGTTCGGCGGCACGCTCACTCCTGCAGAATATCATGCAGTCATCAGCGTAGCGTACAAAAGGATGACCGCGACTGGTCAACTCCTTGTCCAGTTCATTAAGCATGATGTTACTCAATAATGGACTGAGGGGACCGCCTTGCGGCACACCTTTCCTTGTTTCTTCATACTTGCCTGACACCAATACGCCAGCATTCAGGTATTTATGGATGAGGGACACTACCCTGCCATCCTTCACCGTCCTGCTGATTACCTCTATCAGTTTCGAGTGGTTCACGTTGTCGAAGAACTGCTCCAAGTCCAAATCAATGCAGAAGCGGTTGCCAGCATTGATGATGGACTGTGCACACCGAAGGGCTTGGTGGGCACCACGATGAGGACGGAAACCAAAACTGTTGTTACTGAATTGAGGCTCATATAGCGGCTGCAAGACTTGCGCTATACTTTGCTGGACTAAGCGGTCAACTACGGTCGGGATGCCGAGCGGACGCTTCTTGCCGTTTTCCTTGGGTATTTCTACCCGTCGGACTGGATTAGGACGGTACTTGCCGTCCACAAGTGACTTCACTAGCTCATCTTTATGGCTGCGCAGGTAAGGCAAAAGTTCTTTCACCTCCATGCCATCGATACCGCCACTTCCCGCGTTGCTCACTACCCGCTTGTAGGCGAGGTTCATGTTGCTTGGCGAGACAATATGTGTTAGCAAGTCCCCCTTTACGATTGGTACTTCCACAAGGTTGTTTTCAATTATCCCCATGCAGGTCTGCACTCCATGCTTACCTCGGGATTCCGTCCCTGCTTCCGCATGGCAGCCACTAAGTGTTTTCTGCTTTCCTTCCTTCATCGGGTAATATTCATTTACTACCTGTTTAACTAAAGTTCAGCCCTTCCCTGCTTGTATCGATTCCACAGGTACTATGGCCTCTGCTGACTTCTCACGGTTCGTTGTTACTGCTTGTCTTGCGACTTGCCCGTGAGACCTCTCCAGTTATGGACGTATTCTTTCCATCTTATGCCTGCCACATTTACACTGATTGTTCCGTATAGCTATCGGACTTTAGTGCTTTTGGCCACTTTATCCACAATCTTCTGCCTTATATGTGGTTTCTGTACGTCAGGTCAGATATTTGCCTCGGGCTTCCTTCAGATTCCGTCTCGCGGCGGACACCCTTGCCTCTGGCTGGACGCTTCCCGCTATAAGGGCGCGTTAGGGACTTTCACCCATTAGAATACGTTCGTGCTGGACGAACCAAAAACAGGCAGCACAATGGCTGCCTTCCAAACGGGTTGTGGAACTGCGCTATTCGTACCAGAACTCTCCACCGAGTAGCTGAGCGCTTCTTTCGGCTTTATAGCCAGTGGCCTCACGAGCATATTCCTTGTACTGTCGGCCTTGTTCGGTTTCATTAGTTTCCATAGAGCTTACCCTTTAATTCACAATTGGTAAAATGGCTAAAAAGTATCTGGGTGCAAAGTTACAGCGAAACCATCAGATATGAAATACCATCCGCAAGGCATTTTACATCGCAATAGTTTGGTATTTCAGCATATTTGACCAGTTCAATACAACTACAGAGGGGAAAATCCCCCGAATCTTTAGGACTTTACCCCTATCGTTTTAGAGTTTATCCTTTGCAAATCAGCAGGAAAATGCCGTACTTTGCACCGTGAACAAGAAACAAAATGTCAAACTCTAAAGTATAGGAGATAAAGATATGAAGAAGATGATGATCCTGGCAATGACGATGGTCATGACTATCTCTGCCAACGCAATGAGCTATAACGCAGCAAAGAACGAGGCCCTCTTCCTCTCTGACAAGATGGCTTACGAGCTCAGCCTCACCGCTGCACAGTATGAGGCAGTCTATGAGATCAATCTCGACTACCTGATGAGTCTGAACGGACACGGTGATGTCTTCGGCATCTGGTGGGATCGCCGTAACGCTGACCTCCGCTATGTCCTGAACAGCTGGCAGTATGACAAGTATGTGGCTCTCTCCCACTTCTATCGCCCTGTAGCTTGGAAGGCAGGCAACTGGACGTTTGCAGTGTACTCTCACTACAACAGAGGCCATTTCTACAATGCACACCCAACGGTGTTCGTGACCTACAAGGGCGGCCACAACAGGATTCACGGCTCACACTATGCTCACATGAACAAGCCCGCAGCTCCTCACCATGCTCCAGCTGTGCACCATCCTGCACCTGCTCCGCATCACTCAAAGGCTCCCGTGAAAGCTGACAAGCGTCACGGTATTACAAACCACACCTTGGCAAACAACACGCCACGCCACGGCCACAACAATGCAGGTCATTTCGGACGCAGATAATTTCCGGAAACTCTCTATATGCCTCGAAAGAGGACTTGCGGGGAATCTCAGAAATGAGGTTCCTCGTTTTTTCATTTTGCCACTATGGATTAATCACCTCAGATGAGTTCTTAAAAATTGTGAATCGGCTTTTTTTCGCTATATAATAATTATAATTTTAACAGGGGTAAACCCCTGTATATTTTTATACAAATTGTATATTTAAATATTTGATAATCAGCAAGTTAAGAAATCATAACGAGATAACATTTTCTCTCTCAAAAATTTGGTTTGAAACCACAATCCGTCTATCTTTGCACTCAAATTTCAAAACGATACACGTATGGAAAAGTTTCTTTTAGACCCCAAAGCTCCAGGAGCATTTACTTCTGATGTGATGCACAAAGTTGTATTAAACGGCATTGATTTCGAACTCCCAGACGATATTTGGGATGCCATAGACGATGCGTTTGGCAATTACTGGAATGTTGAAGTTGGCTATGGTGGCTGGCCAGATTTCGATTCTGCCATCAGATCTATTTCTAATTGGTTGCAAAAGGAACATATTATCTTTTCAATAGATAAGATTGCAACCATCGTGAATGTTATGTTTGACTGGATTGAACAAATTCCTGGAGCGATTCTTGATGATAGCGAAGTGGTTGTTCCGCATAGTTACGAAGAGACTGAGCGACTCCGTCAGGAGATTAAGAAACAGGAACGTAATCTTAAAGAGTTATTGCCAAGTTTGTCTGGTATTCCAGTCGATAACTTTAATGATACCAAGACTAATTTCGTGTATATCTCCGATAAATTGAAAGAATTCTATCCAAGAACCTTTTCACGGCTTACCCAACTCTTCAATGAGATGGATATTGAATGGGGTGAGATTGAGGGTACGAAAGATATTTGGATTCGTGATTATATGCCTATTCAGATATCTGATGATCGCTTCATCGTTTACAATTACAATCCTGACTATCTGAAAGATTCTGGAAAAGATTATCTCACTGATTCACATACCATAGTCGAAGGAATCCTTAATCATTGTAATAAGGTACATTATGATATTACGCTCGATGGCGGAAACATTGTGACGTGTGCTGGTCATAGAGTACTTACAGATAAGGTGTTCCAAGAAAACGGAAAGAAAAAATATGATCTGGAGTTTTGTGATTATATAAACGAAGTTCTAAATTCCAAAGTCATTTTCTTGCCTTGGCATTGTGATAATCCACAAGAGCCAAATGCAGATGTTTATGGACATGCAGACGGTCTTGTTCATTGGGCTGGTGATAATAGAGTCTTAATGTCTAATCATCGAGATTCTTTCCCAGAAGAGGCAGAGGAAATCAAATACCGCTTAGAGGCCGTAGGATTCGAGGTGATAGAAATGCTTTTTGACGTACCAAATCCAAATAATGACTTCAATTGGGCTTATGTCAATTATCTACAAGTGGGGAATAAGATAATTGTTCCAACTTTTGGAATACCTGAAGACAAACAAGCTTTAAAGTATATCCGCGAGGCTAATCCGGGATGTGTTGTACGAGGTTTCCGAATGAGAGATATTGCTAAAAATGGTGGCGCACTTCATTGTATAACTTGGAATATAAAGAAAAATCATAAATAAGCATTATGGAAGAATTGAACTATATCTTAAAGCAAGCCAAAAGGTTTCATTACACAAATTGGGATGACTCAGAGTTGAAAAAGTGTATTGACATGCTGATGGATTTAACTCGACAAGAACTTATAACTCTTTATACCAGCAGGTGGATTTCTCACAATAAGACTCTAAAAGAAGAAATATTCAAACTCCTCTTTTCTGATAAAATAGGTAAACTTAACGACAAGATAAAAGAAATGGACACAGACAAATTGATAGAAGAGTTGCTGGATAAGAAGGGTGGTATGGTTTCGCTTGCTCGTCAAGAACTTAGACGAAGATATATAGAAGAGACCGAAGAGGATAGAACGAAGATTGCTTTAGCATTTGCCCAGTCTTCTTTAAGAGACAATAATTGGTTAGAGTCACAAATGCGAAAAGAATTATATGGAGTTTGATAAAGATTGATAATAGTTTAATAATCGAATTATATGAAATCAAAAGAAAGAAAACGAAATACTCCAATAGCCACATTAATAAAGAACTACATAAACAAGAAAAGTGGCAAAGTTCCTGAGTCCCGTAAAGAAATTCAGAGACGCTTTGACTGTCTAGACTGGAAGGATCAGAAGAAGATCATGCAAGCTTTCCTTGAATCGGGAAAGGCAGATAGGTTATGGGCATATACTAAACTTCTTGATAACTGGGATAAATCATTTGAGCCCAGGATAAAAGAGTTATGGGAACAGTCACATGAAGGAATAATCTCTTGGGTAGTAATACATTACTTCCCCACAAAATTCCTATCTCAAAATATCGATAAGTTTACCGATGATAGAGATTATTATTTTATCTGTTTGAGATTAGCAGAGGATAAGACCTATATTATTGACAAGAGCAAGCTGTCGATTACAGACTATCTTTCTGTACTCTATCATACTGATAGACCATTATCAGCTGAAGAAGCCCGTGATTTGCTTTATAAAACAGTCCACGATGTCTGTACTGAGGACGGCGATTATCCCCAACTATCGAGGTATGCATATGGTGGTAAAGGTTTTGTTATTGGTCCTATACTTTTTCAAAACGTTAATCTGGCTGTCTATTATTTAAGAAAGATGGATTTGACAGATGTCGTGCATCAATTTGAAATATGGAACGAAGGGGTACAAAGAGCAGTATTCAACAGTCCAGAGTTCAAGAAGATTGTAAACACAGACATGATTGAATATGATATAGAAATAGCAAAAGCTAAAGTTGCTAAGAAGTATGCATATCTCGCTTTGGATGACAAATACAAGACTGAGGCTTTTTGTATCGACAATCCTCTAACCCTACATGAACGGTTCAAAGAGAATGCAATTAGTGAAGAAGAAATTCGTGCTGCTAATAAACTTATTGAAGATTTGGGGCTTGATATAAATGATGATACATTACCATTTTAATTTTGCTATTCCAAAAATTATTAGTAATTTTGCAACATGAAGTATAGATTGGTTATTACACTACTGATGTTTATGTTTGTGGGGAGTGCAGGAAATGCCCAATCTTTCCGAGACAATAACAATATGCAGCTTGGCAAAGTGGAGTCTGACGGAACAGTTCGCAATGCCAATAATATGAGACTTGGAAAGATCTTCAAAGATGGAACCATCAGGGATATGAACAACATGCGGGTTGGTACTATCGAGAAAGATGGTACTATCAGAGACAAGAACAACATGCGACTGGGCACAGTCAGTTCAGATGGGACAGTACGCGACAACAACAATATGCGTCTTGGTACTATCTGCTCTGATGGCACCATACGTGACAATAACAATATGAGGATAGGAACAGCCAGTGGAATTAACACAAGATATGCTGCAGTGTTATTCTTCTTCGAGTTTTTTTAACTTCTTATACCTTACACTTCGATAATTATTCACAAATTTATTCATAATTAATATGGAAACAAAAAGTAATACTCAAGATGAGAATTTGCAAAATCTATTATCTAGTTTAAATGCAAATTCTTCGAAAGATAATATAGTTGCGACATTTGAAAAGATCGCAAAGAAGCTTCTCAACAATTATCATATCAAGAAAGGAGAAGAAGAATACTATTTCATGCATATTGAATTCTATTTCTGCAATAAAAATCACTTAGACATTATTACTTATCCAAGAAAACTTGATGCAGGAAAATGGTTCTTCCATCAAAGTGGCGTTGATTTGACATTTAATAGTTCTTATGAAGGACATGAAAAGGCCATAAATACAAGCTCTGATTTTTATTATGGAGGAATCCTAATTAGAGATATCGTTAAGAGATCAGATATGGAAAAGAAATATGGAGGTCCATATAAATGTGAGTGGGAGTTGTTCGATTTTCTAGAAGCTTTTTCTCCAACATCACAAGTTCCATACCTTGAGAAAAATAGTCAATCATTTGGGATAAATATAGAAGAATACAAAATCAAACGTGAATTCTCTTATGATGGACAAAAAGTAAGAACTAAGTATAATGAGTTATACAATTATTATTATCCAAAGATCAATTTGTCAGAGAAAACGTTTGTGGAATTTTTAGACAATATTAATTATGGATTTAAAGTGAATAGGGATATTCTGAAATCAAAATTAAATGTTGTATTTCCAGATAATCAAACCAACAAGATATAATTCTCTCCAGCACTGGAGAGGGATTGCCAAAGTCACATGTTGACAGACACGTTGTTACTTTTGAAACTCGAAAGAAAATGGCAAGAAAAATGAAAAAAGAATGGAATTGTTTGGTAGTTAAGGGAAAACATCGTATATTTGCAGCGTGAAAGGAACCTATTTAGGACAAGAGCCCCATTTGGTTTGGCAAGCGACTTGTTAAAATAGAAGCACTTTTAAACTCCGTCTAAGACAAGAGCCCCATTTGGTTTGGCAAGCGACTTGTTAAGGCGGAGTTCCTTTTACTAAGCTGTCTTTTCGTGCATCAAAGGTATATTCATCTATGATTGCGTATGGTTTATAGATTCCACCAACTCTCATCTTTCGCATACAAAGAATCGTTTTGCAGCCTAAGTCTCGACTGAAATAGGTGAAATATGCGCTTTCGAAGTGTTTACCATCCACCGTTGGTCTCCATCCTATGTATTCTGCCTTCTCCAAATAACCTTTGATGTCCATCGCCAATGCATTCTTGATGGCATTGAATTTGTTGTTTCTTGTGTTCTTATTAGCTATTATTCTCAAATCAGAGTTTGTTATTTCTACGTGCATGGTGATACCATTCGTAATGACAAAGGTGATTGGGTTGCCTTTTAATTGCTTAGCTTTAGCCATCACAAGCGCCCTTAAGCGTCTGCTTTCAATATAATAATCTTCCAAATTTCTGTTGATCATAGTTCACGATTTAAGAATTCTGCCTGCAAAGATAGGCAATATTTCTGAAACAGAAAAGAAAATGACAGGAAATTTTGGAATGCTTCTGCGCGTCTGATTTGCCTATTGATCAGAATGATAATAGGTCTTGAGGATCTCGATGGGGTTGTAG
>JAEEGG010011930.1_pt1 | contig 18839 bp, 10 predicted proteins | sample 9134161 | NCBI WGS metagenome assembly JAEEGG01 (sample SAMN16246543, study PRJNA631951) | gut metagenome | biome: gut microbiome; feature: rumen; material: CR-attached | host: Bos | place: Iran: Karaj | collected 2018-10 | reverse complement strand
TCGCTCAGCGAGGAACCCGAATGCGAAATTCCCGTTGCGCGTAAATTGGTAGAGCTCATCCCCGAATGCACCCGCCTCCGCGCCGAAGCCGAAGCCAGCATCAAGGATGACACCATCACGCTTGACCTGTCGAGTGCTTCGCAGTTTTGCTGCGAAGACTGGGAAACCCTCCAGCTCACAGCCGCAATGGCCGTAGGAGCCCTCCTCATCGATCACCGCGCCACGAAGCTAGTCATCCGTTCCGAGCAGCCCTCTGACCAAGGTGTCCAGAGTGGTTCGCGGTTCTTTGACCACGGGTCAAAGTGTGGCGTTGCATTCACCCGCGAACAGCTCGTCACCCTTGCTGACGCCATTCTCCAAGCAGCGCGCATAAAGTTCACCAAGACGGAATACATCTCCTGCCCGGGCTGTGGCCGCACGCTTTACAACCTGCAGGAAACCATCGCCCGCATAAAAGCCGCTACCAGCCACTTGGTTGGTCTGAAGATTGGCATCATGGGCTGTATTGTCAATGGTCCCGGTGAAATGGCGGATGCTGACTATGGTTACGTCGGAGCAGGCCGTGGTAAGATATCGCTCTACCGCGGAAAGGAGTGCGTCGAGAAGAATATTCCCGAGGAAGAAGCCGTCGAACGCCTGCTACAGCTCATTGAGGCCGAAGTAAGAAAATAGTCTTGGAGTAATTCAAATTACTCTTGGAATAAAAAAAATTACTCTTGGAGAAAATTTCATTACTCCAAGAGTATTTTTTATATGTTCTTTTTATAGCAGCGGTGCTTGCGGTGGATGCGCGATTCCAGATACTGCCACTGCGAGCGAACGCCGTCGTTGGTTTCCATCTGCTGCATGGCCTCAGCATACTTGAAACCATAGCGCTGGAACCATTGAATGAGGTCGTCGAAAATCAACGAATTGGCGCCTTTCTGGCGATAGTCAGGCAATACGCCGATGAGCAACAAGTCGACAACGCTCGTCTTGTGCCATTTCAGCGTACGCAGCAGGTGCCACCAGCCGAAAGGGAACAGTCGCCCATCACGCGTCTTACGCAGTGCCGACGTAAACGAGGGGAACGTAATACCGAAACCAATCATCTTATGTTCAGGCGTGTTCCAATCCTCAATGGCTGTAATCAGATTCAAGTCAGCTATCTTGATGTATTCGTCCACCAACTGGTTAATCTGGCGGTCCGACAGCTGCGAATAGCCGTAAAGGTCTTTATAGGTCTCGTTGATGATATCAAAAATCTCACGCCCCTTATTCCCGTCTATCAACTCCTTGCGGGTGAACTTCTTCACCTGCAGGTTATAGCGTTTCGACACCATTTCGGCTATCTTATGGAACTTGTCAGGCACCCGCTCAGGCACCTTCACCTTGTATTCCATATAGTCGTTGTCCTTCTCGAAACCGCCCATTTCTTCGATATGCTGCTGGTAATAGACGTAGTTGTAGTTGACGTACATCGTAGCGTCCTCCTCAAAACCTTCTATCATCAGACCCTCGCGGTCCATATCCGTAAAACCCAAAGGTCCGACCATCTCCGTCATACCGCGCTCACGGCCCCACTGCGCCACCGTATCCATCAGCGCTTTCGACACTTCACGGTCGTCCACGAAATCGAGCCAGCCAAAGCGCACCTGCTTTCGTTCCCAGCGTTCGTTGGCACGGCGATTGATGATAGCAGCCACGCGACCTACCGCCTTGCCATCCTTGTAGGCTATGAAATAGTCAGCTTCACAACACTCAAAGGCAGCATTCTTGTCGTGGCTCAGCGTGTTTATCTCGTCAGAATATAAAAACGGCACCGCCCATGGACAATCGCGGTACATATCGTAGCGCAACTGCACGAATTGCTTCAGTCCCTTGCGGTCTTCGACCTTTTTTATCTCAATCATGCTGCAAAAGTACAAAAAAAGTGGCAACTAAACAAATAGTTGCCACTTTTTTTATTGTATAGTGTGTCGTCATGCCATGACGACATACATCACTTACTTCACTACGACCTTCTTTCCATTGTGGATGAAGATACCCTTAGAAGGCTTGTCAACACGAACACCCTGGATAGTGTACCAAGCACCGTCAGCAGCGCGCTCAACGTCACCCTTCACAGTCTCAATAGCTGTTACAGCATTCTCGTCATACCAGCGTGGGTCACCGGCTTCCGTATCCTTAACATAACCCTGGGTGAAGTCACCATTCTCGGCATCCTTGAACTGTACCAGAACATTAATCGTGTTCTTGATATTATCCTCAGAACTACCAATCTGCTGCTCCTCACTGATAGCGCCGTCGAAGTTGAAGACATTGCTGTCAACCTCCCAGTTCACATCCTTACCTGCCTGACCGGCGTTCAAGCCCTTCAGGAACTGGTTAGACTTACCGCAGTTAACAATGATGTTGTTGGTTACAATGAACTGCTGGTACTCCTGACTGTTCTTGCGCAGGGTGTTGACAGTCTTACCGTTGGTAATGTTGTACAGCGTACTATTGGAAATCTTGAACATCTGAGTAGCTGTCTCATCCAGTTCGCGAACGTCCTTACTACCCTGTGAGCTGAAGAAACCACCGTTCTGACCATTGGTAGGATTAGCCCAGATGGTAGAGTTCAAAACTTGCAGTTCCTTTGTATTACCGCCACCATTGAAATCGAAGATAGTCTTCTTGGCAGTACCGTCGACACCGATGACACAGTCAGACACACCAACTATATCCATCAAGTACTGGGTCTTGTTGGCATAAACCAACTGCTGCTTCAGGTTGTTGATATCAACACCCATAAACACTACACGACCATCGATAAAAGCACCCTTTTCATTAGTCTTAAGTGTTGGCTCCTTGCTCATCAGCACGAACGGGCCATCCAGCTTAGAAGCATCAACCTTAGCTCTCTTTGTCGTAGTACTAAGTCCAGCCAACACGAAAGCATTAGGAGCTTCAATGGAATTCTCGATGGTATAATCGCCAGTTTCTAATAAGATGGTAATCTGACCAACCTTGTCAATACCCTTCTCATAGATGTACTTTGCAAGAGCAGAAGAAATCTCAGCACCATCAGTCAACGTCAAATTGACATTCTCAACCTCAGCAAATGCAGGATCGAAATAAGTCAACCAGCGTGGATCGCCCGTTTCATACTTCTGCTGCTTAGAGCCAATACCAAGTGTAAAGTCGCCCTTGTCAGCATCAACAAACTTCGGATCAGTTATCAGACCTTCGTCACCATTGTAACCGGTCTCACTGAAGAATACGCCTTCGTACTCCGGATCGCTATAGTTCAACTTACCCCACAAATAGGTATTCTTTTCATCAGTCGTCAACTGCTTCTTATTATTGGTCATGTTACCATAAATCTTCTTGTTAGAAGTGTTGACAAAGATGTTCGAATTGAACTCATACAGATACTTCTGACCCCTCAGCGTGTTGGTATTGAAGAACTGCTTGTTCTTTGCGATGTTATAGAATGTATTGTTTGCGCAAATGAACTTACCTGTCTCCTCCTCGAAGCCAGTAGTCTGCCAAGGACGCTTACCAGACATAGCTATGAAATTAGAGCCACTTGCTCCCTTGTTCCAGAAGGTAGAGTTGGTAATATTCAGATTGATAGCCATCGAAGCAGCCAGATTCAGCACAACATTATCCTGAGTGTCATACTGGAATACGCTGTTGTTGATGATGAAGTTCTTATAGGTATAAGACTTGCCATTGTCAAAGAACAAAGCCTTGGTAAGGCCCTCAACCAAAACGCCCTCAATCAGGATTGAATCTTCGATGATGTACTGACCACTTGTTACAGGTGCCATCACCGGTTCCTTATTCATCTGAATCATAGGCTGGGTAAGACCCGAAGCATCGATGGTAGAATTCTCACCAATCAGTTTGATAGCACCACTAACTTCGATAGTATTGGTGATGGTATAAGCTGTATTGAAGAACAATTTAATCGTCAGATTGTTCACCTCAGTGCCTGGCTCTTCAGCCGCTGACGCTGCTATAGCTTTTGCTACTTCATCGCTGATGTTACAAGATTCGGTCAGTTCAACCGTCAAATCCTTTAACACATTGTATACAGCACTGACGAATACATCACCAGCAGGCATCACGAACTGATCTTTGCCCGTCATCTCAATACTATTGCCTTCGGCATCCTTCACCACATAGTTGACAAAACTGTAACCCTTCTCAGGAGCACACGACAATGTTACCGTTTCACCCTCGACAGCTGCTGGAATATCAGCGGTTATAGTGCCATGCTGGTTTTCTGCTTTCGGATCAGCATACACGCCATAAGCAGTCTTGAAGTCAACAACATTAGGATTAGTGGCAATAATCGTGATCTTCTTGATGACCATATTCTTCAGCACCTTGAATACGAAGTAGTCCTTCGCACCATTTACGAAGTAGATGGTATCACCAGAAGCGATTTGGGTAATGCCAGAAACGGCAGAACGATCAGATTTTCCTACAACAGCAATAGCCTGAGGTTCTGCACCCTTACCGGGAACCCACAGCAGCTTATCGCTGGCAGCATTCGTAGCATCAAAGTCAATAACAATCTTGTCGCCTGATTCCAGATTATTGATGGCCATCTCACGGTCGGCCGGACAGAACAGACCGCCATCCTTCACATTATTATTAATGCGGTCGCTGCGACGCCATACGTGGCATTCCTCAGGCAGGTTGGTACCAGTATAGTTCTGATAACCTCTATAGTCCTGACGCTTGCTGTCAGTCTTGGAAACAGATTCCCATCCACAGAACACGCCACCATTTTTGGTACTTCCGTTCATGTTTTCTGGATTTTCTCCAGCCTCAGCAGCTGCTGCGAAATCATAAACAACGTCATTTTGCTTCTTAGCAGGCTTAATCCATCGTGGGTCACCTACCTTCTTGGCATACTGTGCAGAAGTCCTAAGAATTGTAAAGTCGCCATTTGCAGCGTCAGCAAACGCTACAACGCCTGGAACGTTGTCCTGTACAGGTTCTGCCTCGTCTCCAGTGGCTTCATCAGCGCTCGTATCAACACCGTCGAAGTTGAAGGAGTTGCACTTGATAATCCAAGTCGGATTGGCACCACTCGAACCACCGTTCATACCCTTGATGGCCTGACCACTCTTGCCACAGTTCACAAAGATGTTGTTCTGTACATCATAAGTCATCCACTTCTGGTTGCTCTGACGGTGAGAGAAGAAGTTCTTGGCCTTAGCCAAGTTGTACATGGTATTACCTGTGAGCTTGAAGGTCTGAACAGCTTTAGCATTCCACTCTGTAGTCTTCTGACCACCCTGTGAGCTATACAGAGACTTCGTTGTAGCTGTAGAAGCATAGATGGTGGAGTTCGTTACAGTGAAGTTAACGGCTGTACTACCCTTCGTATAGTCAAATGCAGTAACATCAGCAGCAAGTTCGATAACACTGTTGTCCAACGAGAAGTCACCATAGTAATACTTACCGTTACTGTAGAACAAAGCCTTCTTCAGCCCCTTAACAGTCACGCCGCTAATAGTAATGTCAGCTTTGGTCCACTCGGTGTCATCAGATGCCTTAGCAGTCCACTGAATCATGTTGCTTGCCAATGCAGAAGCATCGATAGTGGCACCATTACCATTGATGACAACGTCAGCTGTAGCAACAATCGGCTTAGAAATAGTATAATTTGCATCTGCGGCCAGATTAACCGTGACGGCCTTTGCTGCACAAAGCTCCGTAGCAGTTGCCAGTACTTCAGAGATATCAGCGCCATCGGCAGGATCAATGGTAACATCTGCAGGAGCAGGAGCGGGAGTTCCTACCGTAAAGCTGATGGGCTGGAACTGGATGGCACCTTTATAAATACCGATGGCACCAATCATCTCAGAACATACAAGACCACTTGCAAGATCTGTTACAGCAAACTGATTGTAACCGACAACCTCGTCATCGCCCTTCTTTATCTTAAAGTCACTTCCACTGACACCTGCTACAGTGACATTCGTAAGCTTCACGATCTTGTTTACGTTCTCTGCCTTCACGTCTGCCAATGTAACCTCATCAAATACAGGCACAACAGCAGCATCGTCTGTCGTTGTCAGTTCTGCATTGGGAACGGCCTCGAACAGGTCGTTATAGACAGAAACACTACCATTCCAACCAGCAGCAATCTTCTTACCTACGGCAAGATTAGCTGTCAATGTTGATTTGCTGTCATAAATAAGGCTCGAACCTGTCTCATCCTTAATATAGCAATAGGTTGCGTTACCTTTCTTAATCAAAGCCTGTATCGTTGCTGTACCGTTGAAGGTGAATGCTGAACCGTTTTCAAGAGCGGTCAGTTCTGCGATATTAGCAACAGGTTCCATGGTAGTATAAGCATACTTAAAGCCATAGAAACTCAACTTGGAACCACTACAGTAAATCTTATATGACTTACCAGCAGAAACGTTAAAGGTAAAGGTTCCATAATATTTGGCATCCTTTGTGATTCCATTGTAATCAGTAAGGGCTGTTCCATCCTCTTCGATATAGAAAGCCTTGTCAGCATTAAGAACAACGGCAACATCAATGCTTCCAGCGTAAGTAGGCTTGATGGTGTACCATGTACCACCAGCTTTATTGCCATTTACGCCATTACCCTCTGTAAAGGCTGTAAAGCCCTCTACATGGCTATCAGCTTTGGCAGCTTTGAAATCTGCTCCGCCAGCCTCGCCATAAGTAATCGTGGCAACGATTTCGTTACCTTCTTTCACTTCGACAGTTTGTCCCGATGTGAACGTATCGCCTTCTGACAATGCATACGTCACCGCCACACTAGCCCGCCTCGAAATGTTATTCAACATTTGCGTTGCCGCAAAAGCCGCAATCGAGAGCAAAGCTACCATCATTAGAGTTAGTTTTTTTCTCATAATTGTTTTTTTAAAATGTTAGTAATTGTTTGAATTAGTAAAATTATATATTTCTTGTAGTTCTGCTTGCAAAGGTAAGTATTTAATTTGAAATAACCAAATAATTCCCCAAAAACCTTTAGGTCATGAAGTCTGGAGTGACAGAAAGGTGCATATTTATGCTTGTGACAGGATGACGGAACCAGATTTCTGCAGCGTGCAGCATCAGGCGCTGGCCTTTTTCGCAAGTACCATAGAGCTCGTCACCAACAATAGGGCGGCCCAAACCGTCAGGGTGGGCACAATGGATGCGCAACTGATGGGTGCGGCCGGTCTGAGGCCACAAGGCTACAAGACTGTCTGACAAAAATTCGTAGTCGGTAACAGCCCGTTTGCCGTGCTCGGGGTCCACAAGCTGCCGCGGGCGGTTCATCGGGTCTGGGCGCAGGGGCAGGCTGATGATGCCGCGTTTATCTAGAATATCTAGATTTTCTAGAGACTCTAGATTATCTAGAGCATCTAGAGGTTCTAAGACTGCCAGATATTTTTTCTTTACCTGATGTTTTACGAACTGCTCCTGTAAGTTACGATAGACCTCCAGTGTTTTCGCCACGATGAGCAAACCGCTAGTCCCCATGTCCAAACGATGCGCAATCATACTACCGGGATAGAGCTGCTGCATCATGGTTTCCACGCTATATTCCTCCACACGACCTGGCGTAGAGAGCAGTCCACTGGGTTTATTGACCACCAGCAACCATTCATCCTCATAGACAACGGGCAACTCCTGACGTTCGAAGCCCAGCGACGCTGGGTCGGGATCAACGTCGAGCCCTTGCAGCATCCACGTCAGGACGGGTTTGCACTTTCCCCGGCAGGCAGGATAGTAATTCAGATGGTGGCGAAGTTCCGTCTTCGTCGTCTCGCCCCACCAGAATTCCGCCATACATAGCGGCTTCAAGCCCCGCTGATAGGCATATTGCAGCAACTTCGGCGCACAACAGTCACCAGTTCCTCCCGGAGGCAGCGGATACTTACGCAGCAGTTTCGGACGGTTGTAGTATTCCTGCCAAACATCAACGAGGTCCTTCACTTCCCCACGGCCATTCAACAGCCGGTACTGGTGGAAGAGCCAAGTCTGCAGTTCCTGTGATAGTTGCTTAGAACTAGAGTCACCAGAATCTCTAGAACATCTAGACTCTCTAGAGTCTCTAGAAATTCTAGAAATCTCTCTTTCCTGCGTCTTGAAATACCCGTCAGGCTGTTGCGCATCATAGACGGGCGGCACAAAATACGCCCAGTCGTTCCGTCCTGCCAGCAGCCCACTATATGCCGCAAGAAAGCCCAGCCGCCCTGTCGGCATCTCCACCACCAACACTCCGAACATCTTTCCATGGTCTGCATCCTCCCGAATCTCCTCGTGACCGGCAATATACGCCTGCACCGCCTTGGCAGCCAATTGGCACAAGGGGTGCGGTTCATATGCAAACGGATAGGTAAACCGCTCTGGCGGCGCTATCCTACTCTCTAACGGATGCACATATTCCATATTCCAAAAGAAGGCTGTCCGAAATGACAGCCTTCATTTTTTATAGGATAATTCTTTACTTCGCCTTTACAGGACGTATCTGCAGACCACCGAAGCGCTCGTATTGCTGACTGGAATCATTAAACTGTCCAGATCTGTCAAACACCAGACAGGTAGCAAGGGCGGAATTTGATGGATGCTTGGTGCTAGTCCAATAATATCCATATTCACCCGGGTTTTGCACGTAACTGGTCCACACGCCAGCTGCAGGCATGAAGATAGACTTACCGTTTATCTTACTGGTATAACGATAGCCCGAAACGCCATCGACACTTGTCCATGAGACATTACAATTCAAAACCAGCTCTTCACACTCATCTTCAGTAGGCATACGCCAGCCATCACCCCACTTCGTCTGTGCAGCATCGTGCTCAGCAGACAGTGTACGCTCGGTAATATTCAGCGTATAGTCAGAAGACAGATAACTGCTCTGTGGCTCCGTAGAACCCCATGAATAGTAGTTGCCATACTGACCTTCTTTGCCCTTTCCGTCGACACCCGTCTGCTTAGCACCGACGTTCCAGGTTGCCCACTTGACAGACAGGCCCAAATCTACACCATCGGCAGGAACAATCAGTCCGTCATCGGTCGTCTTAGCTACATCCATGCTATGATCTTCCTCCACAACAGGCTCTTCAGGTTCTTCAGTATCTTTATCATAGACAGGGCGGAGATGCATACCAAGGAAAGTCTGTTCCTTTGCAGATCCAGTTGTTCCTGGCTGCAGTTTCACAAAGATACCATATCCCCAAGGACTAGCAGACAATTGCGAAGACCAATAGTAACACTCGTTGGTATTAGTGCTATAGACAGCATTTCCATTGCCGTCAACACCCGAACGATATCCTGAATGAGGAATAAAGATGTGATTGTTAGCATACTGTTCCTTACCACGAACGATATAGCCGTCCAAGCCTGCAACGCCCTGATAGTTAGAGACATGCTCCCACGTACACTTCGTCAGCAGTTCCAACATCTGGGCTGCAGTAGGTGTATGCCATTTGTCTTCCAGCGTGACATGAACAATATCCAGTTCCTGATGTTCCTTTGTCAGGTCGGCTGGAGGTGTCACATACCTATCGCCATATGCCTGATACTGAGAAATATTCTCACCCGTCGGGTCGCCCCAGCCAAAGAAGCCACCACGTCCGGTTTCATCCTTGGCACCAAGGTTAAAGGTACCCCACAGCACGCTACAACCCAAATCAACCTTACCAGGCGCAACAAACGATATCTTCTCGGGTGTACTGAACTCTCCGCTCTTAGTGTCAGCATCGGTATCTACATACTTCACCGAAACCGTGAAATAATATTTAGAAAGCTCTTCCAACTGATCGATACCTACAGCGAAAGTCTGACCTGTAAGAGAATTCAAGACAACATTACCTTCCTTCTTTTTGCTGTCAGACATATCAGAATTCTTGCTATAGTTAATCTCGTAATAGACATACTCGGTGGCATTACCCAATAGTGTCATCTGGATACTGGCAGTCTTTGCCGTTATACTGACTGCATCGACAGCCGAAAGTTTCAGTGTCTTGGCAGGTGTCTCGAACGTACCCTGATCTGATACATCGTCAGCACCGTTATAGCGTGCCACCAACTGGAATGAATAATTCTTACCTGCTTGCAAGCCTCTCAGTTCTTCATCGATGGTGGTAGCATAGGATGTCTGGGCCATCTTAAAGTTGCCTTCAATCTGCTGGTCCAGATTGCTGCCTTCACCATAATGTAACTCATAACTGATGTCGCCTGTCACATTACCTACAAAGGTAAGTGTAGCAGTAGCCGTTGTAGCACTATAAGCCTGGACATATGCAGTAACTCTTAGCGAACGAGCGATGGTCTCAAAGCTCTTAATATCAGATGCTGCTTCCTTGTCGCCGGAATGAGCTACCACACGATAGTAATATTTCGTACCCTCTTTCAGACCACCCAGTTTATCCGTCACCTTCTGACCATCAGTCGTGGTCAGCGTCGTCTTACCATCTTTCTTGGACGGATTAGTCAAAGCGGCATCCGTACCATATTCTATCGTATAACTTACTTCTGACAGCACATTACTGGTCAGCGTGAAAGTAATCGTGGCTTCATCGAAGGTAACATTAGAAGAAGCCAGCTCGGCTACTGACAAAGTCTGAGAGGCCGTCTCGAAATTACCGGTAACCGTCTTTTTGGAAGAATCTGCATAATATGCGGTAACACGATAATAATAGGTGTTGCCGGGCTCTAAGCCTTCAAAAACGACTTCTGCGTGCTGTTGCTCATCTGCCTTTGACAGCGTGTAATTACCCTGCACCTTCTTCGTAGATTCTGCATCCTCAGGCAAGTTCTTATCGGTACTGTAAACGATGTCATAGTAAACGGTAGAAGCGACATTACCCGTGAAGGCCAAATCAAGCGTAGCAGTAGTAGTGGTTTTGTCGGAAACGGATACCTCAAGCGCTAACTCCTTGGCACGGGTGGTAAAGGAAGCAACCACTGTCTCCAAATTCATGGCAGGAGTCGTCAAATCAGCAAAAGCTTGATAATAATAGGTTGTTCCCTCTTCCAGGCCAGTCAGAGTGATATTCAAAGCCTTGTTGACAACGATGTCAGCCGTGCCCTTAACCGTTTTGGCATCAGACATATCAGCCTTGGTAGCATACCTGATACCATAGCTGCCTATCTCTATCTCACCGTCAGAAGTCACTGTGACGGGAATTGTTGCAGTTGTAAAGTCAGCCTGCGCGGCACCCGCAGATATCTCGGCAGTAACAAGGGGCTTACCCAAAACAGGACGAACCAACAGTTTGTCGGCCATTTCCACGCGCTTTAATTCATGCCCAGAATCATTCACGCGTAAGCCCCATGCCATATCATCGCCATAGGTGGAATTAGACCAATAGCTGGCTATAGGAAGAATGATGAATACATTTTCCTGGCCTTTCTTGGCTACCTTATAACCAATAACCTGGCCCGACTCGTCTTTATACTCACTCCAATCACAATTGTCAATCAGTTCTTGGAATTCCTCCTTGGTTGGCAAACGCCACTCACGGTTTTCATACAATGCCCATTTGGTCTTCATGGCATTTTCTGTTTCATCCCATTTCAAGGGAGTACCCGGGCCGTCAACCGATGTGGTATCCACATTCATAGAAGCCCATTTGATGCCTGATTTCAGACCCAAGTCCACGTAAGGCTCTTGGTCAAAGGCAATCTCCTGTACCTCGGATACAGCAAATTCCTTCACTGTTCCGTCAGTCAGTTTCACTTTCACCACCAAACTCTGGGCGGAAAGTGTCAATACTGACAATAACAACAAAAATGAGGTTAATAACTTCTTCATAACTTCTTATAGATTTTAAATGATTGTTGACCAACGCGGATGATGTACACGCCCTGAGGAAGTGCATTTAAATGAAAGGTCACCTGACGGTCACCACGCTCAATGTCAGCAGAAACCGTCTTGCCATCAACGCCATACAGACCAGCAGACATACTATCGCTTACGCCATTGACGACGACGGTCTGGGCATTGACAAACTGCAGACCCAAGGTATTTTTACTCGAGCCATTAGTGATTTCCTTGATACCCGTAACAGGCTTTTCGCCTTCTTTCAGACCGATATGGTCAATCTTCTGAAACTCAATCGTTACAGGCTGATCCACCGTCGAAACCGTTGCCGTCAAGCTGCCTTCTGCCTGATTAAAGGATAGTATCGGTTTATCGGTAACCCAGCAGCTGAACACGGGTTCTGCCTTATCACCCTTCTCATAGATTAACAGTTCATAATCAGCCAACACCGACAAAGGCAATGACAATAAGCCGATTAGCAGTAAAAATAACTTAAAGTGACTTTTCATATTTCAAGATTTTTTAGAATAGTTACTCACGTATGCAATCCAATCCAATATGCAGCACATGATTGTCTACACTATTGGAAGTGATAGAAAAGGATTTATGAATCTTGCCTGAAATATATTCGGACATATCCATGGTAACAGTGATTCGTGCATCGCCTTTCGGAGCGACTGCAGAATCAGAGATTTCCAAAGTGGTACAATCACACTCAGGCAACAAAGACGATATATATAAGGTGTCTGTACCCACATTATCAATTTTCATGACCACAGACTTCTGTAAATGTTCTGCATCGAAAACACCCATATCAATACTCTCTGGAGCAGAGATACGGGCATAAGAACCGGGGGCAACAGAATCTACTGCAACAGCATCGGAAGCCGACTGTGATTTGGATCCGGCACCACAGCTCATAAAAATAGCTACAAGCGTCAAAGACGCAAAAAAAACACTTCTCTTCATGACATTTTATTCTTTATGGTAAACACCTACACCCTCAGCATGTGTGTCACGAAGGGTGAGATACCACTGACCATCCTTCTGAATAGGATTCAGGAACATATTCGTCGTTCCTTCACCTGTTTCCAAGTTACCTGATTCAACAACCTTGACGGCAATACGTAACACGTTGTCACGGTCACTAAACAACTGAAGTTCCTTCTGTTCACAGCCAAACTTAGAGAACAGCTTTATCTGCTCAATCATCATCTGACGCTGGTCACCAGAAAGTGGAAGAACAGAGTCGTTACGTATAATATGAAGCATGCCTGCAGCACCTTCGGCATCGCCACTGTTAAAGCGGTCGACATAATCCTTTGCCAACTCACGAATGGCAGTAGAGTCCTGTTGCTCGAAATGGAAGACGGGAAGTCCCTGTTGCTCTTCAGCCTCATTGGATTTCTTACCGTTACACGCCACAAGGGCAACTACAAACAGGCTTGCTAAAAAATAATAAAATACTTTCATGGAAATAAAATTTAAAAAAGGGGAGGGACAACTCCCTCCCCTTCTACAGTTTATCTTGCAAAAATATTATTTGCGAGGTGCATTTGCCTTAGTTCTCTTAACATGCAGAATGACGTCATCGTACATTGTACCCCAATAGTACTGTACCTTTACAGGAATGTAGATGTTGAAGTCCTGAACGTTAGAAGAGTTGTTGGTGTACTCGATGTACTTACCAGCGGCATCCTCTCTCAGAACGAGCTGCAGGTCAGAGCTTACCTGGTTCAGAGGCTCAATCTTACCATTCAGGTCGGTCTTCACGTTAGGATTAGCACTGAGGTTCTGGTTGAGAACCACACCAGCGACTTCAGCAAGCAGCTTGCTCTCATCAACAGGAGCATAGTACTGCTCGTAGTCAGGAGTCAGCTTGAAGCGTACATCACGCCAGTCCTTGTAAAGTACTACAAGATCCTTGAGGTAAACCTTCTGCTTTTCGACACCATCCTTAGCGTGAGCATCCTCAATCTCAGGATTGTTGGTCTCGTCGATGTCAACAGGACGCAGGAAGCGAACACTGAAGGTATTGTTCTCCAGAACCAGAGGACAATCGATTCCAGTATAAGATACAGGATCAACCAAGTCGGCACCATTAGCCTTGTAAGTCTTAGTTACAGCATAGATAGCAACCTTAACATCCAGTACGTCAGAATCACCAATCTTACTATGAGACTTGTAGTTCAGCAGAGCCTTAGCATAAGAAGCGGGATCGTTAGCGATACGTGGGTTACCCCAGTTAAGAGCAATCTTCATCTCACGGAGCTGGCCAATAGTTCTAGCATCCCATTCGTCGATAGAAGCAATCTTCTGATAGTAAATATCCTGATCAGGATCGGTCTTCAGACGAGCATACAGATTCTTCTTGGTCTTGTCGCCACCAATAGCGAGCTGATGATTCTTCAGAACGAAGGTCTTAGCCTCACCATTGTCAAGGAAGCCCTTGAACTCCTTACCATTGTTCTCATCTGCGAAGAAGAAGTCTGCCTCGTAGTTGTCAGCAACGAATGGAGGATTAGGAACAGTCTGGTTAACGATATTATTATCCTTGTCATAGACATTATAGGTAATCCAAGTAACAGGACGAGTAGATTTACCACTCATAGTACGGAAGTTACCATAGAATACATCAGCGAAACGATCATCGAAATCCTTTGGCTTCCAACCATTCTCAGTCAAATCAGTCTTGTCACCATCGTTCTCCTCAGGAGTAATCGTGTTAACGTGGAGCTCATCAGTACCCTGATTGAACTTACCAGACTCATACCAGTACTTAGCAATGATGTTAGCCTTGAGGTTAGGATCACCCTTGATGGTGTACTTCGTAAGGCTCAGCGCACCAGAAGTGAAGATAACATAGATATCAGGATTCTTGCTGACATTACCATCAACAGCATACAGACGTACGGCACGAACAACCTGTGTAACACCTGCTACAGCGAAGTCACGGATCTCATCACCATCAGCATTCCAAGTGAAGATAGAAGAGGTGTGACCACCGACAGTGTTCTCAGTGTAGTTAATAGTACCGAACTGGTCGTCAGTAATAGTAAGTGTATGAGGAGTATCAACCTTCTTGAAGCTATAAGTACCATCAGCATTCTTAGTAACAAGATACTGCTGAGCATCGATAGCAGAACCGAAGGTAGCTGCAGCACCACCAGGCTTAACCTCAACACGATAAGTATTATCGAATGTCTGACGGTCGAAGATCTGGCTCAGGCCCGGTGCAGAATAGAGGTCTTCCTCAGTCTGACGCCAGTTAGTAACAATCAGATCCTGACTCTGTCCACCTGCATTCCAGCAGTCGTTGTAGCGGATAATCTGGTGAGCTTTGTCAGTGCTATAGTTAACAGTAACGGCAGGACGTGGCGGGAGCGTTGTCTCCTTAGTAATGCGGATAGGCAGGTAAGCATAGTCAATCACCTTCTTATCATCCTTGTAAATCAACTTCACGCGAACAACGGGAACACGGTTTACAACAACGTCAGTAGCCTTGGCAGCATCGTAAGGACGGCCAGTCAGACCACCTGTCGCGGGATCCTGAGGATGCAGATACCAGTGACCATTCTCACCCTGATAAAGAGCAGCGTGTGCAGACTCGTCGGTCGCGTTATCACCCAGCTTAACAGAAGTCAGTTCGAAAGCATATTCGAAATTACGATCGAAGTCCTCATCGTTGAATACATCGTGAGCACCATTAACATTAGTATAGTGAGTCTCAACCAAAGCATTCAGGTCGATATCCTCCTGATAGTTCACGAGATCCCAACCTTCACCAAGATGAGTGTTATCATCCTTACGAGGAGTTGCCAAGATGTAAGCCTTGCACTCGTCAATAGACTGGAAGAGGTGTACACCACGATAGAGATCGCCGAAATAATAGGGGCTACCTGTATACAGAGGCAGGTCGCACCTACCGCAGTGGTGGTTCAGCATACCAGTCTCAGAGAGCTGATAAGGAGCAGTCTTAAGATTGTAAGGAACGTGAGCAATCTTCAGGTTCTTCACGGTCTCCTCAACGATAGCTGCGTAGTCAGAAGTAACAACGCAAGTCTCATCCTTGTCATTCTTATAAGTAACCTGAGTAGCGAACATAGTTACACCGGGCTTTGCAGCGAAAGTGTACTTACCATCGGTAGTAACAGTGCTAACCTTGCCATTTACATTCAGAGGAACATTCAGGATGCCACCATCGACCTTCCAGTCGTGATTTTCACCAGTATTGTTGCCACGGAACGAAACAATAGCATTACCAAGACCCGCACGGGTGAAGGTAGTATTGTCAGAGAGAACGCTAACAGAAGTATTGTTATCAAACCAAGCAATAGAAGGATTGATGTGATACTCAGCATTTGCCTTCAGCGTGACGGTAATGGTACCAGTACCATAATCATAACGCTCATGATTCAAGCCGTCAGGTGCAGCCCAATTACCAGTTGCATCAACAGGCAGATAGACGATATGATTCTCTGGAGAGAGAGGACGCTTTGTACCGATAATCTCAACGCGACTTCCAGGAACGGCCACCCACTTATTAGGATTAGTTTTGTCTGGATCGTCATTCTTATCAATATAAGTGGTCAAAGGCAGGAGGTTGCTGTACCACTTCATGGTCAGAGTTCTAACGGTGGTAGCCTCAATACCCCAATAGTAAGTCTTGGGCAGGAACACCAGGCTCTCCAAATCAGCAGCAGTAGGAATAACGACTTCGCCGTAACCCTCTACACCTGACAGAATAACACTCTTAGCAGTCTGGACAGCGATAACCTTCGGAGCGCCATTAGCAGTCTCAACTCTCCAACGGATATTAGTAGACTCCTTGAAAGTACCATCACCATTGTAGATGTCGAAGCAACCAGTGGTCTGATTGGGAACGTAATACATACCATCAGTACCGTTGAAGCCATTCTGACCGTCAACGCCATTAATACCATCAGCACCATTAGCGCCATTAGTACCTACAGCCCTGAAGTCAGTCTTCACACTGTTCTTGTACCAGAAACCGTCCTCACCAATAGTCCAAACATCAGCGGGAGTAGCATCCTCACCACCCTTGATGGTCTTTGTGGTACCATCGCTCAAGGTAAGAATAACGTCCTTGCCGCTCTGCTGAACACCAGTGATAACGATACCCTGATCCTTCAGACTCTGAAGAGACTCGATAGCAGTAGCATTCGATGCAATCGACTTCTTCAGGCCCTCGATGTCGTCATCGTAGTCCTTACAGGAAACGAACACACTCGTAACAGTGAATAAACCAGCTACGAGCAACGAACTAAAAAACTTTGTTTTGTTCATACGTTTGTTTAATTAATTAATAAAAATGATATAAATATTTCTCTATTCTCTCATACGATTAGCCGATGCTTTTCAGCATAGACACACGTTTTTGGGTGCAAATATAGGCATTAATTCGCGAATCCGCAAGAATTTTTATACTTTTTTTTCATTTTTGGGCAAAAAAACTGCTTTTTATCAGTCTCAGAGCTTAAATTCAAGGTATTTTCCCGCATTTTTTTGTTTTTTTAAGAACAATTGCGAATTTTACTTATTTGTTTATACACCTTATTTATATATATAGGGGCTTAATGGTTAGCGTTGCATTCATTGCATTTAGGTTGACCAGGCCCTCGTTAGTTTTAAATGGAAGGGCGGACTGAACAATCCGCCCTTCACTGTACCCAGACCCGGGCTCGAACCGGGATGGGTTTCCCCACTGGTGTTTGAGACCAGCGCGTCTACCGATTCCGCCATCTGGGCTTAAGCGGGTGCAAAGATAAGTAAAAAAAACGAATTACAATGCATGAAATACGAAAATTTTATAAAAAAGCATGTTTTTTTTGCTGAAGTAAGATATTTTCCGTACCTTAGCAGTCAGAAACAAACACTTATTCTAATATATATGATGGAACAAAGCAACAACAACTATTGCGTTATCCTGGCAGGAGGCATGGGACGACGTCTATGGCCGTGCAGTCGTGAACACAAGCCCAAACAGTTTCTGGACTTCTTTGGCGTGGGCCGCACCCAACTGCAACAAACCTTTGACCGTTTCGTCCGCATCCTACCAAAAGAGAACATACTCGTTTGCACAAACCGCGAACATGCACCTTTGGTGAGAGAACAGCTGCCGGACCTGCATGAGGAAAACCTACTTGTGGAACCCGTGAATCGCGGAACAGCGCCGAGCGTAGCATGGGCTGACATGCGCATCTGTCGTCGCGACATCAATGCCAACGTGGTGATTACACCCTCGGACCAGTTTGTGTTGAACGAAGAAGCATTCTGCGATAACATCAAGGAAGCTTTGCTATTTGTATCCTTGCATAACAATCTGCTGACACTGGGTGTCCAGCCCACCCGCCCTGAGCCTGGCTATGGCTATATCCAGCAGGGAGAACTAATTATGCCAGAAATTGTGAAGGTGGCAAAGATCAGCCACGTAAAGTCGTTCGTCGAGAAACCAGAGCGTGACTTCGCCCAGATGTTTATGGACTCGGGCGAGTTTCTGTGGAATACGGGAGTCATCCTGGCCAACGCCCGCTATCTGAACATCTGTTTCCGCAGGTTGTTCCCTGATGTGCTGAAGCGCTTCGACGGTGAACTGGAACATTACACCATTGAACAGGAGATGGCATTCGTCAACGAACACTACCCCGCCTACCCCAATCTGTCGATAGACAAGGGCGTGCTAGAAAAGTGTGAAGATGTTTGCGTCATGAAGTGCGACTTCGGATGGGCAGACCTCGGCACATGGCACTCTATCTACGAATGTAAACAACGCGGAGATGGTGACAACGTGGTGGTAGACTCAGAAGTGATGATAGAGGACTCTCACAACAACGTCATCAAACTGCCTAAAGGAAGACTTGGGGTCATCAACGGGCTGGACGGCTATATCGTGGCAGAGTCGGATAATGTGCTACTGATATGCAAAAAGGGGGATTCATCGGCACTGGTTAGGAAATATGTCAACGAAGTACAGATTAAATTCGGAGACGAGTTTATTTAGGGTTAACGGTTAATGATTAATGGTTATTGGTTAACG
>JAEEGG010011929.1_pt1 | contig 18841 bp, 14 predicted proteins | sample 9134161 | NCBI WGS metagenome assembly JAEEGG01 (sample SAMN16246543, study PRJNA631951) | gut metagenome | biome: gut microbiome; feature: rumen; material: CR-attached | host: Bos | place: Iran: Karaj | collected 2018-10 | reverse complement strand
TAGAACGAGCAATTCCCTGAGCAATAAAACCCGCAGCCTGTTCCTGGCGCACAAGGACGTGACGGATCTTAGACTTGTTCAATTCATCATACAAAGGCAGAATCATTCCCCCCGGAATTCCTGCCACAGTCTCAATGCCGTACATCTCAAGCAATTTAACAATAATCTGTGCGCCAGTTTGTTTCATTAGGTTTCTCCTTGTGTAAGGCCGCTGGCGGCCGGTGTTCAATAGCAAACCGTTAAAAAAATTGCGAAAGCAATTTTTAGGTTTACCTTTTTTATAATAAGAAGATATTATCATATTTTCGAGGTGGGGGCAATGAGGGAGGAGGGTTCTAAACTCTTCCACCAATTGGCTGAAATTTAAATTTACACAGAGCTTCGTTTACTTCATCAATTGTGTAAGGACCCTTTTTACTTATAAAACAATATTGAAAAATAATATCTTCTTTTATGGTTGGAACAGGAAAATAATAACCCGCACGAGCGAGCAGATCCTGTGCTTCTTCTAGATTAAGCTTCAGCGCAAACGCAAGAGCAATTACGTTTTCACGTTTCGGAGTTTTTGTTTTTCCACTGATGATTTTGTGAAAACAGTCTGCTGTCATTCCTGCCGCATTGTACACTTGCGGATGTGTCATTTCTTTCTTGTTGATATAGAAAATAAGTCTTCTGATAAAATCATCCTCATCATCAGAATCTTTTATTTTATCTTTTAGTTTAGAAAAATCAGGATTATTTATAGGACTCATCCCGCTGAACGGATTCATTCCGCCCCGCCCAGTTATCTTTCGCGCAAAATCAACAAGCGGATTTCTTGGCAAAGAAAACAGATTTTCTCTTTTCCCCTCTTCAGAATCAGGTTCGATGTAATTTTCATTTACAAATTTGGTTAGTTCTTCAATATCGATCATTTTCGCCTCTCCAAGAATTTATTATCTACAAATGTTGTCCAACTTCTAGAATTTCACCGGCGAGACACATTTCTTACTACCACACTTAGGACATTTTACAAGCTTTGGAAGAAGACCTTTCTTTTTTGAAAAATGTTCGCCGCAATCTTGGCAGATGTATGGGATGGGGGTGCCGGGTTTAGGGGGGATTACATTATTAGTATTTGATAACATATTTCATCACCTCCTCTTATTAACCATCATCGATATAGCGCCACCTACTTTCATATCATTTTCTTTTTTCTTCTTTTGTTTAGGAACTCTCTTTTCTTCAGTATTGACTTCCTCTTTCTTATTCACTGGTGCTTTTTCTTTTTTCTCAATCTTTTTTAGATTATATTTTTTCTGTAATTCTTTGACCAAATCAGGAATAAATTCCTTCACTAGATTATTAGGATTGACTTCATCAGTTATCTTATGGCCAAATAAGTCTGCAACAGCTTCTTTCATCTTAAAACAAATATTATGCGCACTAAAAATATCATCTTTATATTTGTTAATATCTTTTAACAAACCTTCTCTAATTGAACTACTAAGTTCCAGGAGGTTTTCATCACTAAACTCATCTGTAACAGTAGCATATTTTCTTAAATCTTTTGATAACAATAATTTGTTTTTTAGATCAGATAATTGAGCATCTTTTGAATCATTTATAGTTTGAACAGAATTATTCAAAATATCAATCATAACTAACTGTTGTTCCAATTTATAAATTTTTTCATTATCTGCATTGATGTATGAATTAAAGACATGATCTATATTATCCATAATTATAGATTCTTTATCTGTATTTATAATATTGTTTTCATTCAAAAATTGTTCAATTGATTTTTTTTCACAACAACTCTTATTAACTTCTTTCTGCTCAGTTATTTTATCCTGTGTTGAATAAGCCGAGATACCTTCAATTCTTTTATTTAGGAGCTTTGATATATTGCTCATAATATTCTTTTGCTCTTCTGGACTTTTTTGATCAGCTTTATTTAGAATAACATATATTTTAAGATTAGGATTTCTTCTGAAAATTTCCAAAAGGATTTTAGTACTTTCCCCCCGAAGTGTTCCTTGTGTTATATCAATAAACCATAAAACAGCGTTTGAAGTTTCAATTGCTGCAAAAGCAGCCTCAGTATCTGATTCACTGTCATTTCCAGAATTAAAACCAGGAGTATCAATGAAACAACAATTACTTAAATCCAATAAAAAATCATCTTTAAGTACAATATGATCAATTATTTTTTTCATATTGAATTTAAATTGTTCTATTTGGCCATGACAAAAATAATTAAATATATTGTTTGAAATTTCTATTTTTCCGCCCTTCTCTGAAAAACCTTCAATTTTTTTCTCGCCTCGCAAAACATATGTAGCAATTGCAGTAGTAGGATTACTATCAACAGGTAATACGATTTCTCCTGTTTTCAGTAAACTGTTCATAAAAGAAGATTTTCCGCTAGAAAAGAGACCTGCTAAAGCTATAATATTTTTACTTAAAAGAGCTGGATCATGAGACAACAGTTCTAATTGTTTTTCAACTCTCTGAAGTTTTAACACAGCATCAGCTTCTGAAGCCAAAGCATCGTTATTATTTGCATACTCCATGTAATCTTTATGCAATAATTCTTTAAACTTCTGAAAAGCATGATTACTGATTGGTTCTGCATTTAAAACATTCGCAATAAAAGAAAACTTTTCTTCATCTTTTTTCAATAATTCTGTTTTCTTTCTGTTATCATCCTGCTCATCTTCCAGATCCTGCCTATATTCTTCCAGCTGTCTTTTACTAATTCTTAATGCAGCCTCGTTGTCTTTTAAACTTTTTGAGGCTGCATCCAAATTGGCTGATACATCATCATATTTACTTTTTAATTCAGACAACAGGAGATTCAACTCTTTAATTTTCTTTTTGCTCTTTATTCCAAATAAATCAAACATTATAAATCCTCAATTTCTTTTGATATACGTTTAAAATTTTCTAAAGCAAGTTTTGGTTTCTCCAATTCTGCCTTTTCTTTTTCGAGTTGTTTCAAATAATGATCTAATATTGTTTTCCCAAAGTCATTTTTTAAACATTTTGTTTTAATAGTTTTTAAAGCAGAAGCAACAGTTTCTCTAAGTTCATGCTCTAAATCTTCAACAAATTCAGAAGCTTTATCAAGACACTCTTCAGCCATACTTCCTTCAAGTCGTGTCAAGGAACTTTCAAAAGAAAAACCATTTCCTTTGTATGAAACATCATCTGCTATTAAATTAAAATCTCTTAATGTTGTACGAACTTTGTTTCTAAAATCCGCAGATGATACATTTCCAAGAATCATATATTGGTTCCAAATTGGCTGAACATCCTTTACAACCTTTTTTATTAATGTGTTAATTTCTTCTTCAATATAATCCGGAATAGAATCATTAAAAGCATTAATAAAACCTTTTATTGCAGTTGTTATTTTTGTAAGATTTGCAGTTGTTATAATTGTTGTATGCCAGTCTTTTCGAAGCCAAAGGAATCCACCTCTTGTATAGTATCTATGCTCATAAGAACCCTCAGCTGCACCAATACCTTCTTTTGCCTCAGAATTTGCAATTCGTATTACATCGGAAGCATCACATTTGACGTCTTTATACCAATCATCAAGGACATTTTCAAAAGTTTCATTTAATTCCGGAAGCATCTTTTCATATGCGTTTTTAGTTTCATTTAATTGCTTTTCTTTTTGAGAAATATTACCAGTTTCAAGTTCCTTTTTACGTTTTTCAATATGCTCTTTTATACTGTCTTTAATTGCAGTTATTCTTTCATTATATTTTTTCTCGAAATTTTCAAGTTCCTCATTGAATATTTCATTTTTTCTTTCTTTTACATCTTCTATCTTTTCTTTTATTGGATTAATATTACCTAACTGATGTAAATAAGTTTTGCTGGTTTCTATATCATTATCTGAAAAATAATCGGGAAAGTTTCTTTTTAAGTTTGCCCAAACTACTTCTTTTTCAGAATTCCATTTATCTTTATTGTCAAATGTAATAGCCATCGCTTCACAAATACCTGAAGTTGAAAATAATCGTCGCTTCGTGTGCTTTATTAATTCATCAAAAACACCGTCATCATTTATATTTTGTAAATTTCTTTGTACAGAATCCGTCAGTTTCTCACAAATTATATCAACAGTTTTTAGTAAGTCTCCTCCAGAAGGTTGTTTTAGTTCTATATTAAATAATTGTGTATCAATTTGTGATGGAACAATAAATAATTCATGAATACCTTCTTTTTTTGTAATTTTAGCAATTATGTTTTTATCTGTATTAGAAAGGAAATGTCCTGACGGAGAAAGTATAAACACAACATCACTTTCACCTAATGATGCGATTGCTCTGTCATTTCGAGATGGAACAGGATCGTTAAATCCTGGAGTATCTATTACAATTACATTCTTTAATTCATCAACTGGAAGTTGTAATGAAACACGACTTGTAAATGGGGTATAACAACCTGAACTTCCTACATATGCTTCAAGTTTACCATTCAAATCATCAATAGAATTGAGCTTTATTGTTTCTATACCTGTTTTTCGTTTTGTTTTTGCGTTAATTATACTTTGGTACTGTTCGTAAGATCCAGATAAATGAGTTTCTGCTTCTAATTCACTCTTGGCCAGCTCTTTTGCTTGATCTCTCCATTCATTCTCTAGTACTGAAGTTGGGTTGTCAGGTTGATTAAAAGCCAACCACTCATCTCTTGCACTGTTAAAGAATTTTTCTGATAACTCTGAAAATTTATGTTCATAAATTTCAGACATCTTCTTAAGCTGTTCAATATCGTTATCTGTAAAGAATTCTATATTTATTTCGCATTCTTCACCATATGTCATTTCTGTTAATGCAGCGGTCATAGGAGTTGCGGCCTTTGGTAAATAGTCTTTACCATTAAAAAATAAACTATTAAGCAAAGAAGATTTACCTGCTTTTACAGGACCAACAATACCAATTCTTAACAGACGATCTTTATCTACTTTTTTCTCATAATCTTCTTTTATTTTTTCTATTGATACAAGTTTATTATCTTCCAAAACACTTATAATACTATCTTTTAATAAGATATCTGAGGCATTGTTTTTAAGAATGTCATCAAGCCTGTTTCTAAAATTACAAATCTTTTCTAATACTGAATTATCTGTCATATTTTTCTCCTAAAATATATTTATAAAATTTCCTCTAAGAGGGAATCAATATCCTTTATTACACTTTCGCATAAATTTACACTCTCTGTTATATTCTTTGATTCATCGAGAGTTTTTGCAACTTCTGTAATTTCATCTTTTTTCTGATTTATTATGGTTTCATATTTTTCTGAAATTACAGTAATCATTTGATTTGCATTTTCAGCAAGAATCTCTGTTGATTTTGCTCTAATTTCGCGTTTAATTGGAGGAATTTGAGAAATAATATTTTGCTTTATTGTTTCCCGTTGTTTGCGATTACTTGAATCTCCCCCTGTAATAAGACCTAAAAAGCTTAATACTAAACTTGAAATTATAGTGATTACAGGGTTCAGAATTTTTGTTAACCCCAAACCGATAGGAAGCATTGAAATTATATTTGAAGTTTGTTGTTTTGCTTTCTGTTTATTACAATTATCAATTTGTATTGCTGTTGAATCAAATGCATTTCTTATTGAGTCATTTAACTTAGTCAATACAGCAGATGAATTGTACTGTCCAAGGATCGAATTCAAATCCTCAATATCTCGGGAGAACTCTATAGACAATTTATTTACAAGTCTTGATATTATGCCATTAACTTTTACAATAACTGAATTTTGAATAATACTTGAAATTTCAGCCTGTACAGCATCACTTCCGCCAGACATTGCAAGATCAACCAGAGAATCAGATTGCGAACTAATCGCAGAGCCAGCTGCATCTGCAATTTCAGAAGCTTCCTCTGCATAAGTATATTTAGAATAGTTTTCAAGTAATTTGTCTTTTCTGCATTTTAATTTTTCCAAAGAATCATTCAAGTCTTCAATGGCGTTATTATTTTTCTGTTTATCATTTTTTAATGCATATAAAACTGTATTTACAGACTGTTTTTCATTAAATGCGCATTCAATAACACGAGGTTTAAATACTTTTTCAAATAAGTCTTCAGGTTTAAAACTATTCACAAAATCATCAAATAAAGAGGAATTTTTATTGCTTATACAATATATTTCTTCATTCTTTTTTGTAATAGGTAATAATTGTTTAATTAATCCTTGTTTTAATTCTTCAACTATATCAGAACTTATTAAATCTATTTTTGAAAGGCAGAAAGAACAGTCTTTCCCAAAAGCTTTTATATTTTCAATTTGTCTTTTAACGTGAGGTTGTAATACTTTATCGCCATCAGCTGATATCAATACAATATAATGTAAACCTCTATCAAGATAATTAAAAATAGCTTGATCATGCTCATCTATTGGAGAGTCAAAACCCGGCATATCTACTAAAACAACAGGTTGAATCGATTTCAGGGCAACACTATTTATATAACGTCTCAAACAAACATATTTTTTACCTAAATCAGATAGATTATCAATTTTTTCTACAGTTCCATCAGATAAAACTCCTTCAGTATATTCATCTTCTGCATAATATAATTCTGAAGGAATCGCCGTTGTTGGATCCATACCGACAGGCAATAAATCTTTTCCTATAAAACAATTCAGTATGGAACTTTTTCCTGCACTAAAGCTACCAACAACAGGTATTAAAAGCTTCATATTCTCAACAGCATACTGAAGATTTTCCGTATTCTCTGTTGAAATATCAATTTTTTTTCCTTCTTCTATTAATTTTGAAAGAATTAAATGATATTTATTCTGGTTATTTAATTCAAAATTCATTTTTTTCGTATCCCTCATTTCTTTATTTTCCTTTTTTTTAGTATAAAATTTAAGGTCTATTTTAGCCTGTTCTTTTATATCCTGAATTTTTTCGTCTAATCTATCTACTCCAGATTTATGTTGAGATTTCAAATATATACTATCTGTGGATTCGTATTCTTTAAGAATCTTTTCAAACATTTTTGCATGATTTTTAGTATCCTTATATCCAAGCATTATCAGTTCTGCTACATTCTCTGGAGTAAAATTCAAAGTATTTTCAATTCCAAGGAAACCATTAATATCTCTGCTTGGGTATAATTGATATAGTTTTAACTGAGATCTTTCATTATGTATTTCATTTCCATATTTGTCCTTGATGGTAGGTGGATCGCTATTAATATTTAAATTTACAATAATGGCATCAGTACATTTTTCTATATCTAATGGAGTCAATGGAACATTGTCGCCTACTTTTGGAATTGGACTTCCCCCATCTATGTATTTTCTACCATTAATGTATTCAGGGGGAAAAACAAAGGGAATTGCACTTGTCGCAAGTAAGATTGTTTTTATTATTTCTTTATCATAATTATTTATTCTAAAAGCAACTCTTTCATTTTTTTCTGGTCCATTCACAATATCAACTTTATCTACAAATTCCGGAAAATAAATACAAGTTGCATATATTGATTTATTTGCCTTTTTTATTGCTTCAAAATCGATATACGTATTCATAATATCGATTAAACCATCCCTACTAAAAATACCATCTTTTGTATAACCAGAACTTAATACATTATGTAAGGTCATGTATCTTGCAAGTTTACTGAAATCTATATCGTCTGAATGAGGTGATAATATGGCTCCGTCAATATGATTTCGCCAAATATCTTCTGCTACATCATAATCATTCATAGCAAAAAGAGCCGCATTTAAACCACCAACAGAGGTTCCTGATACTACAGAAATATACTTATCAATTCCAATTTCTTTTAAATACTTCCAAACGCCAATCTGATAGGCACCTTTTCCCCCGCCGCCAGCTAAAACAAGTCCTAATTTTTTTTGCATCACTTACTCCCAATCATTCGATTTTGTAAAATTGTATTAGGACATAAAGATAAAATCATAGCTTATCAAGCTAAATTTTTATAGTTTACGAGGGGTTTATGCCATTTTTCAATAATACAATTATGAAATACGGAATGAAATCCTATTTTTTAATTTTACATCTACCTTACTCATTTGTAAAATGGTTTCTGCATAAAACCCTTTTTTTTCATATAAAATTAAAAAGCTCTGCGCCATTCGCAGAGCCTTTATTCCGTTTTCGTTCGGCTTTCGCCTAGTTCAGATGAGGTCTACGGAAAACCCTTCAGAGACTGGCAGAATACTGCTTCTGAACACAATACGCTGCGTAAAAGTCTACAGATACTCAAGTTACCTGTCGCCTTGAATAGCAAGGACTTACTTCCTTAAATACTACAAAAATATAGCTTGTCAGGCAATGCCTTTTTATCTAACTGCCATTATCTTATAGCCATGAACAGAACAGTAAAAACACTTTACAGGTGTTTCTACTATTGTTTAGGAGGACTTTATATGCTAACCACAAACTTTTCTGTTGGGTTGTCAATTTGTACGGGGTTTCTGGGCATTTTGATTTTTCTTTATCTGTATGATCCGGAAGTTTTCTTTATCAGGATTCTTGGGCGAGCCAGGAGACTGAAGTTTTTTGTGCGAGATTGGTTTAGCAAGGCTGGAAAGGCTGAAAGAGAAAAACGTCGCAAACTGTATATGGAAACACAGTTCTGTGAAACCGCAATTACCAGATATGTGAACAAATATAATCTTTCTGAATTGCAGGATGATAAAACGCTACAGGATATGCTTGTTCTTTACAAGGAACTTTTGAACATGGAAACAAAGCCGAACTCTGAACTTTCGGTAGAACAGATTCAGGATATCCGGAATAAAGTTGAAGATCTTTATTTTCCAGATATGGATCCTTATTACGTCATGGAGGAAGCAGTATGATGCAAGACCCTATCACAGAAAAAATTGTTTCGCGCGATGCAAGAGATTTCGCAAGGAACAACAAAATAAAAAAACAAAACAATTCAACTCAGGAGGTGCCAACTATGGCTATCAATGAAAAAACACTCAAGAAAATCAGAAAAGATTTTGACAAACACAATGAACGCGTTCTGAAGATTTACAGACGCAATGGCGACAAATCTCTTTTGGAGCTTCTTTATCTTAATTCAGATAATCCGGAAGAAGTTGCAGAAGAATTTGGAATTAGTATCGAGGACGCAACCGACCTTATTGAAAAGGACAAGGCTGCAAAAGCTGATCCTATTGGAACAATGGAAGCGGCTTCAAAAAAAGCTGCAGAAGCAATAGGAAATATCCTTGGCAGAAAAATCGAAGAATCTGATGATACCGAAAACTCAGAGGATGATTCGGACGATGAAGAATATGATGAAGATTCAGAAGATGATTCTAATGATGACTTTGAGGATGATTCCGACGATGATTTTGATCTTACTGATCTTCTCAAAAAACCAGAAAAAATCATTGAAGGGCTGTGCTTCATTGGCGAAGTAATTCAAGACACTTCAGAAAAAATCTGTGATGCTTTGGATGAATCTGCAGACCGCATAATGGAGCACGACTTTGATGATTAATTTATTCAGAAAGCCAAAATGGCAGATCCGTTATGTTGATGAAACGGGAATAAAATCTGGAAAAATTATAATTCTTCCTGCAAAAACAATAGCACAGGCAAAAGAAATATTTCACTCTGTTTTTGCAGGCAAGAAAATGATTGAGATTTTATCAATTCCAGATTAATTCCCCAATGCAAAAAACAATTTTTGTGTTATACTTTATTTCGGGAGAAAAAAAAGTATGACACAAAAACTCCGGGAAGGTTGCTTCTTACTTTTTAATTAAGGAAACTCAAATAATATGTCTCTTAACTGCAATGAAATTAATTTGATTCTCGAGGAACTTGATCTTACGGGCGCATTTATTCAGGAAATTGTGCAGCCGGGCTATGATATGCTGGCGCTTTATACTTACAAGGAAGGCAATGCAAAAACTCTTGTGATTTGTACTGCGCAGAATGCTGTAAGGCTTAATGAGACACGGCGCAAGATTACTAAAAATGATAAACCTTTGCGCTATATGGAATTTTTGCGTTCGCACATAAAGGGGAGCCGCATTAATTCTTGTGAGCAGGTTGGATTTGAACGCATTATAAAAATGGAACTAAGCCGGATTGTTGCAGCAGAAGACAAAAAGGCGAATCAGCAGACTGTTCATCTTTCGCTTGTAAAAAAGCCGGTGCTTTCTAAAGAGGAACTTTCTGCCCAGCAGGAGCCTGAGGAAGTTGAAGAAAATTACATTCTTTACATAAAGCTTTGGAATAATGCAGCCAACGTGATTCTTTGCGATACTCAAAACACGATTCTTGAACCGATGTTCAGAAGACCTGAGCGCGGGGAAGTTAAGGATAAGACGTTTTCTTTTGAAGTGAAGAATGTTGAAGAAGCGGATGTTTTGAAGAAGTATCCTGTTAGAGAATGGGACGGGGTTTTAGGGGCAGAGCCCCTAGGCGAAGGGGTAGCGGAAAACGCCGAAGGCGGTTGCAGCGAGGGGAAGGCCTTCCCCTCCTTTAATTCCTTTATCGACTGGTACTACAGCGAACAAACCTCGTCACTTTCGCGGGCGGTACTGCTGGAAAAGGCTGAAAAATGGTACAACCAGAAGCGCACTAAGATGGAGGCGGCGCTGAATAACCTTTTGCAGAAGAAGGAGCGCTTTGAAAATGCAGAAAGTATAAAGCATGAAGGTGACCTGATTTTAACATACGGGCATCTTATTGACGGAAGCTCGAAATTTCTGGAATGCGAAGACTACGAAACTGGAAAAACGCTGAGGATTTTGATTGATCCTAAAAAATCGGCTCAGGAAAATGCCCAGGATTATTATAAAAACTACAAAAAAGCGCTTTCCGGGGCACAGGAGATTCAAAACGATATTGAATCAACTCGACGTCAGATAGAAAAACTAGACGCCCAGTACAAACAGATTTGCGCAGAACAAAATCCTGTAAAAATTGAACAGCTTTTGCGCCGTGACACTACCCCAAGCCAGCAGAAAAAGAAATCTCACCCGGGTCTGGACTACACAATTAACGGCTGGTACATTCTTGTTGGCCGCGATGCAAACGAAAACGACGAGCTTCTGCGCCATCATGTACGGGGCGACGACCTTTGGCTGCACACACGCGATTTTCCAGGCGGCTACGTCTTTATAAAAGCCCGAAAAGGCAAAACTGTTCCGCTTGATATTCTTTTGGACGCTGCAAACCTTGCTGTTTACTACTCAAAGGCACGCACAAACACAAAAGTTGACCTCTACTATACCCACGTAAAATACCTGCGCCGTGCCAAAAACGGACCAAAAGGCCTTGTTCTTCCTACTCAGGAAAAAAACCTCTGTATTACTCCGGATAAAGCGCTGCTCACCCAAATTTTCAATATGCACGAATGAAATCACATTTTTAATGACTTTTTTACATTATTATAGTATAATATTTTAGTGTATATTTTAAATTTGGGTGAAATAGACGCTGTTGCTTTTGATATTGACGGCACGCTGTACCGCAACATAGTTTTCTACATCAAGGTTCTGCCCCACTATCTTAAGAACTGGCGCTTTTTCATGAAGTTCAACAAAGTACGCTCTATGCTGCGTGCAGACAAACGAAACGAGAGAGGCTATAACGACCTTTTCAGGTCACAGAGCGGGTTTCTTGCAAAGGAACTTGGCTGTACCCTTCAAGAGGCCGAACAGCTGATTACTGACATTGTCTATGAAGGACTCAGGCCTTATTTTGAAAAAATTAATGCCTGCAAAGGAGCCCAGGAACTTATACACAAGCTCAAGGAAGCCGGGCTTAAGATTGCACTTCTGTCTGATTTTCCGCCAGAACAAAAGGGAGATATCTGGGGAATAAAAAAAGACTGTGATTTGCTTTTAAGTTCGGAGCTTATTGGAGCACTTAAGCCTTCGTCAAAGCCTTTTGAGGAATTGTCTGAAAAGCTTGAAGTTCCGGCTGAGCGCATACTTTATATAGGGAACAGCCACGCTTATGATATTGCTGGTCCTAAGAAGCTTGGAATGAAAGCTGGTTGGTTTGTACCTTGGATAAGGGGAATGTTCGGGGCCAGATCAAAAATCGCAGATATTACTTTCTGGGATTATAAGCAGCTCGACAAGTTTATATTTAATAAAACCTCCGATTAGCGTCGGAATCTTAATAAAATGGGTGGGGAAAAAAAGTGGATATCGTAATTTCAATTCTCATTGCTTCTGTTATTTCTCTTGGAATTTCAATTTATTTCCATGAAATAACCAAAAAAAACAATGCGATGAATCGCGTAAAAACCTATGCCGACTCTCGCAAACAGGACATGGAAGATTCCTACAAAACTCTGGAAAATCACTTCAACATGCTTGTGGCAGAATTTGATTCGCGCCAGAATCAGGCTAATGCCGCTGTAAAGCTTTTAACCCAGCAGAACAAGGATTTTGAACAGAAAATCGAAAGCCTTGATAAGAGCATAAAGGCTGTTCAGAATATTGAAGCACAGATTAACAGCTATTCAAAAATCCTTGATGAACTTAACGAAATGTCTGCAAACGTTGAAGAAAACCTTTTGCGCATTCAACAAGAAAGCGTAATTGTAAATAAGCTCAACGAACGCCTTGATAAGCAGCAGCAGACTGTTGATAACATTGATAAAAAGATTCCACAAGTTACCCAGAAATTCTCCGAAGAAAACGCAGAGCAGCTTAAGGCTGTTGGTACCACCCTCCTTGATGAATATAAAAACTATGCCGATAAAATTGCTGGCGAAATCCGCAAGTCTCAGACAGAGGCCGAAAATGCTCTTGCAAAAATCAAACAGCAGATTCAGGAAGCTTACAATCAGGCTGCAGCAAAGGCAGAATCGCTGGAGAATACTGCATTTGAACACCTTAGCCAGCAGGCAACAGAACGTTCACAGCAGTATATTGCAGAAATCAAAACACAGAATGCCCAGCTCGATTCTCAGATTACAAAATCTTTCAAAGAGTCAGAACAGAAGCTTGTTGAAAGCATAAAGGCTGACCTTACAAAGATGAACGAGAACTTCCAGAAGAGCATCGACAATCTTTCAAACAATTACACAGGAAAGGTTCAGGCTCTTCACAACAAATACAACGAGCAGCTTGATTCTGTTTCAGGTAAGAATGAAGGAATCATCAACAAGCTTCAGGCTCAGTTCAACGAAGACTTTACCCGCATTGACCAGAAGTGCAAATCTGACTTTGAAAAAATCAGTCAGCGCTACGAAGAAAACTACTCTACCCTCACCCAGAAATATGATACTGACTACAACACCTTCACCACAAAGTACGATGAAGCAGTTGGAAAGCTTACACAAAAATATGATGACACTCTGGGTAAAATCACACAGAAATATGACGGTCAGATTTCTTCTATTACTGCCAAGGGCGACAAAGAAATTGTTGATTATGAAGCAAAAATAAACGCAGATATTTCGAAGATGAAGTCTGATTATACAAAAGCTTTTGAATCTGCAACAGCAATTAACAATACTAAAATCAATGAGTTTAATCAGAACTTTGTTGCAGAACAGCAGCGCCTTAAGTCTGAATATGACCTTGCTGTAAATCAGATGGCACAGGAAAGTACAGGCAAACTCGAAAGTCTTGAAAACAGCATCAATCAGGAAATTACTTCCTTTGCTGATGAATGCAAGGAACAGATTAATTCTTTGCAGAATGATTATTCGAGTCAGCTTTCTGATTTTAAGAATGATATTGGAAGCCGCCTTTCTGATGTTGAAAATGAATACGAAAACAAGACTGCTGCTCTTGAAACAAATATCCGTGACCTTACAGAACGTTACGAAACCGAAGAAGAAGGTCTTCAGAATGTATTTACAGAACGGCTCCGTGCTCTTAACGAAGACTACAAGCAGCGCATTGCAGAAATCAGACTATCACTTGAAGAGAGCTTAAAGCAGTGTAACGAAACTTCTGAATTCCTTAAACGTGATGTTGACGGTAATTCACAGAGTCTTCAAACTATTCAGACTGAACTTGATGAAGAAATTAAGATTATGCAGGAAAGATATGCAGGCCTTTACAAGGATGCACTTGCTTCTGCAGATCAGAAAGAAAAGGATGCGCTTGATACATTTAATCAGGGAGCAAAAGAAAAAATCGACGAATATGCAGATCTTATCCAGCAGAAAATTGATACCCTTCAGGAAAACATTACAAACCAGATTAAAGCCGTTTCTCTTGAATCAAGCAATTCTATTCACGAAGCAGAAAGTGCTGTTGCCGATTTGCAGAAGGAAACTAGTGCTGCTAACCAGAAGGCTCAGGCTCTTCAACCGGAACTTGATGAACGCATAAAGATTATCAATAAAGAACTTGAAGACTTTAAGACAGATGCAGAAATTAAACTTAACAACATGAACAAACAGATTACAGATGCTGTTAAACGTTCTGTTGCCGAAAGTGAACAGAAGCATCTTACTATTCTTGAAGGAATTGACGAACAGCTCCACTCTTACAAAAAGGATATTGAGAACAAACTTTCGCAGATTGAAAACAGTGGTGCCGATATTGATACTCTTGAAAAGAGTTTGCGTGGAGCCATGCAGGAAGTTCAGTCACGCGTTCTTGGTGACTTTGATAAGTTTACAAGTGAACAGCAGCGTAAACACGAAGAATTCTCTGCTCAGATTAATGAGGATTCTCAGACTATTGAAGTTCGACTCCAGGAAATTGATAAATCGCTCGATGAACTTAAGAATACTGCAACTGGTACAATGAGCGCTAAACTCATGGATTTTGAAAAAGCTTTCAATAACAATATTCTTACAAAGAATAACGAAATTGATTCACAGCTTTCTGGCTGGAAGGTTGACCTTGATACAAAGCTTAGCGAAATTGCAGGTAATTACGAAGCTCAAAGAAAGGACCTTGAACAGAACTATCTCAACGACCTTAAAACAAATCTTGCTTCTATTACATCAAAAGCAAATGAACAGTACGATACTCTTGCCGATGCAATTGAAAAATCTAAGCTTGGAATGGAAAAAGATATTTCTGAAATTCAGGAAACTATCAACGACTTCCAGGATGAAACAAGAACAAAGATTTCTCAGATTTCTACAAGCACCGACAAGGAATTCAAGAAAGAACTCGATGGTGCCCTTTCTAAAGTTCAGACAAACCTTGAACGCACACAGAATGAACTGCTCAACGATTTGCAGTCATTTGAACAGAGTATCCGTGAGCGTCAGGAAACAAGTACCTCTTCTATTGATGCTGCGCTTGCTGAATTCAATACATGGAAACAGCAGCTGCGCTCTCAGTTAGATGGTGCTAACAGCGTATTCCAGGATGAACTTGCAGCCTTTAAGACAGCTTCTGATAACAGCCTTGAAGAAACTCAACAGAAGATTAATGATGACATGAGAAAGTACGCTTCTTATATTCAGGAGCAGCAGGAAGATTTGAGCGAAAAGATTTCTTCTTTGCAGAACAAGACAGAATCTTCTATGAAGGAATACGAAGAACGCTCACAGCAGATTCTTACACAGCTTAGTGATACATATACTAAGATGCTTGAAGATACGGAAGAAAGGGTTAAGGCACAGAATGAAGATTCTGCACAGAATCTTGCCCAGCTCAAAAAAGATATCCAGACTGCATCGGAACAGAACCGCGCTAACCAGGCACAGTTTGTTCTTAAAATGCAGAATGATGCAAATGACCTGCAGGTTCGAATGGGTGACCTTACAAAAGAACTTCAGTCTATTCAATCAAGCATTGGTGTTTATGAACGAGCCGATGCAATGAAGCGCCACCTTGATGAAGGCCTTGATGAATTGAATAACCGCATTGAGCAGCTTGACGGATTCACAGATACTGCCGAAGACATTACAAAGCAGTATAACTCAATTGTACGAATGAACGAAGAAATGGAACGCGAGCTTACAAACATTGACCAGCAGAAACAGCGCGTTACAAATCTTGAACAGAAGTTCGGTCAGTTGTTCGCTCTTTCTAATTCAATTGATGAACGAATTAAGACACTCAACGATACTTCTGATGACATTGGAACTATGGAAGTTGCAGTTCGTGATTACAACGATAAGCTTGATATTGTTTCGCAGCAGTATGAACGACTTGCCAAGAAAGATGAAGTTATTAACCGCGTTCTTAAAGATGTTGATACTTCGTTTGCAAACCTTAAGGATATTGAACAGAGAATTGCAGACTGTGAACGTCAGGTTACTTCTCTTCCAAAAGAAATTAAGGATGTTCAGGCAAGCGTTGACAGATTGCTCCAGAGCGGACCAAAGATTACAGAAGCTACAAGCAAGCTCCAGAATCTTGATAAGGTTCTTTCTGAAACAGAACAGCGAATTGATCAGGTTACTTCTGCTAACTCTGGAATTAAAAAGCTGCAGCTTGATCAGGAACAGCTTTCACGCGAAATCAACAATAAGTTTGAAACACTTCACAGCATTACAAAGAGTGAGCTTGATAAAAACAAGCCTTCTAAAGATAAAGGAATTGCACCTCAGACAAAAGAAACAATCCGCCAGCTTAAACGCGAAGGCTGGACAATTCCTGAGCTTGCAAAACGCTTTGGAAGAACAACAACAGAGATTGAACTTTTGCTGGAGTTACCTGATTGATAAAACTATTTTGATAACAGGCAAACGGCGGTTGCTTCAACTGCCTCACTTGTACCAACCGGTGGGAGCTTCTCACCGGTTTTTGCTTTAACAAACACTTGTTCCGGTTGAATCTGAAGTGCACGTGCCACCGACTCAATTACCTGCTGGCGGTACGGAATGAACTTTGGTTTTTCAAGTTTGATTACGCAGTCAAGGTTTTCTATGTGCCAGCCTGCAGCGCGTACTTTTTCCATTACAGTTTGCAGGAGCTTTGCAGAGTCGGCGTCTTTCCATTGCATGTCTTCAGGCGGGAAAAAGCTTCCTATGTCGCCAAGGCCTGCTGCTCCAAGAACTGCGTCTGTTATTGCGTGAAAGAGCACGTCGCCGTCTGAATGGCCATCCTCGCCTCTTTCAAAAGGAAGTACGATGCCTCCAAGTATGAGCGGGCGTCCTTCTATAAGTCTGTGAATGTCGTAGCCTAAACCAACTCGAATCATTTTGCTGCTCCTTTTTCCAGGTCGCCGGGATATGTGATTTTTTTATTGTTTACGTCGCCTTCTACAAGCTTTACAGGGCCTGCATACTTTCCCCAGATTTCTGAATCGTCTGTGTATTCATAGTCATCTTTGGCGGCTTTTTTGTGTGCTTCGTACAGCTTTTCAAAAACAAAACCCTGTGGAGTCTGAATTGCAGTAAGAAGGCTTCGTTCAAGATGTTTTACGATAAAACCTTCACTGTTGATTTGTTTTATTGTGTCTGTTGGTTTTATGCCTGGAGCTGCGGCTTCATATTGAATGGTGCCGGCTATTACATTCTGGATTACTTCCTGCGAAACAAATGGGCGGGCTCCGTCGTGAATAAGAATGTATTGTGGCTGCTCGGCGCTTTTTTTAATATGCTCAAGCGCGTTCAAAATTGATTTTTGTCGAGTGGTACCGCCTGTTACAAACTCAAGTTTTGATTTTAATTCATCTGTGGGACTAATTGCTTTTAGTGCCTGCTGTTCATCGCCGGCAGGAATTGTAATTATGATTTTAGAAGCGGTTTCGAATGCCTTTACACAGGCAGAAAGAACAGTACCTTCCTTGAGCGGAAGGTATTCTTTTTTTTGGGTGCCGCCCATTCTTGTAGAAGAACCGGCGGCAGTTATTATAACAGCGATTTTTGGATTAGAATGCGTCGTCATCCTCGTCAAAATCTCCTTCTGCATCGTCTAAATCATCAGATGCTCCGTCGTCATCATCATCTAAATCATCATTTCGGCGGCGAGACTTTTCATTTACGTCATCCATCAAATCATCATCTTCGTCATCATCAAGCTGGATTGTATGTTTAACGCGAGGAGCTGCTCCAGGAGGTTCAAGCTTTGTATGAATTGTAGCTTCAATTTCTTTTGAAGATTTTCCAAGTGCAAATGAAATTTCGTCTTCAAGGAGTTTTTTTGCAGAATCGTAAAGCTTGCGTTCAAGAATAGGAAGCTCCTTTACCTTACTGCGGTTATAGAGGCATCGGACAATTGTAGCAATGTCCTTAACAGTTCCCTTTTTAAGAAGGTCTAGATTCATCTGGTAGCGAAGTTTCCAGTCCGAAGTAATTGGTTCAAATTCATCAGAAAGAAGATTGAGTGCTTCTTCGGCTTCTTTCTTAGATACAATCTGACGGATTCCAAGCTCTTCTGCTTTTGCAACAGGAACCATAACAATCATGTCTGAGGCTTCAATATAAATTTTGTAATAGAGGTTCATTTCTTCTTTGAATTTCTTTTCAAAGATTTCTGTTACAACGCCAACACCCTGGCTCGGGTAAACAACCTTCTGGTTAACCTTAAATTTTGTATCCATATAAAAACATTATAGCATAAATTTTTGAAAAATTCAAATTATTAAGAAATATGCATTCATATTGAACCACAAGGCTCTCCCGTGGAAAAGTCTTCAGCCAACAGAGAAAGTTGTCCTCAGCCTTTTTTCACTCCGAGCCTTGTGGTTCGGAGTGGTTTATTTTAGATAATTTACAACTTGTTCCGTAATTAATGGTATAAGTTGTTTTTTTCTGGATACAATACCCTGCAGGAAATATACATCCTCTTCCTGAAGCGGGAAGGTAATAAACTGGTTGAACTTTGGATCGCATGACATGAACAGGAGGCTCGATAATGTTGTGATGTCTGTTACCAGCAGGCATGAGAACAATGCTTTGCGGCTGCGGGCTTCTATTTCCAGTTCTTTGAGGAAGTC
>JAEEGG010011924.1_pt1 | contig 18845 bp, 15 predicted proteins | sample 9134161 | NCBI WGS metagenome assembly JAEEGG01 (sample SAMN16246543, study PRJNA631951) | gut metagenome | biome: gut microbiome; feature: rumen; material: CR-attached | host: Bos | place: Iran: Karaj | collected 2018-10 | reverse complement strand
ATCCACTTGAAAGCGCGGATATTGGAATCATCGCCGTCATAATTCCACATACGGGCGCTGGTGGTGGCAATATTGGTGAAATCAGCGTCGTATTTGTTGTTCTCCTTGATTGCGAATGATGCGTAGCTGTAGTGTGCCTGGCTGCTGCTGCGCAGATCCAGCTCAGCGCGGATTCCGGTGTTGCGCATGGCCTCGATTCCGGCACTGGTAAGCAGTACGTTATAGGGATCCTTGGGGTTGGTCAGCTGACCGCCGCGGAATATCTGTCCGTATCTGATGGGGTTGCCGCCCAGACCGGTCCAGCCGCCCATATCACGTACGTTCCATGTACCCTCGGCATATATCCAGCGGAGCTTTCCGGTAGGCAGAAGGCTGCCCTCGGCAACGGTGGTCTCTACCGTCTCCTTGACTGATACTACCCTGTAATATACTCTCTCGCCCGGAACCATGTTATAAAGGTCATAGACCGATGTGTCTTTGTTGACTGTGAAACTGATGACACCGCGTGCAAAACGGGTATCAGGTGCTACGTCTACTCGCTGGGCATCGGCCCCGTCCTGATGGGTCCATGTGATTCTGTAGGGTGCGGGGGCATCCAGACGGTTCTCAGGAGCTGTGGCGGGCTTGCTTGCGTCAGTTACGTGAGGCATATTGAAATAGTCCATCACCCTCTGAACGGTCAGAGGAATGGTGTCATAGTCAAAATCCGTCAGATATGAGTGGATGATATCCTTCTCGACACTGTATGAGACCGGATCCTGTGCAAGGGTGCTTCCGGCTATCAGTGACAAAGCCAATAGTGTGTATAGTTTCTTCATAAGCTGGTTGTTTGGTGAAAACGGCATGACCGGTAAAGCCATGCCGTTTATGATTGGTTAGAGGATTCTATTTATCTGGGGTCCTTCAGTACGATCTCAACAAAGTAGTAGTACTGTGTGCCAAAGCGTACCTCATTCTGGAAGCTGTCATCAACCTTCTTCTGCTTTGAGTTTGCAAGCATAGGCATCTGGTCAACGAAATCTCTCAGATACTTGCGGCGGTTGGCAACGCGGATCTGCTTAACTCTTGTCATCTGGATCTCCTCCGGATTTGCATAAACGCCCTGGAAGAGCCAATCGTTTGAGTTGTGCAGATAATAGTAGATGGGGAATGTATCCCATGTTCTGCCATCGGTTGAGATCGGTGCGTTTGAAGCTGAGAGATAGCCCATTACGTCTGTCTCATAGAGAGCCATATCCTCGGCGCTCTGCTCTATGGGCAATGTGATTGTGGTGTAGTCCTCACCTACTTCAAGAGTAGCCTTGTCACCCTCCTGAAGAACGAGAGCCTTCTTCTCTTTCTTGGTTGCACTGCCGGTTGAACCGCAAGAAACCAATGAGATGCCCATCACTACTGACAGCAGCATCATTGAGTAAATTCTGAACTTTTTCATTGTTAGTAAGTTTAAGGTTATTTGTTATTTGATTATGAACTTCTTTCCGTTGCGGATGTAAACGCCCTTGCCCGGGTTGGTGACCTCCTGGCCTGCCAGATTGAAGATGCGGTCATCGGCCTTGACATCGGCCTCTACCTGATAAATCATACTGGTTGAAGGTACGTTCAGCTCTGCCAGGTAGAAATTGTCCAGGCAGGTGTTGTTGCCGTTCTGGCTCAGGTGTGTGAATACTATGCGCAGACGGTTCTGGGTGGTTGTGGTGAATACGTACTGTACATCGGTCCACTCGCCATTGTATGAAGGTGCGCTCAGTATGATGGCATCCGGGTTGTTGTCGGGCTTGCCGTCATTGGTGAGCATTATCTTGAGGTTCTGATTCTTGGTGGTGCTCAGGGCAGTTGAGTTCTTGATCCTGAATCCGAATGCATAGGTCTTCTTCTTTGAAACAATCCACTCCATGCGGATTGAACCCTCTGATGCATCATCACCGTCCATCTTTGACTGCAGATATACGCTGTCTGCATCCTGGCTGTACTTTACAAGGTCAAATCCGGCCGATGTCATATCGGCGTCACTCGCGTTCTTCCAATTGAAGTAGTAGCCGTACTCGAACGATCCGTCCTTTACCTTATTGGTTACAGGGGTCTTGAAATTGAGGGTCTCACCCTTGAACTGTACGTTGGCGGGGGTGATTGACTCGATTCTGTTGACGGTTACCCTAACAGTCTTAACTAAATCATCAGCCTTGATATATATGTTTGCATCACCGCAGCACAATGCCTTGATAACTCCCTCGTCAGATACTGTAACGATTGAAGGATCACTTGAAACGTATGTCAAGGTGTTGTTTGTAGCAGTGTCAGGCAGGACTTTTGCATTCAGGTTAAACTCTTCACCTTTATTCATAGTCAGGGATGCATTGCAGTCAATTGTAATATCCTTGACTATTACATAACCTGTCATGTAATTTACAAGCCAAACCAGATCATCTGCTGATACTTTACCGCTGCCATAATTGCTACTAACTCCTGTTGTCAGATGATTGAAAACTTTACGGGATAATGTTGTACCGGGGAAAGTCTTGACTTTATCCACCATCTTGGCGAACTTGTAACTCTCATTGTTGTCATTCTTGTCAAGACGGCCGGTATAGTCTCTCTGACGTACCAGACGTTCATATTTCTCCTTAAGGTCCTTAGGATTGCTGACTGCCTCATTGGCTATCTTGTCACCAGAGAATGATGTGAGCTCAAACTCCTTGCAGAGAGCATCCTCGCTCATACCGCACAATGCACCGACCAGATATGCGATTGTTCCGGTACGGTCTGCACCGACTGAGCAGTGAAGATATACCGGCTTATCCTGCTTGAGCCATTTAATAAGCTGGTTGATACCCTTAATGCTCTGAGGCGCGTCAGCAAATGTTGCAATACGGCTTCTGTAGGCCTCGTCAACATTGAGAATAGGATAGTTTGTGCCAAAGAAAGCATATTTTGCATTCTTGGAATGGCCAGCGTCTCTCATATCAAGTTCTGATCTAAGACCTACCCTTACTAATTCCTCAGCGCCTGCTTTGGTTATCATCTTGGTCGTATCCTTATTGACATTCAACCTTGAACCGCGGATAATCTTTCCGTATTTCAGAGGCTGGCCATTCAACTCTGATATCCAACCACCCATGTCACGGACGTTGAACACATTGTCAATCTTGAGCATACGCAGTGTTCCGGTGGTCTTGAACTTACCGGATGTAATCAAATCACTGCTTTCTGCATCGACCAACTTCCAATTGTAAGTCCTTCCGGGAATAAGATTCCAAACATTGATAGAATCAGTTCCCTGAGTAATATCCATTACCAGCAGATCTGCATCAGAATAATCTTCTGATTCACCTACATACAACTTTCCTGCAACAGAGAGTGCGCTCGCGAGTTTGATTGGAACAGGTTTGGGGAAATCAAGTCTTACACCCTTACCCTCGCCTTCCCAATCCCAGGGATAGCTGTAGCAGTAATCCGTGATATTGGAGTAGCTGTAGTCATTAGGGTCATACTGCACCTCCGTCAGGTAGCGATGAACCACATCATTTTCCAGACAGTACTCCGGAATCTGCTGTTGAGCGAAAGCCTGCATAGTAAACAGGCTGAGAGTAGAAAAGAGTAGAATTTTTCTCATATGCGATTTTGGTTATTTACTAAATTGTTGTAAAAATACTGCAATTTATATTTATAGCAAAAATAATACGGATTTTTCCCTCCCTCCGCCAAAGTGTCCCACACGCACCCCTTCCCTGCGCCCCCTGAGCCCGCTCGTTGTGTTACACACCCTCATTTAGAGGCAGTGTCCCACACTTATCAGCGTCCCAGCGTATTCCTGGGCCGATGGGCGTGGGACACTTTGGCAAAATTGAGCGTAATTCAGTTCGCTTCGGCAGCCAACCGGAAGAGCGCCGGAGTCAGGTGACAGTAACCGGTCGGGTTCTTGTCCAGGTAGTCTTGGTGATATTCCTCCGCGCGATAGAAGTTCTTCAGCGGCAACAGCTCTACTGCCAGTTTCTGGCCGGGTGCGAGTGCCTCTTGCTGCTCGTCAAACACTTTCTGCAGGAGTTCAACCGTTGCCGCGTCAGTATCGGCCCCGTAATAAACACCTGTGCGATAGCGTGTTCCCTCATCCTCACCCTGCTTGTTCAGACTGGTAGGATCAATCGCCTTGAAGTATATTCGAGTCAGCTTATCAATAGCAATAACCTGCGGGTCATAAGTTACGTGAACGCACTCAGCATACCCCGTAGTATCGGTATAGACCTCCTTGTAAGTGGGGTTCTGCGTATTTCCATTAGCAAAACCCACCTCGGTGCTAATCACGCCCCGAACGAGCTTGAGGTACTTCTCGGCCCCCCAAAAGCATCCCGCCGCAAAATAAATCTCCTTATTCATGACTCAAATCGTGTTTTTTCTCATTTGTTTTTGTCCGCACAAAGATAGCGATTTTCGCCAAAGTGTCCCACGCTCACCCCTTCCCTGCGCCCCCTGAGCCCGCTCGTTGTGTTACACCCCTTCATTTCGAGGGTATGTCCCACAACAACCCGCGAGAGAGCGTATTCTTGGGCCGATGAGCGTGGGACACTTTGGCGGAAATGAGGGGCCGATTACCGAGGGGCCGATGGTCGAGCCGGGGGTTAGCGGACGTACTTGCGGAGTTCGGTTTCGGGGAGGCGGCAGAGCGTAGCTAGCTGACGGAACGAAAGATAGTATTGTGCGCGGAGTTCCTTGGCCAGGGTCAGTCGCTGGTTGGTGTCGAGCCAGCGCGCATCGTGCTTATGAAAAAATGAATAGCACACTGCCGCGCTGATCTTGCGGGCCTCGATATCCTCGATCATCATGCCTCGGACCTTTGACATTTTGGTGGTCACCGTGTCATCCTTTTTCTTACTGTTGGCCAGGAAAACGCGATAACAGTTGTGGGTTTGATAAATGGACTCAAACATCTCAATATCAACGTAATTTTGCGGCAGAAGAAACCCGTTGCAGACCAGCCAGTCATCGGGCACCGGCTTGCGCGAATGCAGCATCGCCTCCTTCTGCCGGGCCGTTAGCGTGCCTATCGGAAACGGCTCGTGTGCCTGCCCATCGGAATCAACCATCCATATCGGCATCCATTTTTCTGGTCTGAAATAGAGCGATCCGCTGCCCCAAATGTAGTCATATGGCATCACTTTCTTGCCGTCTTTTGTGGCTTGGAGGATGGTGTAGACCGCCACGTTCTTGAGGTAATCCTCTGATTTTACGGGATATAGCTCGTAATTGAGAATCACGTCATAGAGGCTGCCGCGATTGGCCGCGATGTACCTGAGCGTGGACAGCAAGTAAGCATTTTTGAACTTGACACAGTCATGCTCCGTGCCGTAGAGCAGCACGTGCGGATGCGTATCCTCAATCGAGAATGAAATGACCCGGGCCGATGAGTTCGCAGCACAAACCCCGATCCTGTTGAAAGCGGCGTAGAAATCAGTCAGTGAGATGATGAAATTACGGGAATCGTCCCCGTTCGCAAACATGTGGTAAAAGTTGTTTTCCATTAATATTGGTTTTAGGTTAAGTCGTTCATGGTCGGGCATCGGCCCATACGTTCGCAAAGATGGGGGTTGCGGCGGAGTTTTGCAAGCGTTTGTGCGTATTTTTTGCTCCCTCCCCGCTCCCTCTCGCCAAAGTGTCCCACGCTCACCCCTTCCCTGCGCCCCCTGAGCCCGCTCGTTGTGTTACACACCCTCCAAATGAGCACGTGTCCCACACTCACCCGCGAGAGAGCGTATTCTTGGGCCGATGGGCGTGGGACACTTTGGCAAAAAAGCGCAAAAAAAACCGCGTGACCCGGAATGAGCCACGCGGTTAGGTTGTTTGCAAGGTTTGTTACTTAACCTCCTCGAAGTCAGCGTCCTGGACGTTGTCGTTGTTGCTGCTGGAGCTGCTGCTCTGACCGGCATCCTGAGGACCGCTCTGGGCACCTGCGCCGGCACCGGGCTGTGCGCCGCTCTGCTGGTACATCTGTGCGCTGGCTGCCTGGAAGGCGGTGTTGAGCTCGGCCATAGCCTTGTCGATTGCGGCCAGATCCTGAGCCTTGTGAGCATCCTTCAGGGCGTTGAGTGCGCTCTCGATAGGAGCCTTCTTGTCAGCCGGAATCTTGTCACCCAGATCCTGCAGCTGCTGCTCGGTCTGGAATATCATTGAGTCAGCCTGGTTGAGTTTGTCAACTTTCTCACGCTCCTTCTTATCGGCATCGGCGTTTGCCTCGGCCTCGGCCTTCATACGGTCAATCTCCTCCTTGCTCAGACCTGAGCTTGCCTCGATACGGATGGCCTGCTCCTTGCCTGTAGCCTTATCCTTGGCCGATACCTTAAGGATACCGTTGGCGTCGATATCGAATGTAACCTCAATCTGAGGCACGCCACGACGTGCGGGTGCGATTCCCTCCAGGTTGAACTGGCCGATGGATTTGTTCTGGCTTGCCATCGGGCGCTCGCCCTGCAGAACGTGTATTGTTACGGCTGTCTGGTTATCGGCCGCTGTTGAGAAAATTTCACTCTTCTTGCACGGGATGGTTGTGTTGGCCTCGATCAGTTTGGTCATTACACCACCCATGGTCTCGATACCCATTGTCAGCGGGGTTACATCCAGAAGGACGATGTCACCTACACCACCCTCCTTGTTCAGGATGGCACCCTGGATTGAAGCACCTACGGCTACCACCTCATCGGGGTTAACGCCCTTTGAAGGCACTTTGCCGAAGAAATCCTCAACCAGCTTCTGCACTGCGGGGATACGGCTTGAACCACCTACCAGGATTACCTCGTCGATATCGGAGTTGCTAAGACCGGCATCACTCATAGCCTTGCGGCAGGGCTCCAGACAAGCCTGGATCAGGCCGTTGGCCAGCTGCTCGAACTTGGCACGTGTAAGAGTTTTTACAAGGTGACGCGGAACACCGGCTACCGGCATGATGTACGGCAGGTTGATCTCGGTGCTGGTTGATGATGACAACTCAATCTTGGCCTTCTCGGCAGCCTCCTTAAGACGCTGCAGTGCCATAGGATCGGCAGTCAGATCGGCACCCTCGTCCTTCTTGAACTCCTCAACCAGCCAGTTAATGATTACCTGGTCAAAGTCATCACCGCCCAGGTGGGTATCACCGTTGGTTGCGAGAACCTCGAATACGCCGCCGCCGAACTCCAGGATTGAGATATCGAATGTACCGCCACCCAGGTCGAATACTGCGATCTTCATATCCTTGTTGGCCTTGTCAACACCGTATGCCAAAGCGGCAGCGGTAGGCTCGTTCACGATACGCTTTACATCCAGACCGGCAATCTGACCAGCCTCCTTGGTGGCCTGACGCTGTGAGTCGCTGAAGTAAGCCGGAACTGTGATGACAGCCTCAGTTACCTCCTGACCCAGATAATCCTCGGCAGTCTTCTTCATCTTCTGAAGAATCATGGCCGATATCTCCTGAGCGGTGTACAGACGTCCGTCAATGTCCACACGCGGCATATTGTTGTCACCCTTAACTACCTTGTAAGGTACGCGGGCGATCTCTTTCTGAACCTGATCCCAGTTCTCACCCATGAAACGCTTGATTGAGAACACGGTACGCTGCGGGTTGGTAATAGCCTGACGCTTAGCGGGATCACCCACCTTACGCTCGCCACCATCCACGAAAGCCACAATTGAAGGAGTAGTACGCTTGCCCTCGCTGTTAGCGATTACGACAGGCTCATTACCCTCAAAAACTGAAACGCACGAGTTCGTGGTTCCAAGGTCAATTCCAATAATCTTTCCCATAGTTGTATGTTTTTTATTTGTTTGAACTCAAAATATGACACCAGACTATGTACAAAACAAATGCCACGGCACTTTTGGGTACCGTGGCATGACATTTATGCCTTTTTGGCAGATAATGACACAGAAGGGACTGTCCCTATTGTGTCAATCGTTCATCATCTCGGAGTCATCATCAGGTGCGGGCTCCTGGGGGTTGCCAAGGATGGCAGCCATGATTTTCTGCTCAAGTTCTTCGGCCAGCTCGGGGTTGTCCATCATGAGCTGCTTGGTGGCGTCTCGGCCCTGAGCCAGGCGGGTGTCGCCGTAACTGAACCATGAGCCGCTCTTCTTGAGGATGCCATACTCAACGCCCAGATCCACGATCTCGCCGCTCTTGCTGATGCCTTCGCCGAACATGATGTCGAACTCGGCCTTGCGGAAAGGAGGCGCAACCTTGTTCTTTACCACCTTTACGCGAACCTGGTTACCAACCACGCTGTCACCGTCCTTCAACTGAGTTACGCGACGGATATCCAGGCGGACCGATGCGTAGAACTTGAGCGCGTTACCGCCGGTGGTTGTTTCGGGATTGCCGAACATGATGCCGATCTTTTCACGTAATTGGTTGATAAAGATGCAAGTAGTATTGGTCTTGTTGATGGTCGATGTCAGCTTGCGGAGGGCCTGGCTCATGAGTCGTGCCTGGAGACCTACCTTGTTGTCGCCCATATCGCCCTCGATTTCGGCCTTGGGAGTAAGTGCAGCGACGCTATCGATTACGATGATATCGATGGCGCTGGAGCGGATAAGCTGCTCGGCGATCTCGAGTGCCTGCTCGCCGTTATCGGGCTGCGAGATCCACAGGTTGTCGATATCGACCCCAAGTTTAGCGGCGTAGAATCGGTCGAAAGCATGCTCGGCGTCGATGAACGCTGCAATTCCGCCGGCTTTCTGGGCCTCGGCAATGGCGTGAATGGCCAGAGTGGTCTTACCTGATGATTCGGGACCGTAAATCTCGATTATTCGGCCGCGGGGATAACCGCCAACGCCAAGTGCAGCGTTAAGGCCGATGGAACCGGTGGGGATGACATCGACGTTCTCAACGCTTTCGTCTCCCAGTTTCATGATGGAGCCCTTACCGAAGCTCTTCTCAATCTTGTCAGTTGCTGCCTGCAAAGCCTTCAACTTTTCGCTAAGACCCGCATTCTGAAGGCCTGACGCGCCCTCAATCTCTTTCTTTGCCATAATATGACTGTAATTAAATTAGCTAATCCCGAAGAGTGTCTTCCAAGGTATCATCTCTCCAGTAGAGCGCCTTTTGACACTCCGTAGGCAAAAATAACAAAAAACGATTGTATCTTTACAAAACGAATGGAATAGTTATGAACACCGAATATATACAGATTATAGTACGTGAAACCGGCCTTAAGGAGCACCAGGTGGAGAACACTTTGAAGCTGCTTGAGAACGGCGCCACCATACCTTTTATAAGCCGATACCGCAAGGAATCCACGGGCGGAATGGATGAGGTTCAGGTTACTGAGGTCAGCAACGCTTTGGAGCGTCTGGAGACTTTGGCCAAGCGCAAGGAGACGGTGCTGAGCACGATTGAGAGCCAGGAAAAGCTGACTCCGGAGCTCAAGAACCGCATTGAGCACTGCTGGGACAGCACCGAGTTGGAGGACATTTATGCCCCCTACAAGCCGCATCGCAAGACCAGGGCCGATGCCGCTCGCGAGAAGGGTCTGGCACCGCTGGCCGAGTTCGTGATGAAGCAGAATCCATACGTTCCTCTGGATAAAGAGGCAACCAAATACGTAGACAAAAAGAAAGGTGTGGCCAACACAGACGAGGCCCTCCAAGGCGCGATGGACATAATCGCCGAGCAGGTATCGCTCGACGAGGGCGCCCGCAACATGGTCCGCAACGGTTACCGCCGCGAGGCCCGAATCTACAGCAAGGTCGTAAAGAGCAAGGAGGCCGATGCCCAAAAGTACCGTGACTGGTTTGACTTCAATGAATCGCTCAAGCACTGTGCTTCACACCGTCTGCTCGCAATGCGTCGCGGCGAGGCCGAAGGGTTCTTAAGAGTCTCAATTGAAATCGATGACGAAAAGACATCCGAAGCCCTCTCACACAAGTACGTCCGCGGCAAATCAGAGGTGTCGCAACTGGTTGACGAAGCTGTTCAGGATTCGTACTACCGCCTGCTGCAGCCATCGGTCGAAAACGAATTTGCCGCATCGTCGAAGGAATCGGCTGACGCTGAGGCGATTAGGATATTCGCACGTAACCTGGAACAGCTGCTTATGGCCTCTCCACTGGGTCAGAAGGCGGTTATGGGCATAGATCCGGGCTTCAGGACAGGTTGTAAAGTGGTCTGCCTGGATGCTCAGGGAACACTGCTTCATAATGAGGCAATCTACCCCCACCCGCCCCACAACGAGGCGCGTCAGGCTGCTGCAAAAATCCAGGCTTTGGTGGAGCAGTATAAGATTGAGGCGATCGCAATCGGCAACGGTACCGCCGGACGTGAGACCAAGGAGTTTGTGGAGCATTTGCGTCTGCCCGCGGGCGTTCAGATTTTCAGCGTAAACGAGGACGGCGCTTCAATCTATTCGGCCTCGAAGACTGCGCGCGACGAGTTCCCCGATTATGACGTAACGGTTCGCGGTGCTGTGTCTATCGGCCGCCGTCTTATGGATCCTCTGGCAGAGCTTGTAAAGATTGATCCGTCATCTATCGGCGTCGGCCAGTATCAGAAGGATGTGAATCAGACTGAGTTGAAGCATTCGCTTGACCAGACGGTTATAAGTTGCGTGAACCGCGTGGGTGTGAACGTGAATACCGCCAGCACGCACCTTCTTACATATATCAGCGGTCTGGGACCTCAACTGGCGCAGAATATTGTCGATTATCGCACTGAGAACGGACCTTTCAAGTCACGCAAGGAGCTTATGAAGGTTCCGCGAATGGGTGCAAAGGCGTTCGAGCAGTCGGCTGGATTCCTGCGCGTTCCTGGTGGCAAGCAGCCGCTGGACAACTCGGCCGTACACCCCGAGAGCTATCCCATCGTGGAGAAAATGGCAAAGGATCTTGGCTGCTCGGTTGAGGATCTGATGAAATCTGCAGAGTTGAGAGCCAAAATCGACATCAACAAGTACGTGACAGCCACCGTGGGACTCCCCACCCTGACCGACATCATGGCAGAGCTTGAAAAGCCCGGACGTGATCCGCGCGGGCCATTACGCAAATTCGAGTTCTCAAATGAGGTTCACACGATTGAGGATGTCAAGGCCGGAATGGAATTGCCCGGAATAATCTCCAACATAACCAACTTTGGAGCCTTCGTAGACATAGGAGTCCACGTAAAAGGACTCATCCACATCTCGCAGCTGGCCCCCGGCAAGTTCATAAAAGATCCCACCCAGGTAGTCTCCCTCCAACAGCAAGTCCTGGTCAAAGTCCTGAGCGTTGACCTTGAGCGTCAGCGCATCAGCCTGGCAATGGTGCCATAGGGGACGGTTCCGTTTGGCTCGCCCACTTTAAGCAAAAATCCCATCTGAGCATACTGTAGCCTAGATGGGATTGTTTTTGAGCGTGCCAAACGGAACCGTCCCCTTTGTCATCTCAGTTTGATGCAATTGATTATTCGGCCGCATTTTGTGCCTTCGCGGCGAGCGGAAAAGAAACGGTCGTTGTTGCGATAGGTGCAGATTCCGGAGACCTGAATTTCTGAAACTCCAACTTCCTCTAACAGCCATTGGTTGGCTCGCCAGAGGTTTATATGCAGGCCGCCAGCCATAGGATTCTGGGCTGTAGGAGCCTTGGGACCGCAGTCTTTGAGTATCTGCTCCATCGGGAATCCGGCCTCAGCAAACGCATCAACAACCTCCTGTCCCACCTGAAAACTCTCAGGTCCGATACCCGGGCCGATGACCGCTTTGAGATCGCCGGCAACAGTTCCGTATCGGCGCTGCATCTCTGCAATCACCTTCTGACTAAGCCGCTGGACCGTGCCGCGCCATCCGTCATGAACCGCCGCAACTGCCCTGTGCACCGGGTCATAAAGCAGCACCGGAATGCAATCGGCCGTACGTACAGAAATTGCCACGCCGGGAACATTGGTGATAAGGGCATCGACCCCTTCAAGCTGCTCGCGTGTGGTCATGGGGTCCGTAACTTCCTTAATGACAACGCCGTGCACCTGATGCGGTTGCACAACGTAGTACGGGAGCTCAGCGTCACGCTGGGTGCTGAAGGCCTCAACGCCAGGAGCAATATCATATCGAAACAAACCTTTCATTACCGCAAAAGTACTATATTTGCCCCATCAAGTCCTGTATTTATGAAAAAGTTTATTTTGCCTTTGTTTATGCTTCTGGCGCTCTCCTGCCAGGATGAGAAAAAAGAGATTGTTATCAAAACCCCTCTCGGTGATACATTTGACACAAGATACGCAGATCTGGAGTTCGGGGCCGATGGCGGCAAAGATACCGTAGCCTTCCCGTTTGACACCGATTGTTATCTCCACATGGTCCGCAACGACAGCCTGTACGTATTTTTCTATCTTTCAGAAGATGACTACAGCACACTGGACAGCGTAATTCAGAGCCGATCAATAATTACCCGCCCTGAGGTCAAGGACGTTGATCCTATTGCCGGATTCTCATACTTTGAATGGGATTGGTTCTCGGCCGAACTTAAAGACAATCAGATAATTATTGATGTCAAGCCTGGCCAGGAGGGTCATATAGCACAACTCCAGTATCCCTTCAGTTCAACCGATGCAGTTCTTCGAAGTCTGGAAATAACGCTTACCCGGAAATAAATGAGAAAGGCCCGCTCTGATAAGGAAGCGGGCCTTTCTGCTGATTCAAAAACTATAATAGATTAAATGAGATTGTCCTTCTCAATATCCTTGAAGTACTTGTATGTATCAACTTTCAGCTCTCCGCAGGCAGCCTCATCGGCCACGATGATTGCGTGAGGATGCATCTGAAGTGCGCTGATAGTCCACATCTGGCAAACGCCCTCCTCTACTCCATGCTGCAAAGCGCGAGCCTTGTTATGGCCGTTAACCATGATCATTACCTGCTTGGCATCCATTACTGTACCTACGCCTACGGTCAGCGCGGTCTTGGGAACCTTATTGACATCATTGTCAAAGAAACGGCAGTTAGCGATGATAGTGTCAGTTGTCAGAGTCTTCTGACGTGTACGGCTGGTAAGGCTTGAGCCCGGCTCGTTGAAAGCGATATGGCCGTCGGGGCCGATGCCACCCATGAACAGGTCAATGCCGCCTGCAGCCAGAATAGCCTTCTCATAATTCTCACACTCAGCCTTAAGATCCTTGGCATTGCCGTTGAGGATATGCACGTTCTCCTTCTTGATATCGATGTGGCTGAAGAAATTGTTCCACATGAATGAGTGGTAGCTCTCAGGATGCTCCTCGGGGAGGTTTACATACTCATCCATGTTGAATGTAATTACGTTCTGGAATGAAACCTTACCGGCCTTGTTCAGGGCGATAAGCTCCTTGTACATGCCTAACGGTGAACTACCGGTAGGGCAACCCAGCTTGAAAGGCTTCTCAGCCGTGGGTTTTGCATCATTGATACACTTGGCAACATAGTTTGCAGCCCACTTTGACATTTTACCGTAATCCGGCTCAATAATCAGTCTCATAATTGTTTATGATTAAGGTTCAATATTAAGTCTTTTTTTGATGTTCTGAATTCTCTCTGTGAACTCCTTGAGTTCCTTGCGCTGCTGAAGGATGAAGCTGTTCTCCTCCAGTTTACCCCAGGCTGCTATCATCTCCTCCTCATTCATGAACGTAGCCTTACGGAACTCGTTCTCATAATCCTTCTTGCGGGACTCATATACCTGAGTGTAGACGTATGTCTGAAGATCGATGCCCTTGTTGAGTGCATTGTTCCAGTCATCGACCGTAAGTGTCTCTACACCCAGCATGTGCTTGAGAGACATATAGGCGTGACGCAGTTTGTCAACGGGGTATTTCTTCCAGATCTCATTGTAACGGTGGTGAATCTCCTTCCAGGTATTCAGTGTACCGTCCTTTATATCGGAACGAAGCTGGTCAACATCCTCCATTGACATGAGCTGACCGCCCAGGTTGAACCATACGCGCGCACGGTCACCGTCAAAACGTTTGCTTATGCTCTGGAAGGTCTCATCCTCATGATCCTCAAGATAAGAGACGATATTTCTGACTGCATAGTATGTCAGCATGTCTCCGTATGCGTGATATGCCTTGTAGGGATGAAGTATTACCACCTTGCGCTTTGATTTCTCAATACCTTCACCAAGAACTTCAAGTCCTTCAAGTTTAGCGGGATCACCGTTCAGAAGCTTACGGCCCATCTCCATCAAAGCATCATCACTGACACCCTCCAGGCTCTTGCCCTCTTTTCTGAGCCATGCCTTGGCTGTCCACTTGTCAAGCAGCTTGCGGGCCTCAATTGCCTCCTCCATTGAATCAGGAGCGTAGGCGTCGAACTCAATGTTCTGTACTTTGAATACGCGGTTGTCACGTGTGGCGTATTTCCAGTTGTTACGAGCCATTGAGAACATGTTGTAAAGCCATGAGAATGCCGGCAGAACATGCAGTTCGCCATGAACCTCATCATTGCTGACCAGTGCAAAGGGGAACGGGTTGTTCAACTCGGCCGGATAGGCACCCTTGGCAAGCATTGTATAACTGGCAAACTTTGATGAGTGTTTTACACTTACGCAAAGAGCCGGCCAGAATCCGCGTCCAGCCTCTATCTCACCGTCAAATGTACGGGAATTATGGTTTGAGCCGATGGTCGCGCCGGCAGCCAGGTTTGACTGACCCTTGACCACGCTGGCAATCAGGAACGAGTTGTTGTGATGCTGCTCGTGAGCCGGGAAAATGAGGTTGTGAAGTACCTCACAGCATGATATTGTGGAGTTGTCGCCCATGAATGAGTTCATGAGTCGGGCACCGTATTTCAGGTTTGAATGGCTGCCCAGGACAAAGCGGACAGCGATTACGGAGTAGAATATGCGGCATCCGTAACCTATGATACCGTTTACCAGAACCACGTTCTCACCTATCTGGGTGGGATCAACCTCCGATGAGTTGATGGTTATGTTCTTAAGCTTGCTGGCGCCCTTGATGTAGCAGCAGTTGCCAATCTTTACGTCCTTGATGATCCAGCAGTTCTTGATGACGTTGCCGTAACCTATGGTTCCGTAAAATCCGCGGCGGCTGTCGAAAGAGCTCTGGGTAATGGCCTTGAGACGGTCCTGCAGGCGCTTATCGTCGATAAACTTGGCCCACATGTAGGCATCGGCCGCAATCATTCCGTCAAACGGGAGCACCTTGCGGCAGCCGGTCTCGTTCATAAGCTCCAGCCAGACGCGTACATCCTCAGCCTCACCCTCCTTGACAATACCGTTGCCGAACTTGGCATGGTCGGTGCAGGACATCTCCTGGATGTTGAAGAGCATGCATCGGTCACCTATAATATAATGTGACAAGTAGTGCACGTTGTGGATTGCGCAGTCGTCACCTATATCGCAAGAGTGGATTGAACTGTTTGTGATACCGATTGAAAGGCGCAGATCGTGGTACTGAAGTCCGTTTGATGTTACTCGGCCGATACGCACGAATCCGTAGAACTTGTTGTTCTTGATCATCATGGGGTCGAACTCATCGGTCACCAGAATGTTATCCCAGCTCATGGCTGTGTTGTCATTCTTAACCAGAGTCTCGATCTCATTGCTGGTCAAGTGGCGCCAACCGTTCTTGGGGGCGCAAACCTGAGTGTTGCGTAAATAGTACTTGTTTTGACCTGCGGGAATATACTTGGGATCCAGAAAGCTGTTATAAAGCTGATCCGAAGTCAATACTGTAACTTTTTCCATTTGATGTCCTTTTAGTTTACCAAGGAGTTGCGGTTGCAAAGATATTGCATAAATATCAAACTACCAAGAAATCGGCCATATAAAATATTATTTTATATGACTTGAAAGCGTGTCAAAGGGGACGGTTCCGTTTGGCACGCTCACTTTATGCAAAAATCCCACCTGAGCATACTGTAGCCCAGATGGGATTGTTTCTAGACGAGCCAAACGGAACCGTCCCCTTTGTCACGCTTTCTCCTCTTCCTGTTTGGGCTCTGAGAAGTCGTTCTCGCCGTACTTAACCAGAAGGTCGTACCAGCCGGCGATTTTCTTGATGTGACTGGGATAAACGCGCTCGCGGTCAAAGTCAGGGATGATCTCACCGAAGAACTTGAGCAGCTGGTCGTTTGAAGCCTTGCGCCAGTCAAATGAGATCTCCTTCTTGTCATACTTGGCCTCGATTGCCAGGAAAACCTCGCGCAGAGGCATCTCCTTCTCATCGGTGAATATTGAGATGTCACCCAGTGATACAACCTTGTCGGTACCCTGGATAGGCATGCGCTTCTTTGTCTCGTCAATGTTCTCTACGATAAGTGCTCCGCGTCCGCGTGTGAGCAGCTTATACAGGCTCGGTTTGCCTGAAATAGTCAGAATTTCGTTCAGCATAATATCAATCAATGTTTTAAAGTTTTCTTACATTATCTATCAGTGCCGATATCTGGGGAGCCAGATCCTGCACATCATCATTCACTATCACAAAGTCAGCCAGCCTGCACTTCTCCTCTTGGTCCATCTGGCTGTTGATTCGGGCCACCACAGCCTGTTCAGTGGTATTGTCACGCTTTACGCAACGCTTTATGCGCAACGGCAGCGGAGCATCCACGCAGACAGTGCAGTCAACCTCCCTGTCAAAACCGGATTCAAAGAGTATGGCCGATTCAAGGATGCAAAATTCCTTACTTCCATGGCCGATGCACCAACGCTTGAAATCCTCCCTTACCCGGGGGTGAATTATCTCATTCACCTTGGCCATATTCTCCGGATTGCCAAAGATGAACTGAGCCAGAACCTCCTTCTGCATCACGCCGCATCCGCAGGGGCAATACAAAGTTGGACCTACCAGTTCAGTCAGCGCCTCCTTGATTACCGGATCAGTTGCCGTGAGCAGCTTGGCACGTGAATCAGAATCATACACGGGAATGCCGTGCAGTTGTATCTTGGCAGCCACATAGCTCTTGCCGCACCCTATTCCGCCTGTCAGTCCTATTACCTTCATATCAATAGGCTGTACGCTCCATAAGGTAGTCAACGGTGCGCGTCTGAAGTCGGACGTTACGCACGTTGGCAGGCTGTGAATAAATGCGCAGACGGGCCTTGGAGGCATCGCTGCCTGCTATATCGTTGTAATCTACAACCACCTGGAAATCGGCCGCCGTGACACGGTCGTACTCGGACATCTTGACCCATACGGTCAGCACAGCCCTTGCGGGGAATGACTTAAGTGACACGTATTCAGGGAAGTTCACGCCCGTAATGGGAACCTCAAGGCTCTTCTCGGTGTACTGCTGTGAGAGCACCGTCATGTTCACCTCATCCTGGCTGAAAATGACACCCCTCTCCGCTTTCAGAGCCACAGTCCTTATGATTGTGTCCGATGTAAGGGCAATCTGAGCCACATCGGCCACCGCGCGATGCACGGCCGTATCGGACAACAAGATCTTGGCAATTACGCTGTCGGGACTGAACTCTATGCGCTCCAGGAAGAACTGGTCCTGACTCTCTGTGGTGCCTTCAAACTCCACGGGGAGCTTCAGGCTGCGCTGCATAGCGTACTGATATACAAGCGAATCCGGTGAGATTGAATGGATTGTAACCGATGGCGGGAGCATGGCTGCGATCGAGTCACGCAGGTGTGATGTTGCGTATGATGCATGTCCGTGAGACATTGTGAAAGCCGAGTTGCTTACGCGCAGCACCTGTCGGCTGCCTCGCCTGCCCGACTTCTTGAGTGATGAGCCCTTGCCGCTCAGCGAAACTGTTATCTGACGGACGGGGCTGGTGGTCATACGCACGGCGTCGGGGACATCGGCCACCAATACGGGTATTTTCATCTGGGTCTCGTAATTCTGGTTCATGGTCTGTGACCACCAGAAGAAAAGCGTGATGCCCAGAAAAAGCAAAAAAACGGAGAAATCCCCTCTGAAGAGTTTCAGAAGGGCATCTCCGATTTTCTTTAAGAATTCTGCAAATCGGGATTTGGGCCTACCTTGCTCCCGCATGCGTCAGAATTTTTATGCCTTTTCGTCCTTGCTGGGATCCTTCTTGCGGCGTGAGGGCTTCTCAGGCTTTGCGGGCTGAGGTGTGGGAATGGGGTTAACGTAACGCTTGTCAACCTTGATCTTCATGCCCTGGGCGATCTCGAGGGTTACTGAAACCTCGTCGATGTCCTTGATCTTACCGAAGATACCAGTGCTGGTAACAACGTCCTGCTCCTTCTGGAGTGCGTTGCGGAACTTCTCACCCTCCTTGTCCTGACGGGGACGCATGATAATCATCATGAAGGCCAGGATGATAATGATCCAGAGGAAACCGCCCATGGGGCCGAAAGCGCCGCCCTGAGCCTGACCGCCCTCTGATGAAGATGCGGGAGCGTCAAGGTTTACGTCCTGGATAAAGTTTACAACGTGTGTGTTCACCTCCTGATATGTCATCTGGAAGGGGTTGAGTAAAAGCATATTAGCCATAATTATCTATTGTTTTTTGTTTATAATTCCTTGTTGATTCGGCCTTGTGAAGTCATGTCCTTGACGATGGTGTCAAGCATTCCGTTTACAAAGCTGCCGCTTGAGGGTGTGCTGAGCAGTTTGGCCAGCTCCACGTACTCGTTGATGGTTACCTTGAGCGGGATCTGCGGGAAACCTATCATCTCGGCCATTGCAACCTGGATGATGATTACGTCCAGGAATGCCAGACGACTGGGATCCCAGCGGCGGCAGTTGGCTGCTACAACCTCCTCACGCTCCTTGGCCATCTCAAGGCCGCGGTGCAGCAGGTTGATTGCGAACTGACGGTCCTCATCGTCCTTGAACTCGGTCTTGAGGGGCTGCTCGCCTACCTTTCCGTCCTCAAAGGCCTTGATGGTCTTGATTACGAATGAGTCGATGAGTTCCTTATCGCCGTTCCAGTAGATGTTCTGCTCC
>JAEEGG010011922.1_pt1 | contig 18846 bp, 20 predicted proteins | sample 9134161 | NCBI WGS metagenome assembly JAEEGG01 (sample SAMN16246543, study PRJNA631951) | gut metagenome | biome: gut microbiome; feature: rumen; material: CR-attached | host: Bos | place: Iran: Karaj | collected 2018-10 | reverse complement strand
CCGGTTTTCCCATATCCAAAGATAATTGTTTTAACATTATCTTTTGCATAATCGCCTGTCCCTTTTTGTTTATTGTATATACGCTGTATTTCTTCTATAAATCCGATTTGTCTATATAACTGACGATTATCTGTACTAAGGGATTTCGCCATCATACAAGGTAATTATACCATCCGGATAAAGAACACAATGTTATTAGAGCAAATTTAAGCACATAAACTTGTATTATCTCAAACTATTTGTTCCATTAATCGTACTTTTGCCCTCCTGTTCCATTTATGGGACACCTTGAAAAACATGGCTTGAAAAGTAGTTTTCACCCTCATATAATCTAACCGTGCATAACCAAACATAAGTTCTTATAACTTGCCGAAGAAAGCGAGGTGAGAGAAATGCTAAAGACAATAGGACATATAAAAAGAAAAACAGTAGTTATGATCCTGCTGTCTTTATTGAAAGCTCCCATCCTGCCAGATCTGATCCAACCCAGTGGCCCGGGATAGTTCCTGGAAGCTACAAAGATCCACCACAACATAAACTGATTTTTCGCAAAAGCGGTCGTGCTTGTGTGCTGGTATCAGTCGGCCTTTTTACGGAAAACACCATAACTGCAAGAGCGGAAATCTTTACCAAACTTGCGGTCTGGTTATTGCGGCTTGACCCAGACTCTACCGCCCCACGAAGTGGATCTATGTCTTAGCAAGCAACGTATTTTCGGGAACACGAAAATACAAAGCTTGTCAGGGGACGTCCCCTGATACCCCGAGCATCGCAAGATGCGATAAACAATTTCCACCCAAGGAGGAAATAAGTAAATGAAAAATAAACCCAACCGAACCCGCACACACGAGTTCAAGGTAATGCTTAACGATCAGGAGATGAAGCTTCTGACCGATCAGGCAAAAAAGTGTGGCCTGTCCCGGTCCGAGTATCTGAGAAGTCTTCTTAACGGAAAAAGCATAAGAGGATACCCGGAAGGATTTGCTGAATCTCGATTAGGAAAAATATTTGGAAAGGCAGGTAAATGAAATGGCGACAACTTCCATTTGGGCAGTTAAGGTTCGTATGGATACCGTAATCGATTACATTGAGAATCCCGAAAAGACGACCAAACGTCCGGAGCTGGAACAGGAAGCTCTGGCTGCAAGACGTACCATCGGTGATGTTATCGATTACGCTGTAAACGAAGATAAGACCGACCAGATGATGTATGTAACAGGAATTAACTGCCACCCTGATACTGCCCTTGCAGATTTTACTATCGTCAAAAAGCGCTGGCACAAAGAAGGCGGCAGGCTCGCTTATCATGGTTATCAGTCTTTCCTTGAAGGTCCGGGCGAGATTTCAGCTGAAGAAGCTCACGAGATCGGAGTACAGCTTGCAAAAGAATTATGGGGTGACAGATTTCAGGTAGTTGTTGCCACACATCTGAACACCGGTCATTATCACAATCATTTCGTACTTAACTCCGTATCTTTTTCTGATGGTTACAAGTACGTGCGATTCAATTCCGATTATAGAAAGATGCAGGATGTCAGCGACCGGTTATGTCGAGAACACGGTTTGCACGTTATCATGAATCCTTCAACAGCAAAGGGAAAGACTTACGACGAGTGGTCTGCTGAACGAGAAGGAAAATATACGATACGCGGTGCGATCCGCGAAGATATCGATTATGCAATCAGCATGTCTTGGTCATGGAATGATTTCGCCAGAATGATGTGTGATCTCGGATATGAATTCAAATTCTTTAAAGCTGACGGAACGCCGCTTGAACGACCGGGATTGAAACCTTGGGGAGCAAAAAGTTTCTTCAGGTTCAAGAATCTCGGAGCGAATTATACCGAAGAAGCTATACTTCGCCGAATCAGAGAAAGAAGCATTGCCCCACCCAAGATCAAAAACTTCAAAGAGTGGAATCCGCCGGAAGTTCCAATGACAGGTCTGCCCTTCATCTACCGTCGATACTGCTTCAGATTATTCACGTTTGTCCGCAAGCCGCCTAAACGCAAAGAATATATTTCCATGGCTCTTAGAGAGGATATTCGAAGGTTAGATCATCTTATCGAACAATTAGATTTTATGTATCAACATGAAGTCTATGACAAGTGTTCAATAAAGAATATTAAAGCGGGTTATCTTTCTGAAATCGAATCCTTGCAAGCTAAACGAAAAGAGCAGTATTCGCAGTTGAAATATCACGAAAAAGAAGGGAACACACAATTCATAGTCGGAATCAAAGAAGATATAAAAGACCTTTCGCGTCAGATCAAGGATATCCGACACAAGATCAGGTTGTGTGATGAATGTTATATCAGTTCGGATGAAGTCGTTAAACGAGCATATGCATTAGAAGAAGCTCTCAAAAAAGGAACACAAAGATCTCGTGGAGCTCGGTAAATGATTAGAAAGGCAACAAATAATGAAAAAAGAATTTAAACCGCTCAAAGTCGACAATGTCTGCAACCTGGCAAACAAGGAGTTTGAAACTATCGATCCCCTGATTGATCACTTTCTTCCTGGTAAAGGTTTGTATCTTCTTTGCGGCAGTGCGAAAGTCGGTAAGTCATGGATGGCACTTCAAATCGCCTTGTGTATCAGCACAGGAATGAACCTTTGGAATTATGACACCAAGAAAAAAGAAGTGTTATATCTCTGCCTCGAAGATGGTGAAAAACGATTACAGGACCGTTTGTTCAGTATTGCTCAAGAATGGCCTCAGGAGTTTATGTACACGACTGAAGCCTATCCCATTGGTAATGGTCTGGAAGAACAGCTTGAAGATGCGCTTAAAAATCATCCGGATATTGGTCTGTTCATCATAGACACACTTGCTGCTATCCGTTGCGAACAGAACAAAGCAGATATTAACACCAAGAATCCTTATCAAGGGGATTACAACACTATCGCACCTCTTCATAAGTTCTGCGAAGAGCATAACGTAGCGATACTGCTCGTTCATCACACGCGCAAGATGAGATCTGTTGACCCGTTCGATGACATCTTAGGCACTAACGGTTTGTTCGGTGCATCAGACGGAGCGTTCATTTTCCGCAAGGAATCAGCTGATTCAGATGTGAAACTTCACCTTCGCAGCCGTGATATGGAAGAACGAATCCTTACGATCAGATTTAACAGCACATTAAGTCATTGGGAACTTGTTAAAGAGAATACGCCTGTCGAAGATGCTTTTCAGACTGATGAGGATCTTAAGAAGGCTCTTGATTACTTAAAGGAACATGGTTCTTTTGACGGTACTGCCACAGAGTTCTGCAATCTGATAAAAGCAAGTAAAAAGCCTCAGTCGATCAGCGGGAAGATTTGGAACAGACGGAATGATCTTGCAAAGCTCGGATTCAGTTTTATGAGAGATCACAGACGCGATGCAACACACTTCACATTTACCAAGATCGAACCGGAATCAGAGAAAAAATCAGAACCAGGGTGTTATCCGTTCGATATTGTATTTCAGGATAGTGCAGGTGTTTATCACTTGTACGGTGGCAATAAAGCCGTCACATCATCACAGTCGTCACAAACAGCATAAATAACAGGAGGAATAAATAATATGAACAAGAACGACATCAACATCATTATCGACCAGCAGCTTCCCCCCGCTGACAAAAAAGAAAAAGGAGCAGCCTATTATGCGGAAATGATAAAGGCAGGCATGGCAGAACACGCAAACGATCCGAGCCCGGCAAAAGTAACCAACCTAAACAAACTGAAAGAGAAGAAGCTGTTAACGGTTAACGAGGCAGCCGAACTCTTTGGAATCGGAAGGAACAAAATCCGTGAGCTTACTAATGACAAAGAATGCCCTTATGTCATCTGGATCGGCAGTCACAGAAGGATCAAAAGGGAAGCTTTTGAGAAATTTATTTCAGAACTTTTTGCCGTATAATTTCATCCAAAAAATAAAAACGTTAACCAAACGTTAACCAAATCGGCATTTTGAGGGTGTTTTTAGGACAGCATCTAGGCAAAGCAAAACCCCCGCAAACGCAATGTTTACGGGGGTTTCAGACTTGGAGCCATTTGTGGGACTCGAACCCACGACCTGCTGATTACAAATCAGCTGCTCTACCAACTGAGCTAAGATGGCAGCTAATGCTTTAAGCACGGAAGATTATAACCAATCGTTTATCCAAAGTCAAACAAGATTTCGAGAAAAATTAACCGTTTTGCCATTTTTCGCGTTTTGAGCACATATATTAAAGGAGTATAATGATTTTATCAGTTCCGTTCGGGGGTTTTTATGGCGATCATCACAATCTCTAGGCAGAATGGAAGTCTCGGCGACGAGATTGCCGAAGCCCTTGCTTCACGCCTCGGAACTACCGTTATCTCCCGCAAATATGCATTGGAAAACTTCTTTGGCCAGATCAATGCCGGCACTCTGGACAGACTTAATGAGAGCGCCAAGTTTTTTGCTACGAATCTCCCCGGCAGCGATAAGACTTATGCTGATATTCTTTTCGAGAGGATAAGAACGCTGGCTTCGGAATCCAAGGAAAAAGACCTTGTAATTCTCGGAATGGGCGGAAGCGTACTGCTTTCCGGCTTCCCCGGAGCGCTTCACGTAAGAGTCACCGCAAGCGAGACCACAAGGGTAAACACCATTGCCCGTAAATACAGGATAACGACCAACGAGGCATTCGAGGTCCTTAATATCGCTGACCGTAAACACAAGAAATTCGTACGCACTCTTTACGGTAAAGATATTACATCGCCTGAGCAATTCGATCTGATCCTTAATACTGACAGATTAAGTGTCGATGAATGTGTAGATTCGATCGTGGAGTTAGCAAGAAAGCATGATTTAAGAGTCAGGATCTCAGAATCAAATGATAACAATGGTACCTTCGACCATCAGACACGTACCGTAGCATTCAAAAACGAAACGGAAGAAGAATTCGCCAAGATCCTTAACATATATAATATCGAATGGCTTTACGAACCGAAGACATTCCCTGTCGAATGGGATGCCGAAGGAAATGTCACTATGGCGATATCACCTGATTTCTATCTGCCTAAATTCAATCTTTATCTTGAACTTACTACCATGGACCAGCGTTATGTAACAAAGAAAAATAAAAAAATGCGTTTGGTAAGGGAGCTGTATCCGGGCACCAACATCCGCATAGTATATAAGAAAGATTTCAACGAACTGGTTGACCGCCTTAAGCTCTTTGGCGGAATTAACGATAATTCTTAAGGGGGATCCATACAGGTGGCAAATCTCGAAGAAACTCTCAGTGTCGAACATGTTGTCTACAGCGAAGAAACAATTAAAGCCAGAGTTCAGGAATTGGGCAGACAGATCACTGAAGACTATAAAGGCAAGGAACTGGTCGTAATAGGTGTCATCCGCGGCGCTCTGTATTTTCTTTCAGATCTCACCAGAGCGATCGACCTTCCAATCAAGATCGACATGGTCGGTTTCTCCAACATTCCGGATACCACTTCTAAGACCGGTATAGTCCGCATCATCAAGGATGTTGATATCGACATCACCGACAAACATGTTCTCGTGGTCGAAGACGTAATCAGGACCGGTCTGACCACTGCATATATCATCCAGAATCTTGAAATGAAAAAGCCTGCAGACATCACTCTTTGCTCTATGCTTCTTAATCCTGACAGGCTTCTGATGACCATTCCGGTTAAGTATTACGGGTTTGAGATCAATGACCTCTGGCTTGCCGGGTACGGTCTGGATCGTGATGAGATAGGAAGAAATCTTCCATATATCGCGCAGATACCCAGGAAAAAATAATCAGCAGACAAAACAAAAAAGAAAAATCCCGGTGACCTGAATCACCGGGATCTTATTTTGCTCCAACGAACCAAATTAGATTCACTTCTGAAGATCACGCATTCACGCTCATCTTCTTACGTACTTCCACCTAACAAAAGGCCCTTTCCAAAACCTACCCGAGCTTTTGTGATATCGTCACAACTAATCGATCTGCTGCAACTCTCAATCACACCGTGCAACTCATGTCTCCATTCACCGAACATAACGCTATTCGATTCAGGTCCGCTGCATACCTGCCATAAGGGTCAAGGTATAAACTGTTCGACAGCCTGATCGGCTACTCGGTTTGCACGAACCGGTGTAACATCCGCTGCGGCTCCGGTTCTCTCCTGTCGATGGTGACATCTCACCTACTCGCGGTTCCGAATACCGAATCAACTAATTGTTACAACCTGTGGCTTGCATGTCTGGGACACCTTCAACCACTCGCTCGTCACTCCCTTTGCTTCTAATCTCGGACTCCGTATCCACCTTCGATAATTTTCTCCGGTTTCGTCTCATCGGCTTCGCCACAAGTTCTTTACTACTTTGGTTCTTCCCTGCGCCTGCTCGATCATCTGCTTCGGGCGGCCTTCCTCGGATTGGAAGTTATCGCTTCCGTATTCCTTGGAGCTATCTTAATGATAATGGCGAACTATTCTCTTATCAATATCGCATAGATACCAAATGAAAATCATTTGGTTGTGCAATATGCACAAAACTTCGTATATCAAAGTGTTGCCATTTTATGAACAATGGCTCAAAAGGCTTGTTTTTATGTGATTCAGATGACGTTCCTAAAACAAATCCGTAACGGACGTGATCCCCGCTTTTGCCAATAAACTGATCGCGAGCATAATCACTCCCGCCATAAGAACGCCTGCCATAACGGCTTTTGCACTTTTCTTCATACCGAAATCAAGCATGGATGCAGCAAGTGTTCCGGTCCATGCACCGGTACCCGGAAGCGGTATGCCTACAAAGAGCATGAGCGCAATAAACGCTCCGTTCTTTTCTGAATTCGCAGTAAGCTTCTTTCCGGCTTTCTCACCTTTCTGGAGCACCCACTTAAAAAGTCCGCTTCCGTGCTTGAGCCTGCTTCCCCATTCAAGGATCTTCCTGCCGAAAAGATAAATAAACGGAACCGGGATCATATTTCCGATAACGCAGACCGCAAGAGTAATATACTCATTCAATCCGAAATAAGTCACTCCGATCGGAACGGCACCTCTAAGCTCAATTATCGGAACCATGGAAATAAAAAAGACCAGTATGTATTTAACTATTGTCGGCATATAATCCCTCCACACCGCAATAATTTATCACATAAAGGTCTGAAAAAACAAACTTTACATCAGATTACTTTATCTTTATCAAGAAATGCCCTGATCTCATCTCTCATGTGATACATCTGCTGCACGCTGTTTTCGAGAAAATAGTAATGCATGATATATCCTATGGTAAGTCCGAAAAAGATAAGCACAAGCAGGACTCCCGCATATATGAACGAGGCAGGAAGAACGAAAAGGCAGAATATCTCAAACAGCAGAAAAGCGGCAAAGGACAACGTGACCATCAGGTGAATCAGTCTTTCGTGCTGGAAGTATGAGATCTTGGTCTCAAACTCGGATAAGACTTCATTTGTCTTCTCTACCGGAGAATCCTTCATCTCTGAATCTATGTATTTCCGCACGGCATCCATCGTCTGCTTCACGTATTTCTTCATAAACCGAACCTCCTGTTGATATAGTTGATTACCTGTCTTTTATTCATGGTCCAAAGGGGAGCTATCAGACTCTTCTTCGGGCCGTCTCCCGTAAACCTGTGGATAACGGCGGATTCAGGCAGAATCCTGATTGCTTCTTCTACAATATCAAAATACTCTTCCATCTCAAGTATCTCAACTTTATTATCGTAATAGAGCTTTTCCAGAGGAGTATTTTTCAGCACGTAAAGACATGTGAATTTATAACCGTCACTGCCGGAATCTCTACACATCTTTACCGTATCCATCATTATGTCTTTAGTCTCTCCCGGAAGGCCAAAGATAATATGAGTTATGACATTTGCTCCTATGTCTTTTAAAGCAGCTACAGCTTCCGGGTATTCTTTCGTCTCATAACACCGGTTGATGATCCTGGCGGTATTATCATTTCCCGTCTGAAGTCCGAGCTCCACATATAAGGGCATTCTTTTTGCCTGGCGTTCAAGGACATCCATGATCTCAGGTCCCAGACAGTCCGGTCTGGTCGCGACTGAAACAGCTTCAATACCCTCGCATTCAGATGCTTCTGTCAAAGCATTCTCAAGATAATTGCTGCTGCAATATGTATTTGTGAAGCTCTGAAAATATGCAATGTATCCAGCGTCTTTGCCCGCCTTGCCTTTGACCTGATCCACCGCATCCTCTATCTGCTTTGAGACAGGATCACTGCGTTGTGCGGCAAATTCTCCTGACCCTCCTTCAGAACAGAATATGCAACCGCCAACACCTTTGCTTCCGTCCCGGTTCGGGCAGGTTACATCCAGCGATATTGACGCTTTGTACATCTTATGCCCGAACGCATCTCTAAAATGTTTATTTGCAGTGATCATCAGAGATCATCCTCCGGATGAAACGGATTTTATAATATATTACAGGTTTATCCATCAATAATAAAAACCTGTTTTCAGCAGTTCTCTAATTATTTGATAACGCTGTCCGGCTATAAATATTTAAAATTATTTAAACTTATTGCGTTTAACTATATAAAAATGCTTTGACGTGTTGTATACTATACGGTGTGAAAAATCAAAAAATCACAATTATGTAAAAGAGCGTCTCCGGCTGAACGGAAGACAAATTCGGGGAAAGATTTTAAACAACGGGAGGTATTTAATGGCTAAGCAAAAAGTATTTCTTGTAGATGATGACAGCGATATTCTTGTCCTTAATCGTGATTTTCTCGAAAGCGAGGGTTACGATGTTGTAACGGCAACCAACTGTGCCGATGCGCTTGAAAAGATCAAGCTTCACAATTTCTCTTGTATAGTTTTGGATGTAATGCTTCCCGACGGAAGCGCGTTTGATCTTGCTCCCAAGATCAAGGAAATTACGGATTGTCCTATCATCTTCCTCACTGCAAAGGATCAGCAGGAAGATGTCATCAACGGCTTTAAGGTCGGAGCAGATGATTACATCACCAAGCCTTATTCCCTGCCCGAATTAAGCCTCAGGATCAACGTCCACATCAAGCGCAACATGAAGAGCGAAGGATTCCTTGTAGAGTATCCCCCGCTCCGCATAAACATCAAAACTCGTGAGGTCACCCTTAAGGAAAAACCTTTACATCTTACAAACCGTGAGTTCGACATACTCTGCCTCCTGGCAGAAACACCTAATGTCATCGTTCCTTTTACAAGGATCTATTCTCATGTATGGGGCGATGATTCTCCGTGCGATAACCATCTCGTAATGGTAAACATCTCATATCTGCGTAAGAAGATGGAGAAGATCGCACCTGAGATCACATTTGTAAAGACCGAGTGGGGCATCGGTTATTCATTCGCTTACCCGCCGGTAAAAAACAGTATGAACACACAGTTCTGATCTATAACAAAAGTTATCAGTGAACGCGGGACTTGATTTATAGTCCCGCTTCATATTTTCAGGGATATACCGGGGAAATACCGGATAACAGATGGCTCAATACAAACACAGCAGATTAGCAAGATTAAAGCTTTCGGATTCTGACGTTAACGGCAGAACGTTCGGCGGCACAATGCTCGCTTTTATTTTTGCGTTGATCCTGATGCTCGTGGCTGCCGGAATCGTCAGTATTGGCATTACCTTCACAACAGACTCGACTCCGGTTCAGGATCCGGAAAAAGGGACATTGATCTTAAGTGACGCTCTTGCACTTGAGGGTCCGTACAGCAGTCATGTCAATGAAGGATGGACTTTTGTTCCGAATGTTACTCCTGAAATAGTTAAGTCGAGCCTTGCCCACGCCTCAACAGTTTCAGATAATGATGACGGCAGCTACTGGCCTTCATCGGTTTTGACCGTCCACAGAGCTTATTCAGAAAATGTCAGGGTGCGCGACACATGGAGAGGGTGGTTTGACTACTATTACTCTTCCGAATGGCATAATACGGAAAATAATAACGTAAGTTTTCAACATTTTACCGTTGAAGACACTGACTGCATCTGTGCTGCCTATATCGGTCATTTCGAATGCAGCAAGGACATCAAATCCCTCTCGCTTACATTCCATAAGTTTAATGGCGCAGCCTGGATATTCTGCAACGGAAAATACATAGACCGCATAGGCGCAAGAACACCTTTCTTTAACCTGAACGCATTCGCGGATTATTGTACGCTCATCCCTGAAGACGGGAAACTTGATCTTGTTATCGTCATAGCCTGCGAACCGGAGGTAACAAATCCGGGATTGCTTTCAGAACCAATCATAGAGACCGGAACTGCAAATGACGTGCGTACCGTCATCACGGCAGGACATTTCGCCATAGTTATTCTTATATTTTTTGTTGCCATAGCGGTAGGTTCCAACATCATCTTGAACTCTACAAAGAACAGATGGCTTTTCGTTTCATTCTTCGTAAGCTTCGTCGCGATCCTCCTTTATTACCTGGATGACTGCCGTTTCCTTTCAGTCAACAGCCACATAAGGGCAGACTTAAGATTTATTCTTCTTATAGCAGCATCATCAGCTTCATTTATGGAGAACTCGCAGTTCTTCGCGGGAACAAAAGCACAGAAAAAGTATGTCTTTTTGAAGTATCTGCACTATATCGTCTTTGCCATCGGTGCGACATTTATAGCAGCATATTATTTCAGCAGTTTGGTATTCGGATATTTATTGCCGGAATTCGTTGCTTTGATGTTTGCTCTGACCGCAGTCACGTTCTCAATATTCATTAATCTGTTCTTCTATAACCGGGAGAACCAGAAAATCCTTCTATGGTCTTTGCTTTTCAGTCTGATGTTCTTTGTTCTGTATCTGTCAATACTGATGGACGGCATGATCGTATACACGATCCCGACTTACAGCAATATCTTCGTTATCTTTTCTCTCATAGCCGAGATTACGCTTGTATCCACATATATAAACCAGCAACGCGAGATAAAGAGAAATGCAGCTATCCTTAAGAGGCAGGTAAGAGAAAAAACCGTTTTTATTTCCGAGATCAACCGTGATCTCATGCTCACAAACAAGAGACTGCTTGAAGGCGAGGTTGCGCGTAAGAATGTCCTTAGCAATGTTTCGCACGACTTAAGGACTCCTATCACAGCCATCAGGGGTTATGCAGAATTAATGCTCTCCGCGCAGGACAACTTAAGTCTTGAACAACGCAATTCTTATCTGAGCAACATTGTCCGCCGTTCCGAGCAGATGGAAAGGATAGTTTCCGACATCATGGAACTCACCAGGATGGAATCGAGTGATTCGGATTTCCACTTTACTTCCGTTTCAATCGCGGAAATGCTGGATGAATTGGTAGTAATGTATTCAATGGATCTCGAAAACAGTGAAAAGCGCCTGTTACTTGATCTCCCGTCACGCGACCCGCTGATCGTCAAAGCAGATCCGGCAAAACTTTCACGTATATTCGAGAATCTGATCTCCAACGCGATCAACTATACCGGTCAGCAGGCTGAGATCTCCATTAAAGCATGGCGGACCGGCGATAAATCCCACATCTCCACACAGAAGATCCATATAACCGTTGAAGACAACGGTATTGGCATACCGGAACAGGATCTCCCCAGAATCTTTGACCGGTTCTACAGAGCCAAAAATTCAGGCGTTAACATCAAAGGTACCGGATTAGGACTTGCGATAGTTAAGCTCATTTGCGATAAGCATGATGCAGAGATCAGCGTAAAGAGCACATTGGGAAAAGGCACGGTATTTGAAGTCATAATGTCAGCCTCATATTGACCTGTCAGTTTGAAAGAATAAGAGGCCGTCTCAACTTGAGATGGCCTCTTTTGTTTTATCAGATAAGATATTATCCTGAATCAGCCTTTAGACTGAAAATAGTTGTTGATCTCTTCTACCAGGGAATCACAATCCATTCCGTGGACCATGCAGGCTTCTTCAATTGTCTCTCCGGAAGCGAGCGCACAGCCAAGGCAGTGAAGTCCGGAAGCCATAAGGATAGGCGCAATGCCTTCATCCTGCATAACAACATCTCCGATAATCGTATCTTTTGTAACTATCATCTCGTTACCTCCGATCTTTTTTTGCAATACAAATCATACACTATCATGAAAAATAAATCTTCCAATAATATAGTATTTATATTCATTTGCCTGTCTATTGCCTCAACAGACCATCCTTCTTCCCGCCAGATGGTCTAACCTCCCGAAAAATATGCAATTCAACTAAACATTTTCCCTATTTTTTGCCTATAAACTATTGACTTCTATTTATGTTAAATCAATAATGAAAATACGATAAAAATAAGCCTTTTCAACGGCTAAAACAGGAGGATACCATATGAACAAGTCACAGCTTATTGACAAGATCGCAGCTGACGCTGGTCTTAGCAAGAAAGACGCAGAAGCAGCTCTCAAGGCAACCCTCGGTGCAATTGAAGGCGCTCTCGTAAAAAATGACAAGGTCGTACTTGTAGGCTTCGGTACATTTAAGACAAAGAAGCTCGCAGCAAGAAGCGGACGCAATCCTGCAACAGGCGCTGCACTTAAGATCCCGGCTTCTACTGTTCCTACATTCAAGGCAGGCAAGTCACTTAAGGATAAGGTTAACGCTAAGAAGGGTAAGAAGAAGTAATTCTTTTATATTTCTGATATTCCAAGGCTCCGTTTATGACGGAGCCTTTTTTATTCCAAAGGATCCCTGTAGCCTAATCTTCTTTCTATCCTTGACTGTATGCATCTTATTGCCGCCCGGCTTCTCATTTTCTTTAAGCTGCTCTTTACGATCGCATATCTGACGTCCCGTTCGGATTGCTCGTAACTCAGCCCGAGTTCCCTTCCGGTCTCGCAGTACAGGACTTTCATGGTAGCGGGAAGAGGGATCCGTTTCTTAAATGACATTAAGATCGATTTATATATCAGGACCGTACCAATAAGTGACATGTCAAAACCATATTCTCTCAAAACGGTTTTGATGCATAATTCGAGATATGCTTCCTCTTTCTCATTTGATGCATTTCCGGAAGGATTTATTGCTGTAACTTTACCTGCAACTGATTGTCTGTTGCTTCTTCCGTCAACAATATAATGCAGAGTACCGGCTTCATCTTCCACAGCTATAACGCCTTTTTGTTTGAGCAGCGAATTAATGTTTTCCAAAAGGCTTAAGTCACTGCATACAACAGCCATCTCCACAACGCCCCTGTTCTCCATAGACCGTTAACCTCCTTCGCTTTTATAGAAAGTTTACGACCATAAAAAGCTCTTGTGTCATCAAGTTGACGCAAATTGAAAATAAGGGGCCTGAAATGAGACTTTTTTGCAAAAATTGAGACTGGTATCAATTTTTAATCAGTAGCTTCGGTTAAATCCCCGTCTTCATGCGGGACATTATCAGTTGTCTTGGTAATATCAACGGTAAATGAAGAATAAGGGGTATGAGCAACCCTTACTACGTCATTCACTTTTAAGGTGTTGTGAATCGGATTCAGATAGTAGTATTTACCGTCAATTACAAAGTAATTTCTCATAACACCGATACTGTCCACAGAACCGGTAGTATAAAAAAAGTTGTTGTTTATCATGCTGTTGACATCCATCAGTCTCGGTGCAGTATACAAAGAGATGTCAATGATCGCGACCAGTGCAAAAGCTATCGGGAAAAAGTAAGACAAAACGTGTTTAGTTTTTTTCCGTCTGTTACGTCCTGCGAAAACACAGGTCAGAACGGAAAATATTACCGTAATCATCAGATGAACTGCCAGATTTACAATAAAATACCGCATGGCCGGCTCTTCACTCCCCGTATACTTCTTCAGGTATTACCGCAATAAAAACAACATTAAGATCCTGCGCAGTTACCGGCACGTCAGAACATATCTGGAACTCATAACAGATTCCCAGAAGGTACGGTCTTTCAGATTCAAAAGAGCCTATAAAACGGTCATAATAACCGCCGCCCATACCGAGCCTGGTGCCTTCTTCATTATATGCAACCGCAGGCAGTACGACAACATCGATGCTCTTGGGATCTGCCTTGCTCCCGTTTCCAAACGGTTCTTTTATACCAAAGGAAGATGTTTCAAACTCGTCATCTGAAAGGCTTTCACAATCGTAAAAAGACATGTTCCCGTTTTCGATCCTCGGGAAACAGCACCTGATCCCGCGCTTCATGAACGACTTAGCCAATCCGTCAACGGGAACCTCTCCCTTAAAGGCTCTGTAAAGAGCTATCCTTTCAGCTTTTCCGAGCCTGGTCCGGAGTTCCTCATCCTCGATAGCGGAAATAAAAACCGGAAGTGACTCTTCTATGTCAGACAGGATCTTCGAAGGAATGGATTCCCTGCGCCTTCTGATCTCTTTTCTTATCCTGGTCTTCTCTTCATTTATATCCATGAGTTTCATCCCTTAGCTATCATTTCCTTCAGCTCATCAAGTCCGATGATGGGTACACCAAGCTCTCTTGCCTTTCGTTCCTTCGAACCGGCATCGGCGCCCATAAGTAGATAGGAAGTCTTTTTTGATACGGATGAAACAGGTTTACCGCCGTTACTCTCAATGAGCGCTTCAGCTTCGCTTCTGGACATCCCTTCAAGCGTTCCGGTAATACAGAAAGTAAGACCTGCCAAAGCAGAACCCTGCACTTCGCTTTCTTCTTTTGCGAAATTCAGGCCAAGAGCCTTAAGACGTGAAATAAGGATCTTATTTCCTTCATCGTGGAAGAAATTAAAGATTCCTTCTGCTGATATTTCTCCGATGTCCTGGACCGCAGACAGCGATTCCTTATCAGCTTCGGAAACAGCATCTATCGACCCGAATGTTCTGATCAATTCTTTTGCGGTTGCTTTACCGACACCGGGAATTCCCAATCCGGCAAGGACCTTATCCGCCGGGGTGTTGATTCTGGCATCTTCGATCGCAGCAAGAAGCTTATCCGTATTACGTTCAAGCCCCAAAAGCTTTTCTTCTATCAGTTCGTTTCTTCTGTCCTTGAGCTCAAAAACATCCGCAATGTCTCTGATGTATTTTTCCTCAGTAAGCTTTCTTATGTATTCCGTACCGAATCCTTTGATATCCATGCAATCTCGGGAAACGAAATTGACCACGCGGTTCACAAGTGTGCCGGGGCATGTCAGGTTTACGCACTTCAGATCAACGCCGCCCTCGTCCCTAACGAGTTTATGACCGCATACCGGGCACATGTCCGGCATCTTGTATGGCTGCCAGTCTTGCGGCCTTTTTGCCTTAACGACATCCTTGATCTTCGGAATGATCTCACCGGATTTATAGACAAGAATCGTATCGCCCAATCCGAGTCCGAGCTGGTCGATAAAATCCTGATTATGTAAAGTCGCGCGGGACACCATTGTTCCGCAGAGTCTAATCGGCTCGAAAACGGCGACCGGTGTCACTCTTCCCGTCCTTCCGGTATTGACTTCAACGTCTAGAAGGCGAGTCTCCTTCTCCTCCGGAGGATACTTATAAGCTATAGCCCATCTCGGGAACTTGATGGTATTGCCGAGCTTGTTTCTCTCGGAAAGGTTATTGAGCTTTACGACCGCACCGTCAATATCATATTCGAGCTCATCTCTCATCTCTCCGATCCTGGTAATGGCATCCCAGACTTCATCGGCAGTCCTGCATTTATAGCAATTCTCGATCACCTTTACGCCGTTACGCTTAAGGTACTCATAGCCTTCCAGATGAGTGTTGAAAGTAACTCCTCTTGTCTCCTGGATATTGAAGATGAACAGTGACAGTCCTCTTTCTTTGGTTATCCTGGTATCAGTCTGCCTTAAGGTACCTGCAGCACAGTTTCTTGGATTGGCAAAAGTCTTCTTGCCCTCTTCTTCAGCCTTTGAGTTAACGTTTTCAAAAGCCTTTCTTGTCATGTACACTTCGCCCCTGATCTCAATGTAAGGAACAGGTTCTTTCATCTGTTTTACAACATCAGGGATCTGGCGGGCATTCATCGTGACGTCTTCACCTTCGGTAATTCCGTCTCCTCTGGTTACGGCAAGCTTAAGATCACCTTCTTCATAGCGCAATGCCATTGACAGACCGTCGATCTTTGTTTCGACAAGGAATTCGGCTTCATCACCGAATTCTTTACACATGGATTCCACGAATTCATAAACTTCTTCTTTTGAGAAAACATCCTGCAATGAGAGCATCGGGACGTTATGCTTTACAAGAATGCCCTTTTCAGCCTTCCAGCCGACCCTTACAGACGGAGATTCGGGAACTACCCAGTCAGGATGATCTTTCTCAAGCTGCTTAAGCCTGTTATTCATGCTGTCGTACTCATAGTCCGATATCTCGGGCTCATCTTTGGCATAATAGAGTTCAGCAAAATGGTTGAGCTTTTTTACAAGTTCCAAATACTCTTCCCGTTCCTGATTGCCGGTCTCTAAACCGGAAAACATGTCAAGCTGCTGCATATCATTTCCTCCTGCCCGAAGTAGCAAGATAGATTACCGGGAACACCGCAAAGGCCGTGAAAAACAATCCCCAAACCAATTCCGGAATCCCCGCGAGACCTCCTAAACTTTCCGTTATATTAATATCATTATAATTAGTAATATATAGGATCTTGTCCACAACACCATTGAGTCTGGAAAGCGGGACAAAAAGCAGGGCATTCAGAAGAGCAATGGCAAGCGAATAGGTATATACGTCGGTAAACCACTTCAGACCGGTCTCAAACTTTATCAGGTAAAAAACCAGTCCGACTATTGCGGGTATTGCCAGGCATATGGAGTCCTTATAATCTACTGAATGTCTGACGAAGCTCCTGGCCACGAGCATGGCAATAAAGATCACGGATATCGCACATGGCATGTAAATGCTGATCTTAGTCCGGGCCAGTTTTAGCATCAGGACTATCACGCATACAAATGCCAGATATAAAACAAGAGATGTAATTATGTCTCCCGCACCGGTTTTCCCGATGACATATGTCACTGACGATGCAATATAACGCGCAAAAATATGGAAGGGCTCTGCAATCAGAGTCCCCCACAAAAAAAGCATTAATATTGTTATAATACCCGCTCGTTCTTCACTTCTCATATCAAACCGTGACGCATGGTAACGCGCCTTATAAAACTAATAAACAAAAAATAATAAACCGGACGAATGATTACTCGTCGAGAGAAGTGAAGTCACCATCCTCAAGGAAAGCCTTGAGAGTATTATATTCTTCGAAATCGAGAGAAATACCCTTGCCTACCTTCTCATGGTTCGGGCCCCAATCACGGATGTCGAGCTTCGGCTTACCGTTATTCCATTTAACGATATTAAGCTCACGCTGCCAACCGGATTTATTCTCCTTAAGAATACCGATCTGCTGGACGATCTCGTATGTGATTTCTGTCTTAGGCATCCTAATTTCCTCCTCAAAAATCAATTTCATTGTATGAATTATATCACACGATTGGCAACTGCATATTATATAATTAAGAAAAAAGGAGAACCGGGCAGATAATGGATAAGATTCATCCTGTTATTACAATAATGGCAGCTCTTATTCTGTTATATATTTTATGGTGCCTGATAGAGCCTTTCTTTTTTGTTCTTGACAGGGCAGAACTGAAAAAGTCGTCATCGGACAAAGTTCCGGGAATAACGATAAAAAAGCTCCCGTTAAATGCCGGCAACAATAAAGCCTCTCCTGACCTCAGATTCTTTTTCTTCTCGGATATACATGCCGAATGGTGTCCTGTAACCGCAAAACGGCTTTGCAATGCGATCAGAAGGACACATTATAAATCTCCCCTAGATGCTGTGATCTTCGGAGGAGATATAGTAACCAATATGCATAATGAAAGATCTGGATTAAGATATCTTTCTAAAGTCAGCGAGTGCTGCAATGAACTAGGTATCCCTTTTTACGGAGTTTCCGGTAACCATGACAGCTGCTTTAGTAATATCCCTGAACACTCTGGCTTTACAAGTCTGGATAACAGATCGATATCCATGGCCTCACATGTAACCGGAAAAGATATTGTAATTACAGGATTACCTGATTCCGGCAGAAAGAACCGGGTTTGGCAGACAAAAATGCAATGTGATAATAAAGAACCGGTCATATTAGTCGTACATGATCCTGATGCCATTATTCATCTTGATCCGGACAGCAGACCCGATTACATGCTCTCGGGCCATCTTCACGGCGGGCAGATGAAGTTCCCTTTCGGGATAGAGTTCACTTTGCTTAAAAGGTCTGACAAACTCCCGCAGATGGGAGTCGTCCAGGGCAGTTACGATATCAGCGGAACGACCGTCTTTATATCCCGCGGTATAGGCTGCGGAGTATTTCCGTTCAGATTCTTATCAGTACCGGAAGCCACGGTAACAGAAATTTATCTCTGATCGTTTATTCAACCCATAATAAAGAGGCTGCCCCGAAGGACAGCCTCTGAATCTCTGTACTAAAGTCAGCTATTAGCCGAGCTCTGCGAAGTACTTGATCGTTCTTACCATCTGAGATGTGTAAGAATTCTCGTTGTCGTACCAGGAAACAACCTGAACGAGGGAGTTGCCGTCATCCATCTTGGAAACCATTGTCTGGTTAGCATCGAAGAGTGAACCGAACTTCATGCCTACGATGTCAGAAGAAACGAGCTTCTCTTCTGTGTAGCCGAAAGACTCGTTTGTAGCAGCCTTCATAGCAGCGTTGATGCCCTCAACTGTAGCTTCACCCTTAACAACAGCGTGAAGGATTGTTGTAGAACCTGTGAATGTAGGAACTCTCTGAGCAGCGCCGATGAGCTTGCCGTTGAGCTCAGGGATAACAAGGCCGATAGCCTTAGCAGCGCCTGTAGAGTTAGGTACGATGTTAGCAGCACCAGCTCTTGCTCTCTGGAGGTCACCCTTTCTC
>JAEEGG010011920.1_pt1 | contig 18849 bp, 13 predicted proteins | sample 9134161 | NCBI WGS metagenome assembly JAEEGG01 (sample SAMN16246543, study PRJNA631951) | gut metagenome | biome: gut microbiome; feature: rumen; material: CR-attached | host: Bos | place: Iran: Karaj | collected 2018-10 | reverse complement strand
GCACCATGCGTTTGTTGGAGCTGTTCATGTTGCTTTCGGTGTTGCTTTCAATGCTTGGCTTGGTGGCCATGAGCACCTATTACAGCGGTGAGAATACCCAGAGTGTCGCCATCCGTAAGGCCTTTGGCAGTGATGTGCGGAGCGAGCTATGGCGCACAGTGAGAGGTTATATGCTGCTGGTGGGCATAGCGGCGGTTATCGCTGTTCCCGTTGCTGTATGGGCTTCTGGAAAATACCTTGAACGCTACGCCTACCGTATTGAACATTTCGGTTGGATTATTGCCATAGCGGTGCTCATTTCCATGGTTATTGCCTTCCTTTCGGTCCTTTGGCAAACCTTGTGCGCCGCGAGGACGAACCCTGCGGAGGTGTTGAAAAAGGAATAGGATGTTCTGGTAAAGACGCAAAATTTTGTGTCTCTACAAAAAAATGGAATTTGCTGTACGTTATATTGAAATAATCCGTATCTTTGCATCGTTAAATATAACAATCGGATGATTTATTGTATTTATTTGAACTTAAATTATATGATTGGATGATTAAAGTTAAGAGGCAATGACGGATTATTATGAGTATTCGATTCCCGAGTTGGTGCAACTGTTAGGCACCCGTTTCAAGGATTACCGCATGCGTTCCCGCATGACACAGAAGGATGTGGCGGAGCAGTCGGGACTTACGGTGAACACCATCCATAAGTTCGAAAACGGTAGGGTGCCCAACCTTTCGCTCAGCACCTTCCTATTGCTGATGAAGGCTATAGGTTGCATCAACGGGATTGACGGGCTGATGCCGGAACTGCCCGAGTCCCCTTATCTTATCAAAGAAAGCGGGAAGAAAGCCCAACGCATTCGGCATGTTTCTACGAAGTCCAACACCCTTGAATAACCCGAGATGATGACGAGAATACTGAAGATAATGCTATGGGGACGCGAGGTCGGGCGGTTGAGCATCGATACTCGCAGGGGACTTCCTTATTTCGAATACAACCCTGAGTGGATTGAGTCGGGGCTTGACATCGCACCGCTTAATGCTTCCATCAAGTTGCCACAGAACCTTCGCCCGATATTCGGTGCTTCTGAGAGAATTTATCAGAAGCTGCCACCATTTTTAGCTGATTCATTGCCAGATGCCTGGGGAAACGAACTTTTTGAGCAATGGCGCAGGCAACAAGGAATAAAACTTGGAGATATAACGCCGCTTGATAAGCTGGCTTTCATTGGGAAAAGGGCTATGGGAGCATTGGAGTTTTTTCCTGAGACATCAGGTTTTTCCCATAAGGAAAACATAAATTTGAAAGCCTTGATAAATTTGTCCGAACGAATTTATATACAAAGGGAGAATATGCATATTGACCCGGAACAGTCGCTGACAATGCAGGCATTGATGGCAGTGGGTACTTCTGCAGGTGGGCGACAGCCTAAGGCTATCATTGCCATTAATCGTGAGACTAGTGAAATTCGCAGTGGGCAGATTGGAGAGCTAAAAGGTTTTGACTATTGTATCCTGAAATTTGGCATACGTGAACGTTCTACAGCTGAACTGGAAATGACTTATTATGAGATGGCAACAAAGGCTGGAATAAGAATGATGCCTTGTTGGCTGATGGATGTTGAAGGAGACAAACATTTTGTCACTAAACGGTTTGACAGAAATGGCGAAAAAAAACTCCACATGCAAACTTTAGCAGCACTATACCCCGAGGCTGACAGCTATGAACGATTGCTATGGGTTTGCCGCAAAATGAGACTGTCGGAACTTGATTGCGAGGAGGTCTTCCGTCGGATGGTGTTCAATCTCTTGGCCAATAATACCGACGACCATAACAAGAACTTCTCGTTTTTGATGGATGAACAAGGGTGTTGGCGACTCTCGCCAGCATACGATATGACCTATATTTTTAATTCCGGGGGCTTCCTTCCTGAAACTCAACACTGTCTGATGATTCGGGGAAAATATTCCAGTGTAAGTCTTGAAGAAGTAAGGGAACTGGCTGTCGAAAATGGGATACGCAAAGCTGAAAGCATTATTCGAAAGGTTGTTGGTGCAGTTTTGGAATTTCGTTCTATTGCTGAATGCAATGGCGTTCTAGAGCAATGGATTTCTGCTGTGGAAAATACGCTTATCCAAAATCTTGAAGCATGGGGTCTCGAGAAAGCCAATAATGTTCCTAAATATACCGATGCTTTAGGTCGATGCATTGAGAATGCCCGCATTGAGATGCAATTCAAGGGCAACTATCATCTGCTTGCCACCATCAACGGCAACGAGCGGAAATATGTAATCCGTAAGAAGACAAGTGAGTACGAGGAAATAAGCCGTATTGGTATAAAGAAACTATCAGAAGGATATGTGAAAGAACTTGTTTCAAAGTTTTTCCATGATAATTAACATTATTGTTTATGTCTAAACTCAAAGCCAAAATATTAGTCGTTGACGACAATGCGGGCATCCGTTCCACGCTGAAGCTACTTCTGCCAGCGCAATTTTCTGATGTTGAAACTATCTCCTCGCCCAAAGAGCTGATGAGCAAGATGAACAGCTTTAAACCTGATGTGGTGCTGCTGGATATGAATTTCGAGGCGGATATCAACACTGGCAATGAGGGATTGTTCTGGCTTTCGGAACTGAAACGCAGCTTTGCTGATACCGAGGTGGTGCTCTTCACAGCATACGCTGACATCGCTTTGGCGGTGGAAGGCATGAAACGGGGCGCTTTTGACTTTATCGTCAAGCCATGGGAGAATGACAAACTACTGGGTGTTTTGGAGGCGGCCTGCCGGAAACACAAGTCGGAGTCTCAGCCTAAGGTATCAGCACAGGAAATGTCTATGTTGTGGGGAAACAGTCCGGCTATCAACGAGGTGCGCCGTATGGTGGAGAAGATCGCCCCGACGGAGGCTTCTGTTCTGATTACTGGTGAGAACGGAACGGGCAAGGATGTGTTGGCTAATGAAATTCACCGCCTTTCTGCCCGGTCGGGCAAAGACATGGTCAGTGTTGATATTGGTTCACTCACTGAAACACTGTTCGAAAGCGAGCTTTTTGGTCATGTCAGAGGGGCTTTCACAGATGCCCGGGCCGACCATGCCGGCAAGTTCGAACAGGCTAACGGCACCACACTCTTCTTAGACGAGATTGGCAATATTCCTTTGAATTTGCAAGCGAAACTGCTGCGGGTACTGCAAAACCGCAGTATCACCAAGGTGGGTGACACGAAGGCCGTTCCTATCGACATCCGTTTGATATGCGCCACCAACAAAGACCTTCCCCAGATGGTTCGCGAAGGGAAGTTTCGTGAGGATTTGTATTACCGCATCAATACGGTGGCTTTGCATCTTCCTCCTTTGCGGGAGCGTCTGGATGAAATCGAAGCTTTGTCAACCCTTTTCATCCTGAAATTCGCTGCGAAGTACCATCGTCAGGTGAAGGGTCTTTACTCGGAGGCGTTGTCTCTGTTACAGCGTTGTTATTGGAAGGGAAATATTCGCGAGTTGCAGAATTGTCTCGAGAAAGCCGTCATTCTTTCCGAAAAGGAATATATTCAGGCGGCAGACTTGCAAATTGACGCACAGCACCTGAGGGATATCACGGAATCTGCCAACCCTTCCGAGAGTCTGCAGGATGCGGAGGAGCGTATTATCCGACAAGCCATGAAGAAATATGGTGGGAATCTTACTTTGGTGGCTAAAGCATTGAATATCAGTCGGCCAACTTTATATGGCAGACTGAAAAAATACGGAATATGAGCACTTGGATATGGCTTTTGATTCTGATAGCAGTTTGTGCTCTGTCGGTGCTCATCACAGCTCTTGTGGTTCGTCGGAAAGACAGTAACAAGGTCAACTACATGATGGACGCGCTGGAGGACGGAGAACTGAATTTCCGTTTCCGCAGCAACACAGCATTGAACCGGGCGCTCAACCGTTTCCGTAGTATTATAGATAAGCAGTCTGTTCAGAATGAATCTGTATCCTGGAGCAAATTATTCAGGGTGATGACTCATGAAATCATGAATACCATCACTCCGATAGCCTCGTTGAGTGACGCACTTTCCAAAGACAACAGTCTGGACACGCAAGCAGGTTTGGAGACGATTTCCGCCTCTTCCAAAGAGCTGATACGTTTTGTGGAATCCTATCGCAGTTTCACCCGCATGGCACCGCCTGTAAGGAAAACCATTGCGGTGGATGAGCTGATAAACAGGGTGATACAACTCCATCAGGGCAAAACTTATGAGCAGGATGTTACGATTGATTTTGAGATAAGGACGGTTGATTTGTTGATTTATGCCGATGAAGGACAGCTGATGCAGGTTTTCAACAATCTGATTAAAAACGCTATACAAGCAGAAGCCACTAAGGTTCGCATCGTTGCAGACCTCAATGCCGAGGATCAGACGGTCATCAGTGTCATCAACAACGGGAAGCCTGTTCCCCAGCAGAAAAGAGAGGAAATTTTTGTGCCTTTTTACACAACCAAAACCAATGGCAGTGGCATTGGCCTCAGTCTGTCGCGACAAATCATGATTCACCACAACGGCATGTTGAACTTGGTGCAGAGTGACAAACACTCGACAGTATTTGCTTTGGTTTTCAAATAAAAAAAGCTGCCCGCAGGCAGCCTTTTTACATGTAGGCGACTGCGTCCCGCAGTCGCTATTTTCAATACAAAAAACCAAGCATCCAAAGAGGTAGCTTTGCACCAACAGGAGATTCTATATCATCGGCAAAAACGAATGAATCAGGTAAATCAGCTATCTGATTGAAACCTTTGTCCTTGCCACCGATTTCAAAATGATATTTGGAGTCCACTTTGAAATCCCCTTTCTCCTTGCCATATTCAACGAAGTGATTTTCTGACAGATGGGTCACTGCAAAGGTTTCGCGTGCAGTTCCAATTTCAACTTTGGACGGACTTAGGGCGTAGAGTAAATTCGAGTTTTCAAGATAAACTTTGTCTGGTTTGGTAAGTTTCCCGATGTTTTTTTTGTCGGAATAAAGTAAGTTTAGCAGTTTGGCATCGCCAAGGTTTTTCAGATACCCCACAACAGTATCTCTTCCAATCTCAATGGCTGCGGCCAAACGGTTGGCGTTCACTTCGTAAGGAACACTTTCGGCAATGATGGAAACCAACGCCTTGATTTTTCTTATATAAGCCACGTCAACTTTGCAAATTAATGGCAGTTCGGTTTCCATGACATAATTGACCGCTTGTTCAACACGTGTATAATAACTTAAAGGATCATCCAAATAAAAAGGATAATAACCATATTGCAGGTATTCCTTGAACAGTTTAACAGGTTTACATTGAGCTGCAACAGATTGCCATAATTCGTATGGATGTGATAATATGTCCTCTAAAGTCCATACGGGGAATACCAGGTTTTTATAAAACCTCAATGCTTCGCGAAAAGACAATCCTGACATGGTATATTTGAGACAACGGCGCGACAAATCCGCATCCCCGGTCAGCAGGCTTAACAGCGACGATCCACTGATAATCATTTTTAATTCAGGGTAAAGATCATAAATCTCTTTGACCTCGCGGCTCCATCCTTCGTATTTGTGGATTTCATCGATGATGAGTCTCTCCCCGCCATTCATGACAAACTCATCGGCAAGGTCAACTAAGGTTCTTCGAGAAAAATCAACTGTATCGGCGGAACAGTATAGCACTTTTTGACTGCCAGGCTGATAATTCAGTTTGACGAATTGTTTGAGCAATGTGGATTTACCCACACCCTTGGCACCTTGGATGGATATCAGTCGAGCATCCCAATGTACACGATTCATTAATTCCCTGACAATACTCAGTGAGGTATTTGCGATTAAGCGGGCGTGTTTTGCGAATAACGTTTCCATAGTTGATGTTTTATTTTGCCTGCAAAAATACAAAAATGTTGGATATAACCAACACTTTTTTAAAAAAATGTTGATTGTAAAATGTGGTTTTGAATAGATTATGTTGGTTACAGGCAACAATTAAAAAACAAAGGCTGCCCACAGGCAGCCTTTGTTACGTGTAGGCGACTGCGGGACGCAGTCGCCTTTTATGTTATTTGAATGCGTTCTCGCTGAGGCCGGGGCCACCGATTTTGAGCTGTTCCATGTAGCTTGGCACCTCACGACCGAGGTACTTATCGACATAGAGCTTGGAGAGGTACTGGCCTAACATGAAGCCGTGGCCACGGAGACCGGTGAGCAAACCGACTTCGGGATCGACCACATAACGCGGTTCGGTGTAGCGTCCTGCCCAGACGGCCAGGAAGCCTACCTCGCGGAGGTTGGGAATCCATTCGGCGAAGACCTCGGAGACAATCTCGAGGAATTCCTTGCTGTTGTATTTGATGTTCTGGCGTGCCTCGTAGGCGTCGGTGTCGGGGCTGGCGCAGCCGATAATCTGGCCAGTGTGGCCAAACTGCTGTCCATATACGGCACTGAAGCCTTTGTAGTGGCGACGGTCGATAATCATGTCGAGCGGTCCCTGCTTGCCATTCGTCACCTTGCCCATCATGGGCAGGCGGCGGGTGATGAAGGCTTGGTGCTTGACAGGGTAGAGGCCGATGTTGAGGTCGAGCTGGTCGATGAACTTCTCGGCACCCCAACCCATAGCGTTGACGAAGTGGTCGCAGGTATATTCTACGTAGGTGCCTTCATGGTCACGCACAAGGGCGAGATATTTGTCGCCATCGCGCCAAACGTGCAGCAGCTCGCAGTCTTCGTAGTAGCGTCCGCCATTGTTCACGGCCAAACCGCGGATGTAGTCGATAACATGGCCTGGGGTAGCTTGCCAGCAGTCGCGGGTAATGAGGGCGTGGCTGTAAGTGTCCTTGCTGTCGTCCCAGAGAGGAGAGATTTCTTTCTTGAAGTCCTTGCGCTCCACCATGTAGGCGTCGCTCCATGCACGTGAGGCATCGAGAGAGCGGTAGGTGGCGTCGTCGTGAACGAGGTTGACGTAGGTGGTAGGTTGGAAGTTGATATTGTGAACGGCCTGGATACTTTTGAAAATCTCGCGGTTATGAGCGGCGATGTCGGCAATGTCGGGGTTGGAGAAGGCTGGACGGCCGCCACCGATGTTGCGCCATGAGGCACCACGGCTGTAGTTGATCATCGTGGGCTTGCAGCCTGCCTCGGAGAAGTAGCGCAGCAATCCGCTACCGGCAATACCGCCACCGGCGATGAGGACGGGAACATGCTCGCGGCGCACGTGGTCGGCCTTGGTATAGACGAAGGTCTCCTTGGTATGGGCGTTGTAAAGGTCACCGAGGGTCACCTGGTTGGAGAGGGGAGCACGAGGCGTGGCGTCGCCGGTCAGTTCTATGCCGCGGGCGCGCAAAGCCTGACGGGCACGCAGAATACAGCGTTTCCCACGGCAGGGTCCCATACCCATACGGGTGATGTGCTTCAGCTCATCGACAGAAATCACCTTGCGGTCGCCCACAGCAGCGAGCACCTCTTCGAGGCTGATGTCCTCGCAGTGACAAACGTAAGTCTTGCCGTCCACTTCCTGGAGAGGTTTCATCTGGAGGGGTTCGGGATATTTTTCTTTAAGGATAAAGCCTTTGATATCGGTCATTTCTCCCTCAACCTTGTCCACATGTACGCGTGCCACGTTGGTCTTGTTGTTCTTCTTGAGAATCTTCTCGATGACACCTTCGCCAATCTTCTGGCCGTTGTTGTCCACCAGGAATACTTCGGCACCTTCTTTTACATCGTACTCGATGGGCAGGAAGCATACATTTTTCTGCAGGTCGTAGCCGAAGATGGCCAGACCCGGGCAACCTGACACGCACTGCATACAGCCGATGCACTTGTTGTAGTCAACGGTAGGTGTACTGCTGGTAGTGGGTTTGGAGATGGCGCCATGCGGACAGGCGAAAGTACAGGGATTGCAAGCGAAACCATAGATACAGTCGGTTTGCACGAATGGTTTCAGCTTCATGCGTTCGGGCGTGGGAAGGTTGGGTTTCTCCAACACGCGCACAGGATGCTGCTGTGAGTCGATATATTGGCGTGAAATGTCAAGATAGTCGTCGTAGTTAAAGCGGATGTTGAGGTTCTGAGCTACCTCATAGGCCACTTGTTTGCCACGGAGAACAGCGCTGGTACCCTCACCGATGCGGATGGCATCGCCAGCACCATAGACATTGTGGCCGAATACCTCGCGTCCTTTGGTGAGGAGCTGGTTGTCGGGGATAAGTCCGGTGCAGATATTGATGATGTCGATGTCGTCAATCACTTGCTCGGTGCCAGGAATAGCCTTGAAGTTCTCGCATTTGGCGATAACGGCTCCCTTGATACCGCTGTAGTCGTCGTTGGGGATAGCGCGCACAAGGGTGTAGCCTGTCATGATGGGAATACCCAGGCGGCGCACACGGTTGGCCTGCACGGGGAAACCGCCTTCACGGGGCATCGCCTCGATGATGGCTTTGATGGTGGCACCGGCCTGCATGCCTTGGTAAGAAGTGAGGTAGCCGATGTTGCCGGCACCCACGGTGAGCACTTTCTTGCCCAGCAGGGTGTGCTCCTGGTTCATCATTTTCTGGAAGACGGCAGCAGTGTAAACACCGGGAACATCGTCATTTTCGAAGGTGGGCATGAAAGGTACGGCACCTGTGGCGACTACAAGATGTTGTGCATCCACGTAAGCCATTTCGCCGGTAGCGATGTTTTTGATGGCCACACGCTGGCCTTCGAGGAGATCCCATACAGTGTGGTTCAGCAGGATGCCGCTCTGGTCATCACCCGCCAGGGTTTTGGCGATGTCGAAACCACGCATGCCACCGAAGCGTTTCTCACGCTCGAAGAAGAAGAACTGGTGGGTCTGCATATTGAACTGGCCGCCAATGCGGTTCATGGAGTCGATGACGAGGTTGTCGATGCCGAAAGCGTTGAGTTGCTCGCGGCAGGCGAGACCGGCAGGACCTGCGCCAATGATAGCCACGGTGGTCTTATATATTTTCACCTCGCGGGGATGCTGTTCAACCACGTTGGGCATTTCCGCCTCCTCGTGAGCGATCTGGCGCACTTCGCGTACCCCGTCAACGGGGGTGATACAGATACGGCGCACCGTGCCGTCCACCAGCATTTCGCAGGCACCGCACTTGCCGATGCCGCAGTTCAGGCTTCGGTTACGGCCGTTGAGGCTGTGGCTGTGTACGGGAAATCCGGCCTGATGCAAGGCCGCTGCGATGGTGTAGCCCTTGTGGCCTGTCACTTTCTGTCCGTTGTAGGTAAAGGTGACTTCTTCCGCTTTCGGAATATCCAAAATGGGATGTTCTTCGATTCTTTTCATGAGATTTGTGCTAATTAATTGTTTTATAGTAATTTGTGTAATTTTTGAATTTTTCAGAATGAAAACAACAAAGTTATGTAAAAAATCAAATAAGTGATACCTATTTGATGAAAAAAAGTTTTCTTTTTTTACTTCCTTTCTTTTGTAGAAGCAAAAGAAAGTTGAGAAAAAAATCGTACCTTTGCCAAACCGCTTTAACACAAACGCACTATGCAAAAAAAACTCTTCCTCCTCGACGCTATGGCCCTGATTTACAGAGCCTACTACGCTATGGTGAAATCCCCCCGCATCACTTCGAAAGGGGTGAATACTTCCGCCACTTTGGGCTTCACCAACACTTTGTATGAGGTGCTGCGGCAGGAACAGCCTACGCACATCGCTGTCGCTTTTGACACAGGCGCACCGACCTTGCGTCATGCTGATTTCGCGGCCTATAAAGCTAATCGTGAGGCCACTCCTGACGATATAATCAATTCAATACCTTATATCAAAAAGGTAATAGATGCCTTTAATATTCCCATGGTGATGATGGACGGCTATGAGGCGGATGACGTGATTGGAACCTTGGCAAAGAGGGCTGAGATAGAGGGTTTTAAGGTGTATATGATGACCTCCGACAAGGACTATGGCCAGTTGGTGTCCGATAATATTTACATGTATAAGCCTGCCAAGTTCGGTCAGCCGGCACAGGTGGTGGATGTGGCTGGAATCTGCGAGAAATACGGTATTAGCAAGCCCGAACAACTGATTGACATTCTGGGACTTTGGGGTGATACCGCCGACAATATTCCTGGGGTGCCCGGGGTGGGCGAGGTGAAGGCCAAGAAACTGATTGCCCAGTTCGGCTCCATCGAGAATATCTATGCCAATATTGACGAGGTGGGCAACCCCAAACTGAAACAGGCACTTATTGAGAACCAGGAACAGGCATTGATCTCTAAGATGCTGGCAACCATTATTTTAGATGTTCCGGTGGAGTATGATTTCGAGGCGATGAAATACACTGGCCCCGACCCACAGAAGCTGAAAGCAGTGTTCGATGAGTTGGAGTTCCGCGCCCTTGCAAAGCGTGTCTTCACGGATTTGTCACTACCTCAAGTTTCAAAGAATCAGGTAGCTGCCAGTCAGCCAGACTTGTTTTCTACCTCTTTTGAAACTTCTGATAATTCTGAGGAGAATACACTGCCTCATCATCAAAATTATGCTTCTGTTAATCATAATTATCAAAAAATAAATAAGATAGAAGAAATAAGCGGTAAAGCAGACCTCAAAGCCACTTTGTTCTTCGATTGGCTAACAGTCAATGACAAGATTGCGGGTTTTGCTTTCGCTTTTGATGAAAAAAAGATCTATTATCATCTGTTGGATGATGCTTCAAATTTCAAAAAAAATCTTCAGTATATATTTGAGAATGAGCGTCTTGTGGTTTCATACGCCCTGAAGCAAACTTTCAAGTATTTTCATGGCTTGAAATTGAAGGTGAAGGCCACTTTCTTTGATTTGCAAATTGCCCATTATCTGATTCAGCCTGAGATTCAGCATAAGCTGGAAATGTTGGCGGAAAGTTATCTGGATTATGAGCTGATGAGCGATCCTAAGGAGTTGCATCTTGCTGTCTGCGAGCATGTTGAAGTGTATGCTCAACTGTATCCCATCTTCAAGAAAGAGTTGGAACAGAATAAGCTGACCTCCTTGTTTGATGAGGTAGAGATGCCTTTGACAGAGGTGCTGGCAGACATGGAATACACTGGGGTTAAGTTGGACACAGAGGTGTTGCGAGAGAACTCACAGACTTTGGCTCAGGATATTGCCGATTTGGAAGAACATATCTATGCTTTGGCAGGCGAGAAATTCAATATCGGTTCGCCTAAGCAGATGGGGGAGATTTTGTTCGAAAAGCTCAGGATTATTGAGAATGCCAAACTTACCAAAACCAAACAGTATCAGACGGGCGAGGAGGTGCTGAACAAGCTGGTGAATAAGCATCCCATCGTGTCGCTGATTTTGGAATGGCGTTCGCTCACCAAACTGAAATCCACCTATATTGACGCTTTACCGCAACTTATTAATCCCAAAACGGGACGTATTCATACTACTTTCAATCAAACGGTTACCTCCACAGGCCGTTTGAGTTCGGTGAATCCCAATTTGCAGAATATTCCCATCCGCACGGAGCGTGGTCGTGACATTCGCAAGGCGTTTGTGGCACCGAGTGACGATTATGTCATCATGGCGGCGGACTACTCGCAGATTGAGCTGAGGATTGTAGCCCATGTCTGTGGAGATGAACGCATGATTGACACATTCCGCCAGCACAAGGACATTCATGCCTCTATGGCGGCGCATGTCTATCATGTGGCCGAGGATGAGGTGACGAGCACGATGCGCCGTAATGCTAAGACGGTGAATTTCGGTATTTTGTATGGAATATCTGCCTTTGGTTTGGCTGAGCGTTTGCATATTCCGCAGAAGGAAGCCCGGGAGCTGATCACAGACTATTTTGCCGGCTTCCCGAAAATCAGTCAGTATCTGTCTGAAACAATGGATTTTGCCCGTAAAAATGGTTATGTGGAGACTTTATTGGGCAGAAGAAGATACATCAAGGACATCAACTCGGCCAATGCCATCTTGCGCAAGGCGGCGGAGCGCAACGCCATCAATGCACCCATTCAGGGCACTGCTGCTGATTTGATCAAGATTGCGATGGTGCGCATTGCCCGGGAAATCAAAAAGCAGAAATTGGACTGCCGCATGGTGTTGCAGGTTCATGACGAACTGGTATTCGAGGTGCGGAAAACGGAGGTGGAGAAGATAAAAAGAACGGTACGTGAGTTGATGAGCACTGCGCTGCAACTGTCCGTACCGTTAGATGTGGATATCAATGAAGGCAAGAGCTGGTATGAAGCTCATTAACTACTTACATTGAATACCAGTTTGTGATTCTTCGTCGAAATTGCTCATGGCCGAGCAATCTTTGTAGGGCTTGTCCAATTCCCTCTCGAATTCGGTGGCTTTTTCTACCACTGTGCCATTCTTGAGAAAAGTACATTTGCACATTTTGGTGCATGAAGACATGCCTACAATTATGCATATAGCAAAAAACAATGCGACAAATTTCTTCATCTTGTGGAATTTTATTTTTCGTAAACGCAGGCGACTTTGCCGCCGATGGCGTTTAATGATTCATTCTGACTATCCTCGTATGCTTTACAAGCTTTTTTGCTGTTGGGCTGTTCGTAGGTGATGGTTCCCTCATATTCGGGAACACCCGTAGTGGTGCAGGTGCATTTTTTGTTGCAAGAGCATGAACATACGGCTATGATACCGACTAAGCCTATTATTTTCAGGATATTCTTCATTGCTATTATCTTACTGATTCGCTACGTATCTGTGGCAGATGATTGAATCGTGGAAAGTGCCGGTGTAAATTTGTACTTCTCTTGTGCCTTCCAATGACTTGCATGTTTTTGCTGTTGTGGGTCCAACATTGATGTTGTTGATGGTATTTCCAGTCTCAATTCTATAGGCGTCGCAATAGCAGTTCTTTTTGCAAGAAATAAAACAACCGCCCAGCAAGAGCACAAAACTAATAGCTAATAAAACTTTTTTCATAGTTTACAGTTTTTGAACGACAAAGATAAGAAAAAAAACGGAAAAAAATGAAAAGAGCCTAAAAATTAGTATTTGGTTTTAATTAATTGATATCCAGCTTGATATGGCGAAATTTTCTTTTCTTTTATCAAATCTGTGAGTTCTGAAATCTTGTTTTTTATCGTATTGTCGGAATAAAAATTGTTTTTGATGCTAAAATCCACCCAGTCGTAAAATGTTTTGATAAGCTGCTCGTCGCGTTGTTTGTAGAACCACCCGTTGCCCTTGGTCAGGTCGGCGAATTCGCCAATCATCTGCCACACATTCTCGATACCATTTTTATTGAGTGCGGAACAAGTATCCACCCGTGGCTCCCAGTTGTTCTCGTTGGGAGGGAATAGTTTGAGGGCAGAACTGTACTGGGCTTTGGCGGCTGTGGCCTTGCCGATATTGTCGCCATCAGCCTTGTTGATAACTAAGGCATCGGCCATTTCCATAATTCCGCGCTTGATACCTTGCAGTTCATCTCCGGCCCCGGCCAGCATCAGCAACAGGAAGAAATCGACCATGGACTTGACGATGGTTTCCGACTGTCCCACACCGACGGTCTCGATGAGGATCACATCGAAGCCACCTGCTTCGCAGAGAATGGTGGTTTCGCGGGTTTTGCGGGCTACACCGCCCAAGGTCAAGCCTGATGGGGTGGGGCGGATGAAAGCGTTGGGGTCGATGGAAAGACTCTCCATTCGTGTTTTGTCGCCCAAGATGCTGCCTTTGGAACGTTCGCTGCTGGGGTCGATGGCTAATACCGCAACCTTATGCCCCAAACCTGTCAGATATGTTCCAAAAGATTCGATAAAAGTACTTTTGCCCACGCCTGGCACACCCGTGATGCCAACCCTGATAGAGTTGCCGGAGTAGGGGAGACATTGTTCAATCACGGCTTGTGCCTTGTCGAAATGCTCGGGATTGGTGCTCTCTACCAGCGTGATGGCTTGACTGAGAATGACACGGTCGTGAGCCAAGATGCCCTTGACATAATCTTCCACTTCCATAGCCCTGCGTGTCGCCTTCTTGCGCTTGAAATAGGGGTTGACCTGTGCGGGTTGCTCAATGCCCTCCTGAACCGATAGTGCTGATTGAAAATCTTCCATAAGATTCGTTGCAAATAAAATGCAAAGATACGAAAATTAATGAGCAAATTGGTAAATTAGTTAATGTGCTAATTATTTATAGGGATTAGGTTTTAGGGGTTAGGGGGTAGTGATGAGGATAAAGGGATTAGAATTCAAAATTCATAATTCATTTTTTTGGACTTTGAATTTTGAATTTATTTATTCGCATATTTTTGAGGGTATATTAGCAAATTATTATATGCCACTGGTCTCGGCGGCAGATTCGGGTCGCCCATGGCAATCCTTAGCTTGACAGTGTGTTCGGGCAGGGTGACGGGTATATATACACGCCCATCCTCACCATCAATGGCATTGACAAATTGCCCGACACGACCCCATGCTAACGAGGTGGCATTGCCGTCTTCATCGAAGGCATCTACAGCTACAATAATTCTTCCCATCAGGTCGTGAATGTATCCTTTGATCCAAAATAAAATGTTGATGTCTTTTGCCCAAGTACTGTCAATGGGGTCATCATACAAGAACAAGGTTTCATTGCTGTATCCGCTTAATACCCCATGCTCGTTGTTATCCCAAGTTTGATTGTAATAAACTATCTCATTGGATTTTATGGTGTTAACTTGCTCTTGTTGATAGTCGTGACATAGTTGTCGTAAGGCATCTATGCTGATACGGTGCAGTGAGAATTTGTCGGTGGCCATAAGCGAATCCGCATAACTCAGTATTCTCTTCTCATTCGGATTTAACAGGCTTTGGTCAAGTGTCGATACAATCAACAGGGGTTTGTCATTGGGGAAATCTTTCAAAATGTTGTATTCTTTCCAGGGTTCCCACGATAACTCCATACAGTTGTAAGCTCTTGTGATGGAACTTCTTGCACTGGTATTGCATATCAATGGCAATCCGGTTTTGAAAGATACATAAGAGCTCTTGTGTAACATTTCATCTTTAATTTGTAAATGATAGTGCTCGGAACCTACATGGAAAACAGGTAAGGAGAGTATGGCTTGATATTCAGATGGATGGATTTGTTTAAGCCATTGATTTTCAGTTGTTTTATTGTCATAATCGGTCCATTCTGAATATGGTTCTGGCCATACTTTCAGCAAAGAGTGGGAATAGACTTCATAGCTGTAAGCTACACACACCAACGAAAGTATGACAATTTTAGGCCATTGTTTCTTGAAGTTTGAGGTCCATTGCCATACCCAATAAATGGCCAGTATATTAAGGGTTACAAAGGGTAACCATAATAGTCGCCCTAAAGCTCGCAGTTGCGCAAATGCTGCCAGATGGTTGATAATGTTTGGATGATTATGTGTGATGATAGGCAGCACCGATGCTACGATAAAAAGCAGAATAGAGGCCCATAAAAACACGTTAAGCAATGGGTTATCGGTGGGGCGTAAAATATGGGTAAAACGCAGATGAAACAGATCCCAAAGGATACGTATTATCCATACTGTAAAAGTGATGAGTGCCACAATGCCGATATAACAACAGGTTTCCCATTCGGGAGCTTTGATACCCATGATGTTTTTAATTGGGGTACCCATGAATATTCTGTGGAAAGGCAGTAGCAATCCGCTGAGACGGCCACGATAGTAGTACATCCCATCGGGAACAGTGGTTCTGTCCAAGGGTGTGTTGCCAATGGATGACAGTATGAAAAAAATCAGGACTGGCAGGATAAACAAAATGCAGAAATGCAGTCCGAGTTGGGGAATTGTCCACTGGCTTTTCTTATGCGTGAACAGCAGGTAAAGCATATAAACGATGGATATATCCGCCAGAAAAGCCAGGTAATAGGGATGTGCCAAGGCACTGGTCAGCGATAAAAGACCATAGAAAACAGACCATTTCCAATGGTGCGTATGGTGTAGTCGTGCAATGAAATACAGAGCCATGGGGATAACGCAGGAGTAGCTTAGCGTGAGGTGTCCGCCCATGCGTTGCAGCTGAGGCATCAAAAAAGTGATAAATACAGCTCCAAACAGGGAAGGTGCTGGTGGCAGTTTCAGTTCTGTGAATAGCAGGTATAAAAATAAAGCACACAGAAAGATAGAGATGATAATGTAAAAGTTGATGAGGGGCAGACAGGCCTTCCAAGCGTCTTTCACGCCCATTCTCTGGAGTAGTTGGAGAGGTGCGGATACCAGTATTTGCAATCCGGTATAGGTGTATTGTTCGCCGTAGGGATAAGCCATGGCGGTACAATGAGTAAAGCTGCTGTCGTATTTTGTATGATAGGTAGTGGTGTAAACATCCTTGATGAGGTCTTCAGACCATAAAGAAAAGAAGTAATGATGGGCATTGCTGAGCATTCCGGCTCCGAAAAACAAACGGAAGACAATCAGCGTGGCCACCAGGGTCAATCCCGCACCAAGGTGTTTTGCCGTTTTACTGTTGTTGGTGAGAAAGTTATGCTTGTTGGTCATCAGGCTTATCTTGTTCGATGCTTTGGATGATGTATAATGGACGCTGTTTCACTTCGTCGAAGATAAATCCTATATAGTAGCCGATAGCCCCGGTGACAAAGAGCTGGATGCCGGCGAAAGCACTGAGGAAAATGACAAGGGTGGTGTAGCCTGACACGGGAGTATCGATAATCCACATGACGATGGAGTAGATGATGAGGATGATGCTCAGGAGAACGAATATCAGGCCAGTATAGATGCCGATTTTGAGTGGGGTCTTGGAGAAAGAGGCGATGGCGGTAAAGGAGAATTTCAGCAGTTTCCACATGGAATACTTGCTTTTTCCTGCGGCACGCGAGGGTGCCTCATAGTTGATGGAATCTTTTTCGAAGCCGATGTTTTGGATGATACCGCGGAGGAAACGGGTGCGTTCGCGATAATCGGTTTTAAGCACATCGATGACTTTTCTTGAAACCAAAAAGAAATCGGAGGCATTGGGTTGCAATTGGGCTTCCGACATCCTGTTGATGATGCGATAGAATAGCTTGGAACTGAGGTGTTTGCTGGCACCTCCGTCGGCGCGGTCGGTGCGCATCATGGTAATCACATCCTTGCCTTGCCGGTTCATTTCAAACATTTGCGGCAAGAGGGTAGGCGGGTGCTGCAGGTCGCTGTCCATGCAAATGGCGGCCTCTCCGCGGCAGTGGTCGAGTCCGGCCAGCATAGCAGCCTCATGGCCGAAGTTGCGGGAGAAGTGGATGACGCGCACCCGGGGGTCTTTCTCCATCAGCTGGTGCAGTACTTGGCGGCTGTTGTCGCGGCTGCCGTCGTTGACGAACAACAGCTCAAAATCGGCGGTACCGCTGAGGCTGTCCATCACTGCGGATACCTCTTGGTGAAAGAGCGGCAGAACCGCTTCCTCGTTGTAAACCGACACGATGATGGAGTATAAGGGTTTTTGCATAATTTTCAGTATAATAAAACTGCAAATTTACACAAAATTCTTGAAATACACGCAGACTTTTTTCCGATACTTGATATTTTCAAATTTTATAATATCAATTTTTTTTGTGTTTTTTTTGACAAAAACATAAAAAACACTTTTCTGTGGTTCTTTTCCTTTTAAGAATCCCTTCTTTATGGAAAAGAAAAAACATCAAAAACATTCATTAATGCATTGTTCTTCTTGTTTTTGCATACGCAGGTATGTGTTTTTCTTGTTTTTGTCTGGATGATAATTGAAAGTGGCCTAATAGAATCTGCCAAGGTATTATAATATACGATAAATTTATCACATGTCATCCATTGAGAGTGCACGTAATTCAAGTTTGTATCGTCTGAATTCTGATGCTGGCAGATTTTCTACCTTGCGTTGTAGGTCTGAAATGCTTATTTTGTTGGAGTTGCGTTTGACTTCTGCGACTCACGCATGATTACCTCGAAGAGGTCGCGAAAGTGAGCCAGCTGTATAGAATTTCATAATGTAAATCTACATTTATATAAATCTTTGTTTCTATTTCAAAGTATCATCTTACTGTAAATCAATTATATAAAATTACAGCTTTTGATTAAATCCTGTGCAAGGATACAAAAATTTTCTATATAACACAATAAAACAACGTGATTAAGCTTCTTTTTCTAAAAATTTGTTTCCACCAGGTTAATGATAATCTTTGACCCGTCAATGTTGGTGTTGTCCATCTTGACAAAGCCGTAGGTGTCGTTGTAATAGGCGGTGAGGTGGGTTTTCCCGATGCGGCTTTTAGCGACGGCCTCCACCTTTACGCACGAAAGCGTGCCTATGGGCGTAACGACTTCGCATTTTGTATCAGTAATCTTATACTTGTATTTATTGACGATAAGGCCATCCCATGTTTTCCAACGTTCGTCACCCCAGTGGCTGCCGATGGTGAGCTTCCACTTCCAGCTCTTCCCTTTTTCGATGGGATATTGGATGTAAGGGAACGGATTGAGTTCGAGAATCCCCAAAAGACAATCTCTATTGGGATGCATCCACAGATTCCGCTCGTTCTCCACTATGCCAGAATATGACGCAGACCGTTCTCTTTGGTCATCAAAAAAGAAACGAAACTCTTCAATAGTTTGATCATAATTATTGCCAAAACTGCCACGAGTGCATGCGACTTTCAATAAATAACGGTTGACGCAGGAATCTGTGGCATCAAAGATATCCGAGAAGGAGAAGTCCGACGCCGTATATGTGCAGGTGGTGGTGTCGCCAGTTTCCGTGAGACATATTCCTTGTTTGGGAACAAGCTTATACCTCATGAAGCGCTCGTTTCCTTGTGGGTCGAAATAATGGAACTCAAAGTTGAATTCCCTGTCGGCTTGGTAAATCTTGTTGTCCTCGGTATAGCGGCAAGGATTTGCGGTGTCAGTTCTCACCTCAA
>JAEEGG010011919.1_pt1 | contig 18850 bp, 22 predicted proteins | sample 9134161 | NCBI WGS metagenome assembly JAEEGG01 (sample SAMN16246543, study PRJNA631951) | gut metagenome | biome: gut microbiome; feature: rumen; material: CR-attached | host: Bos | place: Iran: Karaj | collected 2018-10 | reverse complement strand
ATCATGCTTTATCGGATTTTTCTGGTTGAGAAATAGCTTTCACATTCACTCCTGTTCGAACTTTGATTTCATCCTTTAATGGCACATAAGGATTAAAAAGGTTTATGTACGCGCGACCTACTGCGCCTCGGAATAAAGTCATCTCAGGACGATAATTTGGATTACCACTCGCTAATATATGTTCCTTGGTGATACCGGGATATGCATCAACATAGAAGATTCTTTTTATCCCTAATTGATATGCCTTCTTTGCGCATAATTCGCAGCAACTGGCCGTGGTATAAAGATACCCCCCTGCTATTCCAATAGATCCATATTTCGCGAGTTGGAGAAAAGCATTCTCTTCTGCATGCAAACTGCGCGTATGCACCTGATTGTGAGATTGTTCTTCATCACTTGAGGTATGAACATCTTTGAAACAATATGGTATTCTCAGTCCATTTAATTTGTTCTCCGCTTCATTCTCACTATAAGCTTTTATCAACCTTTCCGTCACCGCTGAGAATGGATCTTTTCGCTCATACTCACTATATGCAATGGTATCTTTTTCTCCACATAAATCCAATAGGCATCTGAGAGAGCACGGCGTTTGACCTTGAGGAACAGTATTCCATCCAATTGATTTAACCGAGAAATCCGTATTAGTAACGACAGCCCCCACTTGCCTTGATAAACATCCTGAGTTTAATTTAGCCGTATATGCAACCTGCATAGCTCTCTCGTGAGGCGTTGGAGGCACAAGTCCTGGATGCATGATTAGAGCAATGTAGGTCGATAATTGTTTCAAGAGATCAACTTGTCCTTCAGTCAAATACTTAATATCGTCAAAAGGAAGTTCTTGTCCCATTCTTTCTTGCTCAAACGACTTTTCCCAAGCCAAATGGATATCGGATAACTCAATACATTTATCTATATCCTGCTCAGAGAAACGTTGTTCTATTTCTTTCTTTTCCTTCTCTTGTTTATCAATAGCTTCTATTAAAGAATCCGTGTATCCTTTTAATTTCAGATTAATACGCCGAACCTCATCTGTAGTATTCATAGACATCACATAGAACGATGTGTACCTCTCTCTGAAGTATAATATTTCATAAGGATTACGCAATGCATCTATTACAACATATGTCGGCATATCTTCTTCCTTATTAATGCGATGCTGCGCCTTTATGAATTGTTTGATTTTCCTTGCCAAACACGCCGGAGAATGTTGGCTTTCGCTTGTATCTAAAACAGAATTATATTTACGGATATTATTCCCCCATTGCTGGAATGTTGCGATATACTTATCTTTTAAGATAGATCTAAGTTTGTCTCTAAATAGGGAAACTTCATTTAATAACAGATTGATACATTTCTGCAGTTGCGACTTCGGTTGTTTAGTGTCTGATTCGAGAATAATATCACATTTTTTTGCTAATTTGTGTAAACGCAAAAAATCTTTTTGCAAGGTGGATAATGACTCAACTATACCTGTTTCTGCTTCTGACCCAGACTTTTCAATCATTCCTACCCTCGTAACAGCTGTTTGAAAAGCAGAATATGTATCTAACAGTAGAGCGTAATATACTATCACATCACTAGCTTTGATAACGAAGAAAGGAGTCCAGTTCTCACGAAGAAAAGAATCAACAACTATGTACTTCCGCTGAACATTGTCAAATGGTTCTTGCTTTTTGGGAATAAGGTTTAATAAATCGGCACAATATAACTTTCTTTCTTTTCTCATCCAATCAGTGAGCATACTGCAACCGCTACCTGTTCTTCCGGTAAGACCTATAATTACGAAATTACGTCGTAATTTGTATATTTGCTCTATTACTTCCATATAGTAACAAATTATTTGTCTTCACATTTAAGTTTATCGTTATACTCTGGTTTCCAGAACTGAATCATATCTTTTTCAAGTTGATCCATCTCTCTTTCCTTACATGCACATATAGCTAAGCAATTAGGATTCTCCTTCTTTAATTGTTTTTCTTTATGATGATGATAAAATCTATTATCATACTTGGTCGTCTGACCTATATAATATATCTCATGCTCTATAGACCCATTCTTTAATACTTTGCGATTAGTAAACATATAGATTCCTTTTTCCTCCTTAAATTCTAAATTCTCGCAAAAGTCAAAATTTTCTAAAGCATACAATTCAAAAGGACCTTTCTCGCCAATTTTGACATTGCTTGCTATTTTCCTTAATCTATTCATATCTATAACCTTTTATTTTGTCCATAATAAATACTAAAAAAAACTTATCTGCTTTATACAAAGCTGAATCATATTATTGTTAGAAACAAATTTGTTCATCAATATTGGTTAATAATCATTTCATATACATTATCTAGTTATTCTCCCACTTACATTCCCATTCATCAAATTCTCTACTTCTTCCACTGACACCATATTGAAATCCCCCTCGATAGTCTGTTTCAAGCAACTTGCGGCCACTGCAAAATCAAGAGTTTTCTGCTTATCATATCCATTTAAACACCCATATATCAATCCTGCGCTAAATGAATCTCCCCCACCTATACGATCAACAAGATGAACAGCATATTTCCTGCTATTGTATATATTATCGCCATCATATAGAATTGCTGACCAGTTGTTATCACTTGCCGACATTGACTCCCTTAGCGTTATTGCGACTAATCTAAATCCGAATTTACTCTGCAATTGTTTTGCAACTGCATTGTATGACAATTCATCAACCATACCTTTGATTGCATCAGAATTTTCTGCATATATTCCAAAAACATCTCCAGCATCTTCTTCATTGGCAATGCAAACATCTACATACTGACAGAGTTGAGACATCACTTCGTTTGCCCTTTCTCTACTCCATAGCTTTTTGCGATAATTCAAATCACAACTCACAGTAATGCCTTTCTCCTTAGCTATCTTGCATGCTTCAAGACAAATATCCGCCAAAGAATCGCTCAAAGCAGGAGTTATACCAGTAAAATGGAACCAATCAACACCTTCTAAAATTGCATCCCAATCAAAGTCTGTTGGCTTCACATTAGAAATAGCCGTATCAGCACGGTCGTAAATTACTTTCGAAGGGCGTTGACTTGATCCCTTTTCTGCAAAGTAAATGCCTATGCGTTTATCTCTTCGGACAATATTCGAAATATCAACGCCAAAGCGACGCAAAGCATTGACAGCAGTGTCACCCAATTCATGTTTCGGCAAAGCAGACACAAATTTAGAAGTTATTCCAAAATTACAAAGCGAAACAGCAACATTAGCTTCGGCACCAGAATACTCAACATTAAACTGGCTAGATTGTACAAAGCGTCCATAGCCTGGTGGCGACAATTTTAGCATCAACTCGCCAAAGGTCACTACCGATTTCATAAGGCATTGCTTTTATCAATCTGACTACGCATACGCTCAATGCGAGCTTCGTCTTCAAGCGATAGACGAGCATAGTACGTTTTCTTATTAAGCAACCACTGTAGTTCAAACTCAATAGCCTTGGCAATAGCTTTCTTCAAGAACTTCTCATCCTTGTTTATTGTGATTACAACCTTGCGCGTCTCAAAACGCTCTGCTACATCGCTCATCCCAACAATAAAAGGAATGCTCTCAATGCCGATATTGCCTCCAAAGTTAGTGGTATGACCAGCGACCTTCGACATCTGCAATAAATCTCTTGTCGCATCAAAAACCGCCTTAGATTCAATATCCTTACGGACAATACCCATAGAAGCGGAAAGGTCGCTACGACCAACGGTGACGGCATTTAAGAAACCTTCACCTGCTTCAAGTATTTCCTTGTAATTGGCATGGCATGTCTTAGTTTCGGCATTGATGATCCATTCCACGGAATCAATCTCACCACCGTAAACACGATTTGCTGCCGCAGCAAATTTGCTCATTGCAAATGGGGTCTCAATCATTGGCGCCATAATTCCCGTTGCTCCTAGTATTTTAGCTTGATTCATATCATGAATTGCCTCGCATCCACCTATCTTAATAACAAAATTCAAGTCTGCCTTAGCTACAATATTACGAAGGCTTACTAGTTCATCAATTCTGGCGCCTTCTGCCTCGAATTCTGCCTTTATACCATATACATTATAAACCTCTTTTAGTTCTTTTAATGTATCTAGCATCTGTCTTTCTTGACTATTCATCGTAATATCTCCTAATCATTATAATTAATACCCCCAGTATGATTTACCTACAAATTCTGCCATTCTTAAATCATCTTCCGTATTTATATCAACAGCCTCAAACTTATTCACAATATGTATATACGGTTTTGCGCCAATACGGCACTGATATTTTGACAATGCCGTTTTCGTCATCCCATACAGACCAGTTGTCTCTTCTATCATTGGCATCATATCCTGACTTCTAGGGAGGATACATGGTCGATAATTAATCGGGTTACCATTCAACCAATAGAAACTATTATTCTGTATTGCAGTAAAACAACTATCGTATACATTGCTGTTTACAAGAATGTCACAGCATTTTCTAATTGAATCTGGCTGAAGGAACGGAGCTGTAGCAAATAACTGAAAATAGAAATCATAGTCTGGATATAATTGGGAATGATATACTAACAAATCATTTCCATTAGCTGTATTTTGTGCCAATTCAATTTTCCTCGCTATAGTATGCAAACCTTTCTTATTGGCATATTCTGTTATTTCGTCACTATTTGTATCAATGAATATATCATCAAAGCACGCAGCCTGCATTGTATGTTCAATAATAAATTCATACAATTTTTTTCCGTTTAAAACACGAAAATTCTTACCTGGCACTCGCTCTGAATTAGCTTTAATTGGAATAAAACACGCCGTTTTCATAATATTATTACTTATTACAATTAATTTATTATTGGGGAATATATATTATATGACAACATTAACGGATACCTTTTCTTTTTTGCAATCAATACTATACAAATAGATGCTCCCAACTGTGCAAAGTCAATCCCAGCACTTATAAATATTGGATTGTAATCAAACACAGCCCATGTTTGTTTCTTGTCCCAATAGAAACAACCTAACTCTCGATTCCACAACAATATAGACAATACATTATTTTGCATGACATACATGGTTTGGCTTCTTTGTATTGAATTTAGATAACATATAAGTAGGAAGTGGCAATGGAGGAAACAATTCATTTATCAACTCCATCCATCCCATAATTCGAAACAATGACAACAAAATACACAGCATAATATTATTTGCCTTTCCTGTCAATTTCGGTTGTGTCAAATTGGCATTCAGATGATAATCTCGAATTTGTTCTCCTCGCGACCAAACTATTTCTGCATTCGACATTCCCAATATGTTACTCGCATCTATCATTGTTATTTAAATCAAAAACGTAACAAAGGTAAAAAAAAAATCTAATACGAACATCCCTCCTACATTAAGAACAATATTTTTTCTGTTATGTGTGTGTATTTCTTTTGATACTATTTTTATTAATTATGTATCATGCTACTCATTTTACATGTTTTGTTTAAATTATCAACTCATACTTATAAAATGCATTTCAAAAGGACATAATTCTATATACAATATTTATCCAAGTTTTGACCCCTGATTCAATTCCATATATTTTAGTTATTCAAATAATCGGAAACTTTCTTATATTCCCAAGTACACTGGACCTTAAGTTTCCCCGTATAGATATTATCTAACGGAAAGACAAACACACCTTTAGTTTTGGGCATGTATTTAAATGATTTTATTGTATCATCCAACTCAATGCGTTTCTCATTTATATGCACTTCATTCAAACGTGCAAAACCAGCCACATCATCCAAAGGATAAAAATTAACAAATTCAGCGTTTTTAACATCAACAGCAAGATTTGTCCTTAAACAATCATTTTCGACTCTTGTATCAATACGCCAATAAGATTTGGTGCCTACTTCTGAAATAATATCAAAACGAGAAGACACCACATCCCAGTTGACATTATCAACGACCTCATTACTTAAAAGATTTTCTATTAACTGTTCATCGCAATTCCTACATTCCAGCAAATAACGAAAACGTTTTTCCCCATGTAATTGCAATAACCTTTCTTTGTCGACAGAGAGCATTTTACATAGGAAATCAATATGTAGCCTGTATATATCTGATTCCGAAGGATTAGATAATCTCCATTTCCAGTACTCATCAGAATACATCAAATCAGATGGGATAAGACAACCAAAAATATAAAAGTTAAGAGCCTTAATATCAGCCAATCTTACCGACGAATAATCCTTTTCGCACATAAAAGAAAAACCGAGGATATTTTTTTTCATAATGGCTGTTCGTTTCCATAGCATCACTTTTAAAGAAATGGTAGAACGTACAGATGCCAACCTTTTACAACTCAATATAAAAGAAGCAGGATCATTATGTACTTCTGAACGATCAACTTGAATTGTGTCCAATTGATAAGCGTGTGACCTGACCTTTATTTGATCTCTACCATACAATTTGTATGTTTCCACAAAGACATCATCATCTGTATATTTACTTTCAATGAAGTATTGCGGTATCACAGAAAAACATTCACAGCAAACTCCCATTTCGTATTGAGGTTTGCTATTTATTAAAGCAATAAGCGGCAACGTCCTTTCTTTTCCTATAAAGGCTATTATTTCTTCATTAGTTAAAAACGGGACAGTTGAATGATTCTCATTAAGAAATTTATAGAACCTTTTTTCCACCTCATTGTCGTTAACATACGAACCTGATAAATGGGCATGATATAGTGTCTGCCTATAACCATTTGTCATTCTGATCGCCGAAAATGAATATGGGATAATTGGTATTCCAAATTTGTTTCCAAGATTTTTAATAGGCCTGATAGATTCCAAATTATGGAAAATACCATCTATTGTTTCATCAGGGTGCTTTTCTCGTATTTGTGTAATTATATCATCTAAATAAGACTCAAGCTTCGGGAAACTATTATCTGTCAAATCCCACAAATATGCAGTACGCGAGCCTAACTCATTTTCATGACATTCAAATACTTCATCTGGAATAAAATACTGTTCAACATCTGCCATTTCTTCAAGAGTTAATCTGCGCATTTCAAGCTGTTGGAAGAACCTGTCTGTCAAATTATCTTGAAGTTCAGAGAAGTGTTTTTTTATATATTCATGAGTAATAATAATCCAATTATTTTGCTTGCTATGAAAAAGAGTTTTCATATACCACATCATACGAGAGTCATATTCAGCATATTCTGTGTTAAAAATAATAGTTATAAACATAAGCTCGCTTATTATGATTATTCAAATTTGTTAATTTCTCGTTCTTTTTTCATATCATGAAGCATACTGATATAGTCGTATTGGGGCTCATAACCGAGTTCTGCACGAGCATTATCAATATTCATAATGTACTGTGGTGCATTAGGTTTTTCTGGTGAAAAGAGTATTTGGGATTTCTTTTCCCCTCCAAAAACCTCTATAATACCTTTAATCTGATCAAGCAGTTTTATTCCAACACCCGTTCCTATATTATAGAATCCATAATCTCTTTCGACAAAGCATGCCCTGTAGAACTCTTGACAAAGATCCTTCACATAAACCATGTCCTTCGCACGATTTGGGTCTCCCCACACATGAATATCCTCGCCTTTTTCTGCTTGGTCAATCAGAATCTTCCACGCCTGCTTTGTTATCACGCCATTTTCGCAATAAACCTTATTATGCCAAGAATATATTGTAGGCAACCTGAAAATGAATGTTCTCATATTATATATCGAATGATAATATTTCACGCAATCAACTGCTGTACACATTGTTGCTATGTAGAAAGATTTCGTGTCATTATAATCCAAATCCGGTGTCATGTCTGGAAGTAGGATAGGATTAGACTCTGTTTTTTTCAATATGTCACCAAACGTCTGTGCAAACAACACACGATTTACATTATTGACACGGCAATATTCCAAGAGATTACAAGTTCCAGAAATATTTGTGTCAATGTATTTTTGGGGATCAAAACCTACCATTCTGGCAGGCATTGTTGTTGCCAAATCAATGACACAGTATATGTTTTTAGGCAATACTTCAAAATCTTCTTTTTTTCTGATATCGACATGATAATATTGAGAACGATTTTCAATAAACCTACAAGATTCAAGATCAGCAGTCAAAAGTTCTATATCATATTCCGCTCTCCGCTCGAAAAAGTAGTCAACAAGATTGCGCCCTATACCTCCATTGGCACCTAATATTAATATTTTTTTCATGTTTTTCTATCTATAGGTGATTACTCCAATCAATTTCCTTTATTTTTTCTTGACGTTCAGGTGTAGGTTTTTCACGTTCGCCTATTTTTTTACAAGGCGAACCAACATATATTCCCCATGGCTCCAGGTCTTTTATCACAAGACTATTTGCACCGACGACAGCACCCTCACCAACCGTAACACCAGGCAACAATGTGCAACCAGCTCCGATATAGGCATCGTCCTTCAACACAATATCACCAAAAAACGACTCATGACAATCTCCAGGGACAAATTCAATAGCATAATAACCATTTAATTTATATGTAGAAGTCAAAATCTTAGACCCTGGTCCTACAAAAACGCGATCTCCAATAATTGCACTTGCACCACCTTCTATAACACAATTCCATGTTATTGTAGAATACTTCCCTATTTTCAACCCAGCACCAGCATCAATAAAAACAAAGTCGAAAATCCGACAACAGTTATCTAACTCAGCTCGTTCTGCTCGAATCATTTTACATAAAGGATATAAATGCACTCCTTCTCCACAAAACTTTAACCTAGGTCGAATATTCTCACCCATAAACTGAAGTCCATCAATATTATACAGATTATTTTCCATTATATTATAAGTTTTTCTGAAATTCATTCAACATATCTAATAATTTCTTATCAAGCAAATCACCTTCTAGATACTTCTTTTTACACACCGTATCGAAAGTTGACATTTTCAGAGTATCAACGCAATAATACCATATATCTTCCTGCAATTCAATAAATTGAAGTTTCGTTATCAATTTTTCATTAATTTTCTCCTTAGGTATCATTACAACACCACTATCGTCACAGACCATAATAGATCCATTATATTTTGTACTCAATTCCTGATATTTATCTTCAGTTAAATCTGGACCATTAGGTCGATTTATACAACCGATAGGACTCACATCCTCAAGCCAAATCGGATATTTTTCCTTGATTAATGTATGCGCGTCACGCAACTTTCCATTAATGACAATAGCCTTTGCGCGTTTATATAGCATTATGTATTTTGTAACCAAATCACCAAAAATAGCATGGTCACAATTAACATTATACACAAAAAGTATCTTATCTTTAATATCATCAGACTCTGCCAACTGACGATGAATCTCATAATTGCTATTATTTATGGCATATATAAATTTCACCTCTCCAGCCTTGAACATCTGTGCATTCAAAGCATGAACGCCTTCAATCTGACCAGTTTTTCCAAGGACATCAGCAATCTCAGTGGTGGAAATCTTATTGGCCTCAATCAATTCTATCGCCTCTTTTAAATAGTCCATATCATTCTATTATTATCTTGACATTATTCTCCACTTCTGTCATCAACTTATGCAACCTATCTTTATTTTCACATGTGGCAATATAAAAACCTACACGCGTAGCATCATTTAAAGCATCAATAATTGTATCCCCTACCTTAAAATTGAATCTGTAATGTGCTACATCTTTCTCTCTTTCTAAATAATCCAAACCATCAATATTTTTTACCACCCCACCTCCATTAGGTGTAGAGAAAAATTTAAGAACAGCTGCTCTATTCTTATATTCATCCTTGATTGAAAAATCCTCATCGCGAATATTTCCTGCAGAACATTCTAACAAATAACGGTATGTATCGTATCCAGAAAGATATTGTGTTATACTAGACGATATCATATTCCCCCCACCACGAGCTCCAATTTCTATCAAATAAAAATCTCCATCCTCAAATTTATATTCTGCATGGGTAAATCCGAATTCCATACCAGATTGCATCACATAAGCATCATTTACAGATCTTAATTTGTCGTAATCATAGTTATTATTATAATGCGAGAAAAATAGTTCATTGGCAATATTACTATTATGTGCAAAATGCTTTTTTTCACTTATTGCCAATGAAAAATTACGGGAAGGGGTTTTTACTGAATCTACTGTAAATTCAGGTCCATTAATGTATCTTTCAGCCAGAACCGCTTTATGAAAATGAGAAAAAGCTAGACTTTCTTCGAAATGTTCTTGTATTTCTTCAACAGAAGATACTTTGAACACCCCCCTACTCGAACAATTATCCAAAGGTTTTATAATTAATGGTTTTTCAATCTTTTTAAATAATTTAATTGCATCTTCTGCCTTAAAACACAATTGATATTCTGGGAATTTTATATTATGAGAACGACAAAACTCTCGCATCTCAAACTTATCCTGAAATATAGTAGCTGTTTTCTCCGAAATGGCCGGCAGACCTAATGCTTTACCAATCTTTGCAATTGCAGGCATAGCTATATCACACTCATCGCTAGCTATAGCATTAATATTATTCTCTTTTGCAAATTTTATTACCTTTTCATAATCAAATATATCAGAAATCAAGTATTTGTCTGCATATTTAAACCCTGGTGAGTCCTCATACGGATTTACAACAAACACATTGTAATCCATTTTTTTTGCTTTCATTATTAAAGGGACAACCCATTCACTTGCTGGTAATATTAAAACATTTACTTTCTCCATTATATATAAGTCTTTTTACCCAACAATCATCCTTATAATCATCTCCATATCCTCTTCGCTTAGCGAATAATACAATGGCAAACACAATATCCTACTCGCTATGTCTTCCGATTTTGGCATACTTACATACGGCACAAGTTTACTAAATGTATTTACAGACGGATAAAAATATCGACGCGGATATATTCCATCTTCGTTAAGCTTCGACACAGCCTTTAGCAAATCTTCTTCCGATGCGAAAATCAAAGGGAAATAACTATAGTTGCAATCGTAGGTTATCTTCTGGAACGAAAGTGACGCATTCCTTGAAAGTTCCGACTTATAAATCGCATACTTCTTTTTTCTATCGTCAAGGGCAGCCTGCAAATACTTGAGATTTGCCAGACCTAATGCAGCGTGAACTTCGGTCATCTTGCCATTGAAACCATCCTCAACAATATCGGCGTGATTCTCGAAACCAAAGAATCTGATTCTACGCAATTTTTCATCAATATCCTTATCGCGAGTTATCACACCACCACCTTCCGCCGTATTCAGCATCTTTGTAGCGTGGAAACTCGTTGCAGAAACATCTCCATAATCGAATATACATTTACCCTTATATTTTACACCAACCGCATGAGCAGCATCGTATATGACCTTTAGGTTGTGAGCCTTTGCAATCTCGTCAATCCTATCAATCTCACAGGCATTGCCAAAAACATGTACTGGCATTATCGCAACTGTATGGCAGGTTATCTTCTCCTCTATCTTTTCGGGGTCAATGTTCAAAGTTTCGGGGTCAATGTCAACGAACACAGGAGTGCAATGCTCCCACATTATGGAACTGATTGTTGCAATAAAGGTAAACGGAGTTGTAATTATCTCGCCCTTCAATTCCAAAGCACGAATAGCCATCTGCAAGGCAATCGTTCCATTAGTACAAGCAACCAAATTTGAACACCCGAGAAATGCCCGGGTTTCCTTCTCGAACTGCTGTACCAATGGACCATTGTGAGTCATTATTCCCGAATCCCAAATTCTCTGCATAATTTCAGTTACCTCACCCAACGGAGCAAGTGTCGGCTGAGTAACATATATGTTCTTTTTCTCTACTGCCATAAAATCTTTTTTATCAACAAATTCTTGCAAAGTTAATCATTTTTTAGAGCCATCCTTCATTTCATTCAGCATCTTTGCCTGCAACAAGTTCTGGTTGTACTCTTTTTCAAAATCACCACCGTCAATACATTCTGCAAAATATTTCACGACTTCTGCAAAATGGTCGCACGAAGGAAGTTCAATTTCCTTTCTGCCATCGTCTGTAGTTTCAATTATAATCTTTGGAGACAAACCTGCCGGTGCCGTATATGCCCTTGTGGATGTCAACTTGCCTTTGCTACCCCAAATTTCAAAACCACACTGATAGTAATTGTCGAAACCGTATGCCAGTTCTGCAATTACCCCATTGTCACTTTCAAAATATGCACCGCCATAAATATCGACCTCGCTACCGCCAGGCTTAACCATAGTCGACGACTTGTATTTAAAATTCTCATTTGGAAGGATAACCTTCATACTCTTGACTGTATATGCACCTGCATCAAGCAAGGCTCCTCCACCAAGATTTTTGCTATACCTTATATTGTCCGCATCCTTGAACGGCGGAAACCCAAAAGAACTACGGAAGCAACGCACTTCACCCAACTTGCCGGAAGCGATTACATCTCGAACCCATTGCGTCTGCGAATGGAAACGGAACTGGAAATTTTCCATTACGAGCAAATGCTTTTCTCTGGCAATATCTACCAAATCCCTTACCTCGTCATAAGAACAAGCCAACGACTTTTCGCTAAGCAAATGTTTTCCCGACAGAAGAACCTTTTTGCCCCATTCGTAATGAAGTCCTGTTGGCAAGGGCATATAAACAACATCAATGTCATTATCTGCCACAAGCTCATCGTAACTTCCGTATGCCTTGCAGTTGTATTTTTCTGCAACGGACTGAGCTTTTTCAAGACTTCGGCTTGCAATTGAATAAACCTTATACCTATCGCAAGCATCGAAAGCAGGTATCAGTGACCTTGTTGCAATATTTGCGCATCCTAATATACCTATGTTATATATATGTCTGTCTCCCATATCCTAGTCCTACTTATAATTCAATGTCGAAATCAAACTTCGTGACTGTATATTCAAGTAATTGTTAAACCTGAGGAATTTATATATCTGCCTCAATGTCATCCAAGTATATCTTTCAGGAAGATTCATGTCGAAGTTTTCATCTGCCTCAACAATAAGGTTTCTATTCTGTTCCCTGAAGAATCTTCCGCCTTCCTCCGACTGCAAGGTATCGAATATTATCTGCTCAAGTCTTGCATTTAGCACATAATCGGCAAAAGGCGGCTTTGCATCACTGCCATAAACATTTCCAGTAAGGCACTGAACCGTAGGTGCAAGTTCAAGAATATCAAAGTTTCCGCACTCCATCTTTGCCTGCACAAGGAAATGATAAACTCCGTTTATCTTCTTAATAATGTACGCGCACAATCCCTGTTGCATCGGTTGAATCAATGGCTGACACCACGATTTTACTTCTCGGTTTTCAATCTTTACATTTACACCTATCACCTTGAAATACTTGCCATCAGGACGAGATATTTCGGTTTCTGTCTTTTGCCAGCCGTCCATTCCAAGTATAGGACATTTTTCAACAATGATGTCATATTTCGATTTCAGCGAAGTCAACCACGACAGATGGCCTTGAGTACTTATCAGGCTATGGTTTGTCTTTGAAGAAAGCATCATATCCTTACCAAAATTCGACATTCCTTCAAAACTATCAAGCGGTGAAACGAAATCGCTAATCTTCAATCCCGAAAGCACCGTTCTTGTATCCATATTGACCAAGTTGTCACATCGCATCAGACTTTTCAACTGGCCTAATGTCATCCACTTGTAATCTGGCAGCAACGGAACATCTTTGTCAACTTTTATTATTATGTTCCTATTTCTCTTGCGCAAGAACCTAGCCCCCTGTTCCGACTGAAGCTGGTCAAGTATTATTTCGTGAGGCTTTGCATTTACAAAATATTCCAAATAGTTCGGGCTTTTGCCTTCGTGAACCCGACAGTAATTGCTTTTAGTAGCCTGCAAGGTTGGAGATATTTGCACACAATTCACATTACCTGGCTCTATTTTCGCCTGCATCAAGAAATACAAGACACCATCTATCTCCTTTGTCAGAATACCAAGGTAACCAACTTCGGGCTGAAAAATTATCGGCTGTTGCCAGTGCAAGTTCCGACCATAATCGGCATTTACATCTATTCCATTTATCGAAAAGAATTTTCCCGACTCGTGATGAAGACTTCCATCTTCCTTCGAATACCACTTTTCCATCTCGGCAAAAGGAATCTGCCTTATGGAAACGCAGACTTCCTCATTGCGCCGTTTTATCCACTTTATGATTTCTTCTGTGGAATTAAAGGGATTATTTTCACTCAAAAGGGATTTTAGTATCATTGTCAGCCTATTTTTTCTTCAGTATAATCAAATTGAGGTCTTACATCACCGGGCTCCCTACCCATCCACGAACCTAAAGCAGACTGCTTGTTTGCTAATGTAAAAGATATGACATCGTTTTCTATAAAAAAAGCACGACTATCTTTTACAACATACATATCTATCATATAGTTGCCCCAATTCAAGAAGTTAGCCGGTATTCTACAGATTTGCACATACTCACCTTCTTTATGCTCGTATGGAATATACCTTCCACCTCCTGAAGAAGAAAAAATCTTATATCCCTGTTCATTCTTAAAATGAAATGTCAAATGAAACTGATTGTACGGCTCTTTCAATCTATATCGGATAAGCATTTCTATATCGTGGTCAACCCTCATAACATCACCATAATCACCATCTACCTTCCGTACACCAATTTCCAAAAGTTCAAAACCTTCCTTTTTTACTTCAGGGACATCCCAAACCTTATAGTTTTCAATATTTCCATCTCCTCTTAGATAATGGCTTACTATCGAATCAACATCACCAGAATCAACAAGCATACCATTCTGCAGAATCACACCTCTCTTGCAAAGACTTTTTACTGCAGCCATATTATGACTAACAAATAGCACAGTCCTACCTTCGCCCTTGCTCACATCCTGCATCTTGCCTATTGCCTTCTTCTGGAATTCGGCATCGCCTACAGCAAGTACTTCATCAACAACAAGGATTTCGGGGTCGAGATGGGCGGCAATGGCAAAGCCAAGGCGAACAGTCATACCGCTACTATAGCGCTTAACCGGGGTATCAATGTAGCGTTCGCAACCAGAGAAATCAACAATCTCATCCAATTTGCGAGTAATTTCAGGTTTTGTCATTCCCATAATGGCACCGTTCATGTAAATGTTCTCTCTTCCTGTCATTTCGGGATGGAAACCTGTACCAACCTCAAGAAGAGAGGCAATACGACCTTTGTACTTTATGCTACCTGTGGTGGGTTTGGTAACTCGCGAAAGAAGCTTCAGCAAGGTCGATTTGCCAGCACCATTCTTGCCGATGATGCCAACAACATCACCTTGTTCTATTTCCATATTTATGTCCTTCAAAGCCCACACATATTCACTGTCGGCTTTTTGGGAACGGTCGTTCACAGAACCAATTTTCAAGTATGGATCTTCCTTGCGAAGAATTTTGGTTGTCCACCACCTATTCAGGTCGTGGCTCAAGGTTCCCGTCGAGATTACACCCAGGCGGTATTGTTTCGAAACGTTTTCTATTTTAATTGCTGTTGACATATTCTATTCAATTGATAATTGATAATGGATAATTGACAATTATATTTATTTTTATTTGTTGAGACTGTTTTCATTATTAATTATCCATTGTTAATTGTACATTATACATTGTTAATTGTTAAACTGTGTCCATAAAATCTTTCTCCACCTTATTAAATATAATTATCCCCACAAACAGTAGCAGCAACATAAAGCCAAAGCTGTATGCCAACCATCCCCACGAGAACACGCCGCTACCGATTGCCCCATATTTGAAGGTTTCTATTATTGAAGTCATTGGATTCAATTCAAAAATCCACTGCTTGTCGACTGGCATAGTATTAAGCGGATATATCACAGGACTTGCATACATCCACAACTGCACACCGAATTGCAAAAGGAAAGTAAGATCGCGGTACTTGGTTGTCATAGATGAGAATATAATGCCGAAGCCCAAAGCCAGTCCAGCACTCATCACCACCAGCAAAGGGAACAGAAAAGCATACCAGTTCGGAGCGACTCCTGCTCCTTTAAACACATATACAATATAAATGATAAGGAATATCGCAAACTGTATGAAGAACTTCACAAGGTTCGACATTGTTACCGAAATAGGCACAACCAAACGTGGAAAATACACTTTACCGAACACGCGTTGATTAGTAGTAAAAGTTCCTGATGTTTTATTAAGACATTCTGCAAAATATGTCCACAATATTATGCCAGAAAAATAAAAAACAGGTCCTGGTATGCCATCTGTTGAAATTCCAGCAAGATTCCCAAACACAAACATATACATTACAGTAGTAAGTATAGGCTGTATTACAAACCACAATGGACCAAGAATCGTCTGCTTGTACATGGTTACGATGTCGCGCTTGACATACATGGCAATCAAGTCCTTATAAGCGTACAACTCTTTAAAATTGAAATTGAGCAACCTATTGTTAGGCGTTATTTCGGTATATTTTCCTTCCATTATAAATCAATTTCGTTGCAATTCGCAAAGATATAAAAAGCATTTAACATTTGCAACATGTTTTTGACACACGAATCAACAGACTATCTAATTCCTTCAAACCACCTCTCAACTTTCTACTTTCGTCTTTCAACTCTCAACTTTCAACTCTCAGCCAAAACAAAAAAATCATCATCTACGAATCCCATATTCTTATAATTATTATATTTGCTTTTTTATTTACATCTACACATCAAACATGGACATTAACATTCAACATATAAACTGCGAAACGACACAAGCACTAGTAAAAAAGTATTTATTCTTTTCAATACTTTTATTACTTTCAACTTTCAACTTTCAGCTTTCAACAAACGCCCAAGAAACACCCTTCCCCACCGAACATCTCCAGCTCTGGCTTCGTGCCGACAGTGTGCAACTTACAAATGGAAAAGTATCTCGTTGGTACGACCTAAGCCCTAATAACTATGTAATACAACAAACAACGGCCTCTGCAATGCCAACTATATACAAATCAGCAGTGCTATTCAACGGAACTAGTTCGTACCTTAATGGCGGTAATATTTTAAACATGGACACAAAAGAATGGACATGGATTATCGTAGGCAAAGGCACTGATCCTTGCATAGTAAAATACAATAGAAATTCTTCTTTCTTCAATTCCGGATCAATGTGGAATATGGGGCTTAATTCTTTTTCATTAAGGACCAATGGTACAACCATGGGGTTTTCTACACATGTAAACACAGACATAAACAACATAATAACATACGAGCTATTCAATCGAACAAATTTAAAATGTTACTCGTATGTAAATAACGGCATTACCAATTCTTTACAAATCCCGAATGTCAATGCTACAAATACCTTAGATTTATATATCGGAGGAAATTTACGTACTAGTACCGCCACTCCACCAACTTTTATGCAGGGAGAAATATTGGAAATTTTTGCATTTGACACAATTGATGAAAACTTGAGAAACACTGTAAATGAATATTTGTACAACAAATACGCTAGCATATCCGTCTCACTCGGCTTTGACATACACACAAATGGCTTCTGCGACACCGCAATCACAACCGCCTACAACCCCGATTTCATTTCATACCTGTGGAACACAGGCGAAACTGATTCCGTAATACATGTGAACCATACTGGCAGATACACCGTAACTGTAACTAACAGTTTCGGTGTTACAAGCACTGATGACATAAATGTCTATTTCCCTGAAGTTTTACAAATGATAGATACCACCATTTGCGCCAGTGATACAACATATTGGACTACCGGACTATCATCAGAAGACTACACCTTCCAGTGGTTCATGGACACCACACCCCTGCCATTACAGTCAAAATCACCCCTAAATGTCAACCCGTACCAATCGTCCCTACAGGCACTACAGCCCCTAAAGGACAACCAATATCACTCGCCCCTACGGGCACTACAGCCTCTAAAGGCCCTACCATCATCCTCTTCCCTTCCCATCCATTCCCCCGGCTCATACTACTGCATAATAACAGATAGTCTCGGCTGCTCCTTCCTCACCGACACTATACATATATTAATCGACAATTATCCAGAAACAACAACATTTCAATATGGTGATCACAACAACAGTGGAGCCGCAGTGCACTACGGCTCTATAGATTTATGCTCTGGAAATACTCTCGGTCTTGCCACAAACATCGAAGAAACATCTTCATATATTTGGAGTACTGGCTCCGAATCCCCTCGCATAACAATCACAGACTCTGGAGAATACACACTCACATCAACCAATTTCAGAGGATGCCATGCCACAAATACAATTAATGTAAACATTTTAGGCGAAGCACCAGAAATAAACTATATAGTTGAAAACACATGTTTCAGAGACTCAACTTCTTTTGTTGGGAACTCTTATTCCGAACAAGGAATAGAATCCTACCTCTGGATAATTGATGACACAGACAGCATAACAGAAGAATCATTCAACTACAGTTTTGCCTCGACAGGAAATCATAATATCCACACAGTTGTAACATCAAACAACACCTGCCGTTCCGACAGCAGTTTCAGCATAACCATAAAGGAACTTCCAGAACCTAATTTCACATATACCCCCGTATGCACCGGCATCCCAATGACCTTCATTGGCAACAGCACCATCCCCGAAGGCACATCTGTCGAATCATACACATGGCTCATAAACGACTCCATTGTCGGCACATCCGAAAATCTAACCTATACCTTCCCCGCCCCTACTGGCACTACTGGCATTACAGGCACTACAGCCCCTACTGCCTCTAATCCCCCTACAGCCACTGCCACCCTTACCTACTCCCTTTCCCTCTCCAAC
>JAEEGG010011910.1_pt1 | contig 18859 bp, 14 predicted proteins | sample 9134161 | NCBI WGS metagenome assembly JAEEGG01 (sample SAMN16246543, study PRJNA631951) | gut metagenome | biome: gut microbiome; feature: rumen; material: CR-attached | host: Bos | place: Iran: Karaj | collected 2018-10 | reverse complement strand
CTTGTCACCGACATGGGAACCGCGCGAGCCGTACCCGAATTCAGAAATATCAATAAGGACAAAGTAAGCGCCTTGCGGTTCAGTAAAGCGAAGTCCCAAGTTCCGCAAACCGTTTGTAAACAGCTGCTTCATGTGCGTGTAGTGCGCCTGAAGGCCCGCATAGTACGAATCGTCGAAGCGGAGCGCTGTCACGGCGGCTTCCATCAGCGGGGCGGCAGCGCCGACCGTCAGAAAGTCGTGGACTTTCTTGACGCGGTCCATCACGGGGGCCGCGGCAAGCACGTATCCGAGGCGCCACCCGGTCACCGAGTATGTCTTGCTAAGGCTGCTGCATTCAATGGTGCGTTCGAACATCCCCGGGAGCGTCGAGAGATACGTGTGACGGTGAGGCGCGTAGATGATGTGCTCGTACACCTCGTCCGTAATCACGTACAGGTCGTACTTCACCGCCAGGGAGGCAATCACCGAGAGTTCTTCACGGGTAAAGACCTTCCCGCTCGGATTCGCGGGGTTGCACAGCACGAGAGCCTTCACGCCCGGCTGCTTCATGGCGCTTTCCAGAACGTCGGCATCAAAGCTCAGGTCCACGGGAGAAAGCGGCACGTACACGGGAGTCGCCCCGCAGAGGATTGTGTCGGCGGAGTAGTTCTCGTAGAACGGCGAGAACAGCACGACCTTGTCGCCAGGGTTGCAGACGGACATCATCGAGGCCATCATCGCCTCGGTACTGCCACAGGTGATGACGATTTCCGTTTGCGGGTCGTAGCGCAGGCCGCTAAAATGGAACTGCTTGTCGCTCAGCGCCTCGCGGAAATTCTGGGCACCGAACGTAATGGCGTACTGGTGCGGGCCCGTAAGCGCCACCTCCGACAACCGCTTCGTCAGCGCCTCCGGAGGGTCGAAATCCGGGAATCCCTGCGAAAGGTTGATTGCCCCGCAGGCGTTCGCGATGCGGGTCATTCGGCGGATAACGGAATCGGTAAAGGTCTCGGTACGCTGGCTTAAGGGTTTCATGGCACGCAAATTTAGCATTTATCTTTCTTTTTTTCTATATTACCGCTCACTATGTTCTCACAGCTGACCGACTCTCTAGAATCTACCCTCAAGAACCTGCGCGGGCAGGGCAAGCTCACCGAAGAAAACGTCGCCGAATCGCTGCGCGAAGTGCGCCGTGCGTTCCTCGAAGCCGACGTGAACTTCAACGTGACCCGCGACTTCGTGAAAGCCGTCAAGGAAAAGGCCCTGGGTTCCGAAGTCCTGAACTCGGTGACCCCCGGTCAGCAGATCGTGAAGATTATCCACGACGAACTCGTCGCCGTGATGGGTGGCGAGACCAAGGAAATAAACCTTTCCGCACCCGCTCCGGTCGGCATCATGATGGTCGGCCTGCAGGGTTCCGGTAAGACGACCTTCGCCGGCAAGATTGCGCTTTGGATGCGCAGCAAGAAGAAGAGGAAGCCTCTCCTGGTGGCAGCCGACGTGTACCGCCCCGCCGCTATCAAGCAGTTGCAGGTGCTCGGCAAGTCCATCGGCATCCCGGTGTACGACGAGGGCCAGGGCAATCCGGTCGAAATCATCAAGCACGGTTACCAGTACGCGAAGGATAACGGCTTTGACCTGGTAATCTACGATACCGCAGGCCGCCTGCAGATTGACGAAGAACTGATGCAGGAACTCGAGAAGGCCCGCGACGCCGTACACCCGGACGAAATCCTGTTCGTGGCCGACGCGATGATTGGTCAGGAAGCGGTGAACGTGGCCGAGACCTTCTGGCAGCGCCTCTCGTTTACCGGCGTGTGCCTCTCCAAGATGGACGGTGACACCCGCGGCGGTGCAGCCCTCAGCATCAAGAAGATGACGGGCGTGCCCATATGCTTTATCGGCGTGGGCGAAAAGCTCCCGGACATCGACCTGTTCCACCCCGACCGCATGGCGAGCAGAATCCTCGGCATGGGCGACGTGGTGAGCCTCGTGGAAAAGGCGCAGCAGGTTATTGACGAGAAGGATGCGAAGGATTTGAAGAAGAAAATCCTCAACAACACCTTCGACCTGAACGACTTCTTGAACCAGCTCCGCACCATCAAGAAACTCGGCCGCATCAAGGATATCCTCGGGCTCATTCCGGGTTTGAACAAGCTCCCGCTTGACCAGATTGACGAGAAGCAGCTAGTTTATGTGGAAGCCATCCTCAGTTCCATGACCCCGAAAGAAAGGAAGAAGCCGCAGATTCTGGACGGCAGCCGCAAGAACCGCATTGCAAAGGGTTCGGGCACCGAGATTTCCCGCGTGAACGCAGTACTCAAGCAGTACGACGACATGAAGGAAATGTTCAAGAAGGTGGGCGACATGGCCCGCAAGCAGAACAACGGCGGGCAGATTGGCAGCAACTACACGCCGCCCAAGGTCAAGAAAAAGCGCAAGTAAATTCTTCGCGCGCTCCTTACGGAGTTATTCAATCCCTACTTTGATTTCTACGCCTGGGAAGGCGGGTTTCGCGCTGTTTACGATAGGTGAAAGTATGCGGCGTACCGCCGGGAGGTCGTTTGTCTTGAGGTAGAGCTTTACCCAGCGCACGTTCTGCACCACCGGAATGAATGCATCCACCGGGCCCATCACCATGAGCGACTTTTCGGCGCGGCAAAGTTTTTCCACACGGGCAACGGCATCGCGCAATGCGCCCTCGTCCTTGCCCCCGAAGGATACCTCAACCATCTTGCAGAATGGCGGGTAGAATGCATCCTTGCGGTCGCGGGTTTCCATATCAGCAAAGCCCGCAAAATCGTGCCGGAGCGCAAACTGCATTACAGGCTCGTTCGGGTTCTGCGTCTGGATTAGCACGCGGCCCGTACCCCCGGCACGGCCCGCACGCCCCGCCGTCTGGCTAAGCAACTGGAATAGCCTCTCCGTACTGCGGAAGTCGGGCATCCCGAAACCGCTATCGGCACCCACGACGCCCACAAGGCGCACTCCCGGAAAGTCGTGCCCCTTCGCGACCATCTGCGTACCAAGCAGTATGTTGTATTCGCACTTGCGGAACGATTCCAGAATCTTCTCGACCGAACCCACGTTCTGCGTGGTATCGCGGTCCATGCGTACAATCCTTGCACCCGGAACCCACTCGAGGATCTCTTCTTCGAGCTTTTCGATGGCGCCACCAACGAACTCGTATGTATCGGCCCCGCATGCACGGCACGGCGTGTTCACCGGGTAAAGCAGCCCGCAGTAGTGACACAGCAGTGAATTGTACTGCCTGTGAAAAACGAGCGGCACATGACAGTTCTTGCAGTAGAGCGTCTCGCCGCACTCGCTGCACACGCGCACCTTAGAATAGCCGCGACGGTTCATGAGCACAATCGCCTGGTCGCCTTCCGTAACGCACTTCACCAGGGCATCGCGCAGGTCGGGCGACATGAGGATACCCTTCTGCTGGCGTACCTTCCCCATATCGACAATGCCTACCTCGGGCAGGCTTGCGGAAGTCGCGCGCTTCTGCAACCTGAGGTATTTTAATTTATCCGTACTCGCGTTATAGAACGTCTCGATGCAGGGGGTCGCACTCCCGAGTACCACAAGCGCCCCATACTTGTACGCCAGGTGGAAAGCGAGTTCGCGGGTATGGTAGCGCGGGGCCGGATCCTGCTGCTTGAACGAGGAATCGTGTTCCTCGTCGAGAATTACCACGTCAAAATCAAACGGGGCAAGTATGGCGCTGCGGGTCCCGAGAACCACGCGAGCATCCCCCGAAAGTACCGAGACGTAGGCTTCGCGCTTCTTCGGGGCCGAGAGTGCGGAATGCAGCACCCGCACGGGCACCTGCAAAAAATCTTCAAACCGGCTCGCCGTCTGCGGGGTAAGCCCAATTTCGGGAACAAGAATCAAAACCTTCTTGCCTTGACGCAATGCCTCGTAGGCAAGTTCCTGGTATACGCGCGTCTTGCCGGAACCGGTCACGCCATGCAAGAGCGAACCGCGGAACCCCGTACCCGAAAGGTCGCCCACCAGCGAATCGAGGGCCACCCGCTGCTCGTCTGTCAAGGGCGGTACATCAGGTTTCGGCGGAAGTTCTGCACAGTCCTTACCCGAATCAGCATTATCCGAAGCCCCCACCTCCGCCTGCCTTGCCGCAAGCGCATCCAGGTAGTTTTCGAAACTCGCAGGCCAAAACACATCCAGTGCCTTCATCGGTGTGCTTATATAGTAACGTGCCACCCACTCGAGCGATTCCATGTACCGCTCGTTAAAAACGTAGCCCGACGCATGCGGGTAGGCACACCTCACGTTGAATGCAGGGCGTTCCGTATGCACCTTCGAGACTACCGCAAGCGAAGGCGTTTTGCGGGTGGCGAACTGCACCCAGACTACGCTCCCGCGACAGACTTCGGCTCCCTCGGGCAAGCCGGCGGGCACCCCGTAGGTATAGACGGCGGGCGCCTGCGGGATATACACCTCGCAGAACCGCTCCAGCGTCTCTGGGGCGCATTTGACCCGAATTTGCTCGGGCGCTTCCGTTTTGGGTATGCGTTTTGCCATTTTACCCCCAAAGATAGGTAATCTGGACCGCATTTCTACCCTCATATTTGCCAAAAAAACAATATTTTCCTAAACCACTTGTAATCTTTTTATTTAGATTATGATACACGGACCTTATCAAGGCCCGCCAACTTACTGGAGATTCTTATGAGCTTATTGGATGCATTGAGACCGAAATGGCAGAATTCCAACCCTGAAAAGCGACTCGAAGCCGTCGAAGGCATGGATGCTCGCGAACAGAGCACCTTGGAACGCATAGCCCTTTCGGATGAAGATAGTAGCGTTAGAACCGCAGCCGTTAAAAAACTTACCCTGATCCAGTCCCTTTCGGCAATTTCGAAGAAGGACAGCGAGGCAGGTGTACGTCGCTTGGCTGAATCGCGTTATTTTGAAGAGGTCACCAAGATGCTCAAGGACTATCGTGAACCGGCAAACGAGGAAGTGCTCAAGTACGTAGACGATATCAAGGATACCCGTTACGCCGACGAACTCGCCAAGTCCATGCCCAATTCCGAACTCCGCCTGGAACTCATCAAGAAGACGGGCAAGGTCAATGTGCTCACGTACGCCGCCAATAAGGATGCCAAGGAAGAAATTGCAAAGGCTGCCGTAGACCGTATTGAATCGGAATCCTCGCTCACGGATATTTCGAAGAGTTCGAAGCACCCCTCCGTAAGGAAAATCGCCATCGAAAAGATCCGCGCCAAGAAGGAAGTCGAAGACGGCGGCAAGAGGGCCGAAGCCCTGCTCAACGGCAAGAGGAATGCCCTGATCCAGCGGGCGCACTCGCTCGCCGGCAAAAAGGACCCGCAAGAGGTCAAGGACCAGTTCGAAGCGCTGATGAGCGAGGCCAAGACCCTCGGCATGGGCGACAAGCAGGCTACCCTCGACCAGATTTACGAAAGTTACAAGAAATTCCTCGCCGAAGCCGATGCCGAACGCGCAGCCGCCGAAAAGGCCAACGCCGAGAAGGAAGCGAGCAAGCAGCAGCTGATGACCACCCTCGAGGAACTCGAAGGGATCCTCGCCTCCGATAACGCCGCCGAAAAGGTCGACCGCATCGCCGAGATTGTTGCCGAATGGAACGAGAAGAAGTCCATCATGGATGCCGAAGCCGTCAAGCGCTTTAGCCTCGCCTACCTCAAGAGTCAGGAACTCAAGAAGGTCGATGCCGAAGCCGCCGAAGAACCGGTCGACGTGGCAGACGAGGGCAAGGCTCGCAAGCAGCTGCTCGATATGCTGCAGGCCATCGCCGATTCCGAAGTTTCTGAAACGACTCAGAAGCACGTACACGCCATTGTACGCGAATGGGAAAAACTCCCGCTCCTCGAAGGTTCCGACACGAACCTCCAGAGCTACAACGCCCTGCGCAACAAACTCAAGGAAAAGATTACCGCCTTCGAAGAGACCGCCCAGAAGCGCTACGAAGAAAACGCGGCCAAGCTCCGCAAGCTTATCGACCGTGTGAAGGCTTTCGACGAGAACGAGGATTTCAAGAACCTGAGCCAGAAACTCCGCGACACGTTCGCCGAGTGGAAGAACATCGTGGGCGAACAGAAATTCAAGTACCACGACCTGTGGCTCGAGTACAAGAGCGCCACCGAACGCTTCCAGGAAATGCGCCAGTGGGAATCCTGGCACAACGAGAAGGACCGCGCAAGCATCCTCGAAGAGATGGAAATGCTCGCCAAGGAACCCGGTAGCCAGGACGTGCTCAACAAGTTGCGCGAATTCAGCAACAAGTGGAAGAACATCGGCCCTGTCTCCCCCACGAAGTTCGTCGAATTCCGCGACAAGTTCCAGGCGCTGTTCACACAGATTCGCGACAACTGCTCGCAGTTTATCGAAGAACGTGAAGTCGAACGCCAGAAGAACCTCGAAAGCAAGCAGGATCTCTGCAAGAAGATCGAGGATCTGGTCGCCGACACCACAATCTTCTGGAAGGACAAGTACAAGGCCATGCAGGAAATCCAGGAAAACTGGAAGAACATCGGTATGGTGCCCAAGGAAAGCCTGAACGCGCTTATCGAAAGGTTCAAGGCCGCTTCGAACGCATTCTTTGCCCAGTACAAGGAAAGCATCAAGAAAGAAGACCAAAACCGCGAGGCAAACCTCGAGAAGAAACTGAAACTCATCGAGGAAGCCGAGGCCCTCAAGGAATCTACCGACTGGAATGCGACCTCCAACAAGCTCAAGCAGTTGCAGGATGCCTGGAAGTCCACCGGTCCCGTCCCCAAGAGCAAGTCCGAGGAAATCTGGACCCGCTTCCGCAGTGCATGCGATGCATTCTTCGACAAGAAGCGCAGCCACTTCGAGGAAATGGACAACGAGAAGCAGGCCAACCTCGCAAAGAAGGTTGCCATCTGCGACAAGCTCGATGCGATGGACTCGAACAACGTAACGGCAGAGACCGCCGAGGCCATCAAGGCCATCCGCGAAGAATGGAAGGCCATCGGCATGGTGCCGAAGGAATCTGTCGAGGCCATCAACGAGCGCTACAACTCCAAGATGAACCTGTTCATTACCGCCATGGCAGCAAGCGACGAAGGCCTCAAGAAGCAGCTCGATAAAATCAAGGCACGCAAGCTGGAACTGATTGGCAAGGTGAAGCAGTTCGCCGAGAGCGCCGGTTCCAACCAGCTCGCCGATGCCGTCCGCGACATTCAGAAGGAATGGCGCGAACTCGGATCTTGCGGTGTTGAGGATTCCGAAATCCACAAGGAATTCCGCAGCGCCTGCGACGACTTCTTTACCCGCCGTCGCGACCAGCTCGACATCCAGGAACAGGCCCGCGAGAACAACCTCCAGAAGAAGCAACTCCTGTGCGAACAGGCCGAAGACCTGCTCACCGACCTGAGCGAGGCCACCGTCGCCGCCGCGATGAACAAGGTGAAGCACCTGCGCAGGCTGTGGAAGGAAGTCGGTGCTGTCCCCCGCGAACAGTCCGACAAGATCTGGAAGCGCTTTAACGGGGCATGCGACAAGGTGTTCGCGTTTGGCCGCAAGGACGAACCCGCAGCACCGAGCAACCCGGCATAAACCGCGGTAAGCAACAAAACATATTTTAGGGATGGCAACTCAACCATCCCTTTTCTATTTTTGGGCTTGTAATGAAGTTTCCCCCTTGGACAAGCGTTTCTGAAGCCGCTAGGCTCCTCAAGGAAGGCGAAGTAGTCGCCATCCCGACAGAGACCGTCTATGGGCTTGCGGGGAACGCGTACAACCCCGATGCACTCGCGAAGATTTTCGCCGCAAAGGAACGCCCGACATTCGACCCGCTTATCGTGCACATCGCAGATATCGCGGAACTGGAGAATGTCGCCCGCGATATTCCCGATACCGCATACCGGCTTGCAGAAGCGTTCTGGCCCGGGCCGATGACGATGATTCTCCCCAAGAAGGACTGCATCCCCGACCTGTGCACGAGCGGGCTGCCCTCGGTGGCAGTAAGGTTCCCGAGCCACCCCGTAGCGCAGGCGATTATCCGGGAATCGGGCCTGCCGCTTGCAGCCCCGAGCGCAAACCTGTTCAAACACGTGAGCCCCACCACCGCAGAACACGTGGCCGCACAGCTTGCGGACCGCATCGCGGGAATCGTCGATGGCGGGCCGTGCTCCGTAGGGGTCGAAAGTTCCATCATCTCGCTCGCTGGGGATGCACCGACAGTGCTCCGCCCGGGTGCGATTACGCCCGAGATGTTCTCGAAGGTCATTGGCCAGGTGGCGCTCAAGGAATCCACCAGCAAGCCCGGGCAGGCCATGCAGGCGCCGGGCCAGTGCGATACGCATTACCGCCCGCAGGTGCCATTATATTTCGGAGAGGTGCCCGCAGGTTACAAACTGCCGGAGCGGACCGCGCGCATCGCGTTCGGGAACCAGTCCGGAGCGATTCCTGCCACAGTGAACTTGTCTGCAACGGGTGACATGACCGAGGCGACCGCAAGGCTATACGCCTACATGCACGACCTGGATACGCCCGATTACGACTTGATTCTCGTGGACCCGATACCCAACAAGGGAATCGGCATCGCCCTGAACGACCGCCTGAAGCGCGCCAGCATCAAGACATTGCCGTAAAAAAAACAAACGGGAAACGCCTCGGAAATGGTCGCTCAAGTAAACTTGGCGACCGCTTCACTCGGCTTGTGCGTCTTTGAGGCAACGAACAGAAAACCCGTTGTACTTGTCGCGGTCGCCCAGGTACGCATCGTCGTCGCCGTAGTTCAAGTACATGAGGTACGCGCTGTCGCTACTGACCTCTGTAGAACTCCAGAAGACCGCGTAGTACTCCTCGAATTCGTAACTCCCGTAGCCGATCCTGCTGCCGGCAGGGAGAGCGGAGAAGGCGAAGGCATCCGAGCCATTGCCACTACCATACCATCCGGATGTGGACTTGAGCACACTGCCTGCGGTTGATTGACCGCCGACTGCAGTGAACAAAGTTTCGAATTCCTCTTCTGTTGGCAGGTGCCAGCCACTCGGGCAAGCCGTCATCGCGGCCGTCCATGCGTAAAGGCGACCGTACTTGGAGCAGTTGATTTCCCCGTTGTTATAGCAGAAGCTTGAGTCCGTTTTGAAGTTCAAGTTCTCCGCCATCCAGGTCTGCGTGCCGATTGTTATAAACTTATAAATCGTACTATCTCGAAAGTCGCAGAAATGCGTTGCCGGGTTATAAGGAGTTTCTCCGCACATGCCTTTAAATATTTTCATTATAGAGGCATTTTCGCCTTCACCACAGGTTACCAAGGCAAAGCCATCTCCAGTATCCTCTACAGAGCAGCCTGTTCCATCTTCGCCATCCTTACCATCGTCCCCTTTCGGGCCCTGTTCACCCTGTTTTCCTTGGTCACCTTTCTCCCCTTGCTTACCTTGTTCACCCTGGTCGCCCTTTTCCCCCTTCGCACCGTCCTTTCCGTCGGTGCCATCCTTGCCGTCTTGGCCGTCCTTACCGTTAAGCGAGGTCCATTCCCTGTTGACGCAGGCATACGCCGTGGCAGAATCCAGCGCGTACACAAGAGCGCCCTCGTTTTCCGAGGTGCACTTGGGCATGTCCTCGCCCTTTTCGATAACCTTCATGCCCGTTTCGTTCACCTCGGTGATTTCGGTGACCTCATCGCCGCAGGCGACAAGCAGCAGAACGGAAACTGCCGCAACAACAAAAGAAAGTCCATGTTTCGCTTTTAGCATAGCCTAACCTCTACCAGAAAGTTTTGTTTCAGACAATCTATATAATTTTTCAGTTTCTACATTGGGAACAGCGGGTAGTGTTCCTTGGTATAGGCACGGGTATAGGCGTTAAAATGCCACCATTCACTCGGAAGAGAAACCCAGCCGGCACGTTTCATGATGCTACGCAGCAACTTGCGGTTATCGACCTGCTGCTGCGTGAGCCGTCCACTTGCAAGGGCATCGGCCTCGCCCACCTCGCCCGCACAGCGCTCGAACGAATCGAAGTCTGTCCCCATGTCGAGAGGCGCACCCGTGCTGTCGGCAAGAGTGAGGTCGAGCGCGAGCCCGTAATTGTGGAGTCCGCCGGTCTTGCCCGACGATACATAGTTGGTGTACGGCGTGCCGACAACCGCCTGCTTGAGCGCAGACTGCGCGTACATCGGGCGTGCCGCATCGAATATCACGAGCATGTAACCGGGGAGTTCCTTCGCAATCAGGGCAAGCGACTTTTTCAGCTTGGCGAGCGCATCCCTGTGCACGAACGCCCGCTGGATTCCGCAGTACATGTCATGCCCCGTTACGTTGTTAAAAGTTCCGTAACGCAGGTCCATGCGGATCCCCTTCATGTTCGTAATTTCGACCAGGTTCGTATCCCTGCTCGCATATTCTACCCACTGCTTGGCTGCGGTACAGAACCGCAGGGGCTTCTCGGGCTTCCTGGGTTCAAAGGGGATGTCCGTTTCGTGTGCGAACAGCGTTACGACAAAAAAAGTCAATATTAAAAAAATTCTTTTTGTCATTTTTTCTGTCCTAGATTCTTCGACTACGCATCTTCGATGCTGCGCTCAGAATGACACATCCCGTTTAATTAAATTCCCAGCTGGACCTCGACGCCAAACTGGAAGTAGAGACCCATGCCCTTCGCCATGAAGGGTTCGAGCCTGAAGCCGTTCTCCGAGTTCTTGTCGTTATCCTGCGTGACCCAAGAGCGTTCACGCGCATTCTCGGAACCAAGGAACTTGAGTGCATCCACATCGAGCTTCGAGAACAGGTTATCCAGTTCCAAGTAGAAGCGAGACTTGCGGAAGAATCCCTTCTCGCGGATAATGTCAAGGTTCACGCGAACATCCGTCCTGAACATGTCGGTAAACTCGTGCAGGTCACGAAGCATGCGGGTGCCGTTCGCGCGCGTCAGCGGGTCAGACGGCGTAATCTGGTAGTAGTACAGCGGGCGGTGCAATGCGGCATGGTGCGTGAGGATAATCGAGAACAGCGAATCCTTGCGCGGGTAGAACCTGAAGTGCGAAATGATATCCAGCCTGGAGTTCGCTTCCCACGGGAGCGAGCCCTCGTCCAGTTCGTATTCACCGTAGACGGAACTCACGTTCGTCGCCATCGAGAAATGGTGGGAGGTCTTCCATTCCATACGCGCATTCGCGCCGAGCACCCAGGCGTAATCTACCGGCGTAATGTCCTTGTACTGCGCGTACGCCTTGGGCAGGGGCATCACCGGATCGAAGTAGTAACGGCCAAAGCCGCTCGCTTGCGCAATCAGGTACTTGGAATTGTAGCCCATACCGAGCTTTGCAGATGCGCCCGTTTCAAGGCGCCCCGTAAGATCGCCATCATCATAAAGGTGCTTCCAGTCACTACGGTACGCAGCATTACCGAACACGCGCCAGTAGGTGGTATCCTTTTCGGTAAGGTTCTTCTCGAAATCGAGAGAGGCCGTCGGGCGTGCATTGTGATCCATTGCATCGGCAACGGCACCGAGCGAGAATATCGTCTGCGAGTAATCGCCCTTCCAGTCAAAACGGCTCACGCCCGAAAGCACGCCCGTCTGATAGTCATCGGGCTGCGACCCGCCAAAGTCAATGTAGCTGCGGTCCAAGAAGTGATGTTCATAAAGGAGCGCACCGCTCACGGCAGAACCGAGCAACTTCGTCTTGAACTGCTTATCCGCACCTACGCTCAAAGTCGTGTGCGTCTGCTCGTAGGCATCGATGAACGCTGCCATCTCCTTCGTCGAAGCATTGCTCCTGAAGCCAGTGGTATCTTGAAGCGTGTCGCTCAGGTACTCACGCACAACGCCCGCATGAACGCTCGTACCGAACTTAGAGGCGTATTCCGCACCCACAACAAGGTAGGTCTGCTCGCCCCTGATAATATCGACCGAGTTTACCTCGTCATAGGCTGTAGAAGTATCCTGGCTAATGGAATATTCGTCCGTGCTGTACAAGGCACGCAGCGCCCACGTGTTGCCCATGGAATCAGAGCCGTTCAACTGCGTATAGAAATCCATCGCCGAAAGGTCGAACGGGTCAGACGACTTCACGCGGCAATCGCTCGCGCAATCGCCATCGCGCTTCTTGAACTCGGTAAAGAACTTCTCGCCCAGGTTCTTGAGCATGTCGCCATCGAGCCTGCGGAAAGCAAAGCGGAAGCTGTCCCAGAACAGGAACGGGGAATCAAACTGGATCTCCTGGAGCGTAAGACCCGCGGAGCCCTTGAGCCCCCACTCGCCCTTCGTCTGCTCGGGAATGTACTGCACCGAGGTCGCAAGGCCCTGGCCAATCGGGCCGCTACCGTAGTGGTCGTGAATCTCGATGCCGCTCAGTATGTGCGGGTTCACAACCGAAAGGTTTCCCGGGAAGCCGATATCCAGATGGCGCATGTTCGGGATGCGGAGTCGCCCGAGGTGGTAGGCCACGTCACCCGCGCGGGAACCCTCGTAATAGAGAGCGCTGCTAAAATCCTTCTGTCCCGAAATGCCGGGCATCTGGCTCAAGTGCTCCGTAATGTCGAAACGCATGCCCGCAGCATCCTCAAGCTTGTCGACCGACACCTTGCGTTCCGGTTCCCACTTCACAGGTTCGCCACCACCCACGATCGTACTCGAGCCCAAGTCGCGCAGGTCGGTAGAAAGTGTCACGACCATATCGAGCAGGTCCGCATAATCCTGCAGGTCCACATACACGCTATCGTAGCCTTCCTTCTGGAATACGAGGGAAGCGTTCTTGGAATCCACGGTAAACTCGAAACGACCATCCGAAGAAGTCTTGGCAAGTTTCTTGCCCGAACGGTAGGTAATCTGCACGCCATCAAGCGGGAGGTCGGAGCCCATCTCGAGCACCACACCCACGACAGACGTAGGAGTCGCCGCAAAAAGGGATGTCACCAGGAACAGCGCAATAAGGAGCAGGGAGCGAAATCTCATATGTACTAAATTAGAATTTTATAGGATTGCCCGACCACCGGAAGCACGCTCCAGTTCGGTAAATTTTATATTTCTCGCGGTATGCTTGAGATTTTTCTAGTGCAAATGGAAGTCGCGCCGAACGACAAGGCAAAAAACTTCGCCAAGGTTGAGGCGCTCACGCAGGGAATCCGCAAGGAAACCCAGGCAGGTGCCGCTAGCGCGGGGCTCATCGTGCTGCCCGAGATGTTCGCTACGGGCTACCTTCCGCTGCACCCGGAAAGCGCTGCTGAGGACTTTACCCACGAAAGTTCAGGCGAAACCGCGCAGTTTTTGTACAAACTAGCAAACCGGACAGGATGTGTCGTGATGGGTGCGGGGATATCTGGTATGGAAGCCGCTTCTGATGTTAGGACTGCGCCGCTTGCGAATCACGCAAGCGTATATATGCCCGGCAACACTGCAGAATACGCAGGCTACGACAAGCGCCGTCCCTTCTTTATGGAGCAGGGGAAATTCCGCGCCGGCACGGGCATTAATTTATTCAAAATAGACGAATGGACGGTCGCGCCGACGATATGCTTTGACCTGCGCTTCCCGGAACTCTACCGCGATGCCGTAAAGGCGGGTGCAAACCTCTTCACGGTGCAGGCCGCATGGCCGCAAGAAAGGATACTCCACTGGAACACATTGCTCAAGGCCCGCGCCATCGAGAACCAGGCGTATGTCGCCGCAGTGAACTGCGTTTCGCCAGATGGAAAGTACACAGGAAATTCACAAATAATCAACCCGCTCGGCGAGGTCATCGCGCAGGCAGAAGCGGGTAAAGAATGTGTAATTTCGGCGTCGCTTGACATGGATTCCTTGCTAAAATATCGCAAGGTTTTTCCAGTGCTCAAAGACATCTAGCACTCGTTCAAAACAAATCAGCGTGACAAAAATCACGCAACTTTGAATATGGCGATTTTACACTAAAAACGCAGTTTTTTTGTAACTCTTTACCGCACAATTAATTACAAAAATGCTACAAAAAAGTGTAATGTGAGCAAACATACACTCACAAAAAACCTGCTCAAAACACTCTTCCTTTTTTGCAAAAATAAACTATTTTCTGAGTAGAAAATAAGTTCCACAATCTATTTCGAGGTTCCTATGACTTCTCCCGATATGAACAAGCTGAATTATGCTAGGGCCCTCATCCGTGCAGGCCTCACGCGTGACCTTATCCTCAAGATCACAAGCATTTCTGGATACCAGTATTCCCAGATTCAACGTGAAGTCCTCGCTGCCTAAGGCCTAGGCATGCAGCTTATTCTGGCTATTCCTGCGCAGCCCGCCACTCAGATGAAAGAGAGGCAGGCTGCGCTTCTTGCATGTTACAAGGACGGTTCGCTGCTGCTTGATGCACGCGACTGCGAGAAGCCCGCACAGTTCTACCTGACCTCAGCAGATACATTCCCGTGGGACGAATTCATCGGCAAGCTACTTTGCGCATGGCAACTGAGTGACTATAGCGATGTGCCTCCGCAATTCAAGCCCCTCAAAAGGATTCCGCAGTACGTTATTGACGGACTGCCCGCGGAACCGACCGCAAATAAACTGAAGGTCCTCGCGACACTCCGCTCGCAGGGATACTTCAGCGCACTGACCGCACGAAAATAGATTTTTTCTACTATCTGCCGCGCGATTATTGCTATTTTCAAGCACATGGATAGCATGCAAGATATCGCAAGCAAGCGCTGGTTCATGGGAAAGGGACGCAAGATCGATTCCATCGAGACCGTGGACCGCGTCGCCATCGGGGAAACGTTTCTTTCCATCGTCCGCGTGACTTTTGCCGCGAGCGAAAACTGCGAGTCCGACCTCTACGCCGTCATCAAAGACGAAACCCGCACTGCCGACTTTTTCTACGACGTGTTTTCTTGCGAGAAGGCAAGATACGGCGCAACGTCCGGCGAATTCATGTTCATGCAGACCGAGCATTTCCCCGCAGACGTCTCCCTGCACGAGCTTTTCGATGTCGCCCCGCTCGATGCCGAGCAGAGCAATTCCGCATTCGCATCCAGGCACTTTTTCTTCAAGCTGTACCGCAGGCTTTTGCCGGGCATCCACCCCGAAGTAGAAATCATGGAGCAACTCGACCGCAAACGCTCCGGCGTGAGCCCGCAGCTCTACGGCACCTGCTACTACGCAGATGCCACCGGAAAGCATTACACCCTCGGGATTCTCGAAGAACGTGCAACCGGCATGCAAGACGCGTGGGTGTATTTCAACCGCGTGATGGACGCGCCGTGCGCCGAGGCTCTCGGGACAGCGACCGCGAAGATGCACCGCGCCCTCAGGGGGCTCCCGGGTACCGCCGCGCAGAGTCCCGAAATTCCCTTCGACAAGTTGGAACATCTTTTGAACAGCGCGACGGGCGCAGCAGATGCGGCAAACCCCGCGGGCAATGAAATGTACGAACTCGCCGAAAAAGTGAAAGCCGTATTGCCGAAACTCAGGCACATGGCAGCAGATGCATTCGAAGCATCAACCGGTAGCGAGCCATTTGCACCGCAGCGCATCCACGGGGATTACCACCTGGGGCAGGTGCTGGTATCCGCCGCAGATTTCAAGATTCTCGATTTTGAAGGCGAACCTACCCGCAATCTTGAATACCGCAGGGCGTTGCGATCCCCGCTTGTCGATGTCGCCGGAATGCTCCGCAGTTTCCAGTATGCGGGAGCTACATCCGGGTTCGACTGCACCGCATGCGAACACGCCTTCCTCGAAGGCTACGCGCAAGCCGCCTGCATAGTTGCAGCAGCCCTCGAAACCGCCTGCAAGCCCTACGTGCTCGCAAAGGCCGTTTACGAGGCCTGCTACGAACTCGAGTTCAGGCCCGGATGGTTCCACATCCCGGCCCGCGCACTCATTGAACTCGTCGACTAGCCCGCCTGCCCATTTTAAACTTTCTTTCTCATAAAAAACACTGCAAGTAAAAATCTTTTGCAAACTTATTTTTTTACCATCTTTTATAAATTCTATACAAGAAATAAACTGTCTTATAAATGGAAGGCGTCGGCCACAACCGATCAAGGCGAGTGCCGCGGCCATACTTGTATGGCCATGGCTGAGCCGTAAGGTTGGCACTTGCGCCAGGATGGGGTGATTGCTGGGGCCCCTCCCGCATCATTTTAAACCGGATTTAAACATAATACGGCAGGCAAAATTCTATATTTGCAACTGCTATGACAGTTGAAGAAATGGAAAAGCGCCTCCGCGACGAGGCCTCGGAACTAGCCGCCAACGAACCACTCTCGAAGCTCATGCTCGATGAGCAGGTGTTGAACCGCAAGAACTTTGCCGACATGCTATCCGTCACTCTCGCCTGTCAGCTCGCGGGCGAAGTCATCGACCGCGCGGAACTCGAGAAGATGTTCAACGCGCTGTACATCAAGTACCCCGAACTGCTCGTTTCCGCCTGCAAGGACCTGAACGCGACCGTCCTCCGCGACCCCGCCTGCACCAGCTACCTCGAACCGCTCCTGCTGTTCAAGGGATTCCAGGGTTTGCAGGCCTACCGCGTGGCGCACGCCCTCTGGACGGAGAACCGCCCGTTCCCCGCAAAGATGCTCCAAAACATCGTGAGCCGCAAGTTCGGCATGGACATCCACCCGGCGGCAAAAATCGGGCACGGCCTGTTGATTGACCACGCGACAAACATCGTCATCGGCGAAACCGCCGTCGTCGGCAACAACGTGAGCTTCTTGCATGGCGTGACGCTCGGCGGTACCGGCAACGAAACCGGCGACCGTCACCCGAAAATCGGCAACGGCGTGATGCTCGGTGCACACGCCCAACTGCTCGGCAACATCCACATCGGCGACTGCGCAAAGATTGGCGCGGGCGCGGTTGTGCTCTGCGACGTTCCCCCGCACACGACATACGCGGGTGTCCCCGCCGTAGAAGTCGGCCACCCGACCGACGACACGCCGAGTTTCAACATGCAGCAGGACTTCACGCGCGACTGCGACTAGGCCAGATTGCCCGCGCAACTGAGGCCGCATGAAAAAATCTGAAAAAATCAAGTTTATCGGCGAAAAGCTGAACGAACTCTTCCCGAACCCGCCTATTCCGCTCGACTACACGAGCGCCTACACGATGCTTGTCGCCGTCGTATTGAGCGCGCAATGCACCGACATCCGCGTAAACCAGGTAACCAAGGTGCTGTTCAAGAAGGCGAAAACGCCCGCCGCCATGGTCAAGCTCGGAGTTGACGCAATCGCTGAAATCATCAAGCCGTGCGGTTTCTTCAACACGAAGAGCAAGAACATCTATAACCTCTCCCAAACGCTTGTCGAAAAGCACGACGGCGAAGTTCCCCGCACCTTCGAGGAACTCGAGGCACTCCCCGGTGTAGGCCACAAGACGGCAAGCGTCGTGATGAGCCACATTTTCAAGATTCCCGCCTTCCCCGTCGACACGCACATCCACCGCCTCGCCAAGCGCTGGGGACTGTCGGACGGCAGCAGCGTGGAACAGACCGAGGCAGACCTCAAGAAAATTTTCCCGAAAGAAGAATGGGAAAAACGCCACCTGCAAATTATCTACTTCGGGCGCACGTACTGCAAGGCAATGGGTCACAAACCCGAAAACTGCCCTATCTGCAGTGTAGTTGGTTGCGCGCGATAAGGCCGCACGTCAAACAGTCGTTTTAGGCCGCTGGTACACCCAGTAGTAGAACAGGCTCCAAAGCGCCCAGAGGATGCACAACACCATCCCGACTTTTGCGATAAGGTTCAGCCAGCCGGCAATGGCAACACAATCCTGCAAATGCCCCCATTCCGTAAGCAGGTAGTTCCAGTCATGCCCTCCGTAGTCGCTCTCGCTGCCGGTCTTTCCCGATGTCAGCATCAGAACCATCACCCTCGCATCTGCCACATATTCTGCGACATCAACGAGATTCTCGAAGCTCCACCAGAGCATTAGTGATGTCCCTACAATTTCGCGCTGCGTAACCCAATAAAATATCCCTATCCCGAGCGGCAAAAACACCTGCATTCCGGAACCCATGAAGTACATGAGATTTTCGTGCCCGAGCCATGCCGCAGGAACAAAAATCGTGTGTCCAGCCTCATGAATAAGCAGGTTCAAGTGTTGCAACCCCTGATAAATCCAGGCATTATAGCCCTGCAAGATAATCTGCGCTGTAAATACGGCAAGGATAATTTCGGCAATTAAGCGAAACCCGAAACTATTCTGGATGGTAAGCGGGTCCGGATAGAAAAACCACTGGAAAAACTTCGGCCACGTGTCTGGGTATTGCATCCGAAAATGCGAATGCGAACGGTATTCCTTCGCAGAAACAAGGTTCAGCGGAACCTCGTCCGTCGGCTTATAGGCACGCACGGCAATACGCGAGGGTTTCTCGTGCAAGATTTCCGGTTTCTGTTGCTGAGGTTCCATGTATAGAAATATACATTCAACCCGCGAAAAAAGAACGAATTATTTCAGCGTTCGCCCTTCAGCAGTTCCTCGAAGTAGACGATCGTCTTCTCGAGACCCTGGCGCAACGGGATAGTCGGTTCCCAACCGAGGGCAGACTTTGCAAGATCAATATTCGGACGACGCATCTTCGGGTCGTCACCCGGGAGAGGCTTGTACACAATCTTGCTCTTGGAGCCGGTGAGGTCAAGCACTTCCTTCGCAAGTTCGAGCATCGTGAATTCACCGGGGTTCCCGATGTTTACGGGGCCGATAATCTTGTCCTGGTTCATCATGCGCACGAAGCCTTCGATGAGGTCGTCCACATAGCAGAAACTGCGGGTCTGGCTGCCGTCACCGTAAATCGTGAGGTCTTCGCCCTTGAGCGCCTGCACAATAAAGTTTGACACCACGCGACCATCGTTCATAAGCATGCGCGGGCCATATGTATTGAAAATACGCACGATGCGGATGTCCACGTTATTTTGTCTGTGGTAAT
>JAEEGG010011909.1_pt1 | contig 18860 bp, 13 predicted proteins | sample 9134161 | NCBI WGS metagenome assembly JAEEGG01 (sample SAMN16246543, study PRJNA631951) | gut metagenome | biome: gut microbiome; feature: rumen; material: CR-attached | host: Bos | place: Iran: Karaj | collected 2018-10 | reverse complement strand
GGCTGTCCACGAGAACAGTGTCATACTGTTCGCAATATGCGTCGCGTACCCGCAGCATGTAGCGGCCAGCCTTCAGGCCGGTGACGGGATTGTCATACACCTCAATGCTGTCCAGATAATATTTCAGAGTCATCGGATAATCGCTCCGTGCAATAATTCGGATTGTGCCATCCGAACGGTGGCAGTGCTCCGGCGTGGAGAAGGGATCCGCATCCAAGGAAACGATATGCAGCTCACCCTCCACCGACCGGCGGGTGAAACCGTCCTCATACAGCAGCTCCATCCGGATGCGGTAGGTGCCACGGGTGAAGAAGCGCCTCCATTCCATACTGTCCATCGCCTCCGTCACCTCGACGCTGTCCACGAACCAGCGGATGTGCCCCGGTTTGGAACTCAGACTGTCGTGTACCTCCCCTCGGATCAGAATCTCCTGTTCGCAAAACCGCACGGAGGGAAGTGAAAGGTGGTGTGTGTCGTTGCCGTAAAAGGCGGCACGCAGGTCGAGATAGTTGGCCGAGGCGAGATAGTCATAGCTTTCGCAATGTGTGATGCCGTAGCTATATACTTGTATTCCGGAATAGCTGTTGGTGATGGTGTAGGTGTTGCTGTCGGAGGGGAGCGGAACGTTGTAATATGACCAGCCGCCGGGATGGTCGCGCCAGATGCCGCCCGTGAGCGGTTGCGGCAGCCCGTTGTTCGTGCTTATGCGGGTGCTGTCCTTGCCGTATGTGGGCACCGCCACCAGCACGTAATGGCGTGGCTGGAAGCGGTCGTTCACATCGACCGGCATCTCGTACGGGCGGAAGATGCAGGAGGCCACGCGCCTGCCAGTTTCCGGAACCGCCGCAACCGAAGGGTCGCTGTAGCCGCCGTTGGTATTGTGCGTGAAATAGGAGTAGGAGACCAGATAGGTGACGACCGCCACCGGCTTGTCCGAACGTATCAGACAGCCGCTGTCACGCTGTGTCACGTCTATCCAGACCCATTGTCCGGCATTCAGCCCCGTAAGGATGGTGCTTCCGTTGCGGAACTGGTTCACGCTCACCTTTCCGCCCGACAGGGTGATGTTGGTGTTCGGCTCGGTCGCCATCACCTGCACGAACTCGTTCCCCATGATGGAGACTGGAATATAATGTTCAGTGCCAAGCAGTTTAAGGGGAAAGCACTGCTCAAACTGTTGGTCGGAGGAGGGGATATTGTGCGGAATCCATCCGAACTCCTGCACCTGGAAAGCGGCGAAAGGCCGGTTCCCCTCCAACAGCTCGCCGCCCGTCACCGGTCGGGGAGAGGTTCCGTTGACCATAAAAAAGGTTTCTCCCCGGTTCAGGCTGCAGAGTAACGTTCCGTTCATCCTAACCACTGTGCTGTCCCACACCGCCACCAGCAGGAAATGGCAGTTGTTAGCTGCTGTGGTTACCACGCGGTATTCCAGCCCAAGCGCCTCCGAAGGCATGATCAGGCTGGCATCCGTGGTCATGGGCATCCGCGATATTGTGGAGACAGAAATCTTGTCGTCACAGAAGACGCAGGCACTCAAATCGTATTTTCCGGGTTTGGTGTGGTAGGTGGCGCCCCTTTGGGAATTGGTGAGCCGGTGGACGAAGGCTTTTCCCGGCTGCACCGTGAAAGGGACGGTGTCCCCGTTATGTGTGAAGACAATTATGCCGCTAGTTCGGAATTCGGAGGAGATGTGGATTTCGTAATAGGAGGTGGTGTCACTGAGAATCACGCCGGATTCCCGATTGGTGGTGCCATAGGAGAACCAATACTCCTTGCGGGGTGTCCCCTGCTGTGCATGGGAGGCTCCCGCAAGGGCAAGCCACAACAGCGTGCAGAAAACTGTCCGAAGCCTACAGCCTGTCACCGGTCCTGTTTCCTTTAAAGTGTCCGCAGCAAAGAAGTTACTTGCGCACCAGCTTTTTCACGCAGGAACCCTTTTCGGTGCGCACCCGCACCAGATAGATGCCCTGCGGTAGCGTGGAGACATCCGCCTGCGCCGTCCGCTCCGCGCGCAGCAGCACCCTGCCCGAAAGGTCGCTCACCACTATCTCCTCCACCTGCGATCCGGAAAGCACGCTGAACATGTCGCCCGTGGGGTTCGGGTAGATGGTGACGGAAGCAGACACGGGCTTCAACGGCTCCCTTACCGCAATTTCACCGTCAAAGCAGGCCTGGAGCATCGTGTCCTGCGTCACCGTGAAGCTCAGCGGGTTGGCGGTGGAGAGCAGCTGGCCGTTGCACTTCCAGCCGCTGAAGGTGCAGCCGTTGTACGGTTCGGCACGCAGTGTCACCTTCTCACCCTTCTTGTAGAAGCGGTTTTCCAGACCATAAACGTTCCCTTTATACTTGTCGTTGAAGCATACCCCGACCGAAATGCCGCCAGCCTCTATCATGAAGTCCTTCCACACCGGAGTGCTCTTGTACAGCTCCACCGAGGCCGTTGGCACAATAAGCCTGCACTTGGAACGGTCCAAGCCATGAAAGGCACGCTGTAATTTTTCATTGATAATAACCGGGTTGACTTTCAAGTTGTAAATTGTCCTTAACAATGTGTCCTCGGAAAAAGCACCAAAAGACAGGAACTTTAAATTTGCCGGTAAAGTGACAGATAATAAAGACGAAATGCGATAGAAAGCGTTTGGCAGTGAGTCTATTTTCATTGGAACTTCTATACATGTCGCATTCTTACCTTCCATAAAAGCACCGCCTTCTATAAGCAGCAAACTGGCAGGCAACTTCAAGGTATCAGGAAGCCCTGTTTTATCAAATGCTTGGGTCTTGATGTATTCAAGTCCATTCGGAAAATTAATTTGCCGCAAATTGGAATCAAATTGGAATGTGCCGCTATTGATTTTTTTCAGTCCGTTCGGCAAAGTGAGCTTTCTCAATTTAGGACACCCGGCCAGTCCGTCCACTGTTTGAATACCCTCCCCCACCTCTATGCAAGTTACCGTTGCCTTGTACTTGTTCCATTGTGGAGCTTGCCTTGCTCCCATGTGTCCTTTTCCTGTGAAACGCAAAATGGTATCCTTGCCTTGGATGAAATATTCAAAATACATATTTGTACCTGTAATCTGTTTAGGCCAAATTGTGTCTGAATCACCGTTAACCTGTTGCGGTTGGGCAACCGAAAGCCCTGAAATGGCAGTCATCAGCCATGATAGAAAAAAAACCTTCTTCATAATAAATAGTTTTAAATTAACAATCAGTTTTGCCTTTATACTTATTAGAGGAACTTACTCCCTGTTTTGTTGCATCAGTGTGAAAAAAATTTGCTACATAAACTTAAACTGCATCCAACTTACATTAAACATTATTTTTTGCAAAAGTAGTAAAAAAACTCATACGGGGTTAAAAATCCCAATTTTTTTTCGAGGTCTGTTATTTAAATAATAACGGAACATTTTCCGCTTTATTGTGTCAAAATGTATGTATTAGTCATAAAACCGCCAGCTGATGCCGAAACGGAAATTCAGTCCTTTGGCCGGGTAGTGCGGGAACTGGAACGGATAAAAGCCCTCCATTGCGGACAAGATGTTGGCGCAGGCGAAATAGGCATGGAAATGCTCTATGCGGGCATTCAGGAAGGCGCTCAAATAAAAGTCGTTGCCAACCAAAGTGCTGTTCTGGTGATAGAACTGCTGCATCGAAGGCTGGTAGCCGTCCGCATAATATGCGGTGAAATAGGTGATTTCCGCGCCGAACTGCAGATATGCCGCCTGATGGAAAAGCGGGAAGCCATAGAACAGGCTGCTGCGCGTGACCAATGCGGGCAGGTGCAGCGAATCGCTGCTGCTGCGCTGCAGGTAGCCGTGCAGGTCGGCACCGAACCCTTTCCAGCGCAACGGAAAGAGCAGTTCCCCCTGCATCACATGGATTGGTTCCGACAGTTGGCGGACATTCAGTTGTTCGTTCAGATAGACATGATTGCCGAGGCTGAAGCTCCGGAATGCGGCCTGACAGCCCTTCCAGTCAAGCAGCACCTCCGCCCGGAGCAGCTGCTGCTTCTGAAGCGGATTATTCCAGCTGATGCCATTGGAAACATAGTGGCGGAAAAAGTAGTCCGGTTCCTGTATGTCGTATTTAAGCACGGCCCTCAGGAAACCTTTGGGCAGGGTCTGTTCCATTTCTCCCGTTGAATCATTCAGTTTATTATTCCTGAAGAGCGGCAGAACATATCCGGTTGTGACATGCAGGTCGTTCCGGTTATATCCGCTGAAGGCGTAGTGCAGCCGGGTGTTCCAGCTGCCGGCCCTCCCCAACGGGACTTCCATTCCGGATTGCAGCGCCATTACGGAACTGCGCAACCGGTCAAGCGTGTCACCTGTTTGTATGTGGTCGTGCGAAACGCCGAGAAACAAGGTGGTGCCGAGGTCGGTCAGCGACGATGGTTCGCGGTTGGTCCATCCTATCTGGTTGTGGATTATCCTGCCGGAGACAGAATCGGCGGTGCCAAGGCTGTTATCCGTATAGAGCGAACGGAAGCTTTTCATCCGGAACTGGTGTGTCAGGTATCCTAAACGTGAAGGGAGCAGGTTGCGGCTGCTGTCCCTGCGGTTGCCGAGGTGGAACCAGTGCCGGTAACGGAGATCGTTGTCGGAGTAGTTGTTCATGGCGGACGGTGTGTTGACCGAAATGGCGCGTGGCTCCAGATTGGCCATATAGTCCGCATCGTTGGCGATGCCGCCGCTCTCATGCAGGTAGAACAGGTTATAAATAAAGGAGATATCAAATCCGTACCTGCTGCTGTCCGACCGCTGGAGACCATGAAAACCGAAGTTGACATCGCGAACCCCCTCGTTCACATAGACCCCTTCGGAGAGACGGGTCTGGAAAGCCAGGTTATAGCGGAAATTCCCCAACTGTTGGGCATGCTCCACATCAAAGGAGTTCTCCTGCCCGTTACGCCACTCATAGCGCAGCATGGTATATACCCCGTCCACGCGGTTGAGCCGCCATTGCTCCAGGGTGCGCCTGTAGCAGGGATATGGCATTGTCTTGTAACTGAACCCCGGCGATATGGCAGTCTGGAAGTTCAGGCTTTTGTGCGCCTGCCCGATTGTGGCGATTGCGGTGTATATGTCCTTTGCGTGCAACAGGCTCTCCTGCCGGTAGGCTCCTGTGACGGAGGTGTCGGCTTCAGCACATCCCGAGACTGTCGGGAAAAGGTCGTAAAGGGTATATCTGATGACGGTGCGGTGTGCAACGCTGGAATCGGTACCGATAAAGGATGATGGTAGTTTTTGCTGGGTGGTGTCCTTGGTCTCCTGCGCCATCGGGCATGGCAGTATCCCACAAAGGCAGATTACTGCCATCCATAGCCAAGCATTTTTCCGGTACTTCAACATCCTGAATGGTTTAAAAAGCGGCGGAGTATACCTACTTCCGCCGCATGTGTCATTGTAAAGCCAAGGATTCAGTCCTGCTTTGGCGTTTCATTGTTCAACAGGCTTTTCAGCATCTTGTAGTAGTCCCCGTCGCACATCACCACACATGGATCCACACCACATGGATTCGGTTTGATGATTATTGACGCCGATTCGTTGTCTTCGTCATCTGGGGTGACCTTCTTGATGGCGGTGTAGGAACTCAGGAATTTTTCGTTGATGAAAATGAAGTTCTCAGCTCCGGCCCGTTTGGAAATATCCACTAATTGGTCATTCAAAATTTCAATGGTTTTTCCGCTTTTCAGTGTGATGACAATGTTTAATGGCTGTTGTTCAAAATAGGCGATGGCCTTCACGTTCAGTTTGATCCAATTACCCTTGTTGTCAAAGCCTAACCACATCCCTTTGGATTTGCCTTTTTCAAACACTTGGACAACAAGTTCTTTTCCCTGTGCGTTATAAGTCCTCCACTCTCCGTCACGGAAATTTTCCTTGTACGCCCCTTTGGTCCAGAGTTCGCCGGTTTCATAGTAGTTCTCAAACGGTCCGTCCATCTTGTTGTCCTTGTAGGACATCTTCAGGCGGAGCTTTCCGTTGCTGTAATTGTTGTAGGCCGGTCCCTCCTTTTGGTCGTTGTTCCAGTTGATCTCTTCCAATATCACCCCGTTGGTGGGGGAATAGATCCGGAACGGCCCCGACTTCTTGCAGTTCACATAGTTTTCTTCAGAAATCAGCTTGCCTGCGGCGTTGTAGTATTTCCATTGGCCGTCCTTCTTCTTGTTGATGTACAGCCCTTCGGCGGAAATCCTGCCATTTTCGTGGTACATCGTGCAGGTGACCTTGGGTGAATTGGGCGTGTATACGGAAACACTCATTATCTTGCCGCTCGGGTAGTAATGGGTCATCTTTCCGACAGGTTCCCCATTGTAGAACCTTCCTTCATACTGCAGCACCTTGTGGTCGTCATACACTTTCCAATAGCCGTACTTTTTCCCGAACTTGTCTGTCCGGTTCAGGGTGTCGGATTGTGAGTGGGCGAATCCTGCAAGTGAAATGCAGCATACAATAATTAACAGCTTTTTCATATACAATATTATTTATGTACTTTGTGTACGAATTCCTCCACCTCCGGAACGCCGCCCTGGTAAATCAGGTAGCCGTCGTAAGGCTCACGCGGTGTGGTCTCGCTGTTGATGGGGGTGAGCATCAGCTTGCGCACCTCCTCGCGGTCATGCGTAAGGCCGAGTGCCCAGCCCAACTTGATGTAGGCGGATTCGGCCAGCATGTTGTCGGCGGGGATGATGCCGCGCGCCATCAGGTCACGTCCGGTGTCGTATACGAACATGTGGGTGTATCCCCAGATGGTCTGCACGCACATGTACTGGTGGATGCCTGCGTCGGTCGCCTTCTGGATGGCCTCGAACATTCCCTTGTTCACGTGGCCCAAGCCGGTGCCGTCCCACACAATGCCCTTGTATCCTCTGTCAATCAAAGACTCCAGTACGTCCGGCTTCATGCCCGGATAGTAGTAAAGTATTGCAACACGGTCATCGAACACAGGGACAATGCGGGAGGTGTTGTGGTCGTTGGCCGCGATGCTCGCCTTGTAGCTTTCCAGGTCGGTGATGACCTCAACCTTGCGCTCCTGGTTTTTGCGACGGTGGTTATAGACCTCCTTGATGGGTCTGGCACCGTTCTTCCTGTCGATGGTGGCCAACGGCGTGTCGCCGATGGTACGGAAGGTGGAGCGGTAGGAGGAGTGCATCTTGCGCACGCGGGTGCCGCGGTGCAGGAATCCGTATTCGTCCGAGGTGGGGCCGAACATGCAGACCATCACCTCCGCAATGTCACCGTGTCCGGCGGCGGTCATGGCGTGCATCAGGTTCAGTGCTGCATCCGAACTCGGGCGGTCGGAGGAGCGTTGCGAACCTACCAGCACCACAGGCATCGGCAGGTTCTGGCACATGTAGGTCAAAGCGGTGGCGGTGTGGGCCAGGGTGTCGGTCCCGTGGCCGATCACAATGCCGTCAATGCCGGCCTTGATCTCATCACCGATTTTGTTGGCCAACGCCATGTATTCCTTTGGGGACATGTTTTCAGAGAAGACTGCGAACACCTTTTCCGTGTCCAGATTGCAGATGTCGGCCAGCTCCGGCACGGCGCCGTACAGTTCGCCCGGCGAGAAGGCCGGAATCACTGCGCCGGTGCGGTAGTCCAGACGGGAGGCGATGGTGCCGCCGGTGCCCAGCAGTTTCACATGTGGCAGTCCCGGGGTGTAGGGGAATTCCTTCTCCGGAATCTTGAAGTTGGGCTGCGGGTCGCGTTCGCCCTTCATGCCGGTGATGGTTGTGATGTCCAGACCGATGTTGTAGCCGGTTATCACCTTCATCACAATGTGCAGGTCGTCGGTGTTCTCGGCCCTCGGCAGGATTTTGCCGCTGAAATGTCCGCGGGTGGTCTCCACTTCGGCCTTGTCCCAGACGTGCACGTCGTATTTTTTCAAAATGTCAAGTGCTCTTCCTTTGTAACCTTGAAATGTCTTATCGTCCATGTTTTCTCTTTTTTCGGGTTAAAAATTAAATTTCCTTGGCCAGTTCCCCAAGGTTCATGTTGCCTAAGCCCATCAGGCTGAGCTCGCCCATGATGCTGTTCACCTTGTCGCATGGTTTGGTGTCCTTGCGGTTCGGGGTGAAGGGCGCTTTGGCGAGTTCCTTGGCCTTCTCCTTAAGCTCCTTCGCATCCATCTTCTGGAAGCCGATTACCGTCAGGATGTCTGCAAAATCCATCTCCGGATCCTCAAACATCACCTTCAGCATCTTTTTGGCGATGGCCGGATGGATGTTCTCCGCCTTCAGGAAGGCAAGCATCTTGGCGATGCGGCAGGTGCAGAACGGTATCTCCCCGTACTGTCCGTGGAGGTGCCGCAGCGTGTGGCCGAAGAGTGTGCCGACAAATTTCGGCGACATGCCGGTCTCCTCAACAATCTGCCTGATGCGCGGGAAATGGTTATAGGTGAAAATGTAGTCGAAGCAATCCTCCGGAATGCCCCACTTTGTGCACTGCACATAGCGGTCGGCCACCTCGTCGGGAATGTTCTTCCGCAGGCTTTCGATATAGTCGTTGCTCAATGGGATGGGGGCGGAGTCGGTGTCGGGATACATGCGGTCGGCGCCCGGCAGCACGCGCTCGAAGATGGTGGTGGCGTCATACATCACCTTGCGGGTCTCGTTTGGAACCCCGTCAAATGCCATCAGGGCGCGCTCCTCGATGGTCTCAAGAGCTGTCTTAACATCATCCTCCGGCGCCCAGAAAATTATCTGCGCATCCTCCTCGGAGGCGTTCATCTGTGCGCGAACCTGGTCGAACACGTGGTCGCTCACCACATCGTCGATGTCCTCGCTGGTGGCCATGTTCGGCCTTTCCAAGCAGGCAATCACCTTCAGGCGGCCCACAAACTCATCGTAGAAGGGGCGGCCAGGCTGGCAGAAGTGGGAGAGCAGCCCTGCGAACTTAGGCAGGTTGACGGCATAGAGCTTTTCGCCACGTCCGATGGCATCGGTGATGGGTGTGAAATAGAATTTGTATTTTTTCGGGTCCAGCTCCAGCACGCCCATTTTCCAATCCTCCTTTTTGATGCGCTTTTTCAGCGTGTCGCGGATGGCGAGCAGGGCCCACTGGCGGAAACATTCGTAATGGGTCACATCAGGAATCCATTTGTTGTGGGAGACTCCCTTCACCTCAATGCGGGTGCCGCCCTTGCAGCTCACATTCACATCCTGGCGGCCTGCGCCCATTCCGGTGCGCACACGGCCGGTGCTGCGGTTGAGGAAGCGGATGTACTGGGCCGCCTCCTTCACCTCGTCGGGATTCATCAGTTCCGGTGCGGTGACGGTCTCAATCAGCGGCATTCCCAGACGGTCGGTGCGGTATATGCGGGTGTGGCCGATGTCGGAGACTTCGCGGCACGCATCCTCCTCCACGCTCAGCTGGATCAGACGCACCTTTTTGTTCTTCAACGGAATTTCTCCCTCCACGCCCAGAATGGCTGTCCTTTGGAATCCGGTGGGGATGGAGCCGTCCAGATACTGCTTGCGGGTCACATGCACCTCGCCCACGATGTTCAGCTTGGATGCCAGCGCAATTTCCAGCGCATACTGCAGAGCCTCGCGGTTCAGGGGGAACGGAGGCGTGTCGTCGACATCGTAGGTGCAGGCGGTCTTGTGGGAAATCCTATATACAATGTTCTTGCGGGTCTTGAACTCCATCAGTGCCGTGCCATCGTAGCCGCCCATTTCGGACAGGGTGGGACGCATGTGGCGGAGCAGTTCCGCGTCGTATTCGTCGGGTTTCTGGAAAATGCCTGCCGGGCAATGGCAGAAAAGTTTCTCCTTTGTGGCTAACTGCTGGTGTGTCTCCAGTCCGGACATGAAGCCGATACGGTCGTAATCGGCCTGTGTGGCCTCCTTGCGGTCCACGTATCCGATGGCCTTTTTGCTCAATTCGTAGTTCTCTTGCGGATTTATCGTTTTCACTATGATATGTTTTTATTTGGTTATCAAAAAATTATATTAATACTTCCAATGTATGTTACAAACTGCCAAAATTATGAAAAAAACTAATAGAAAAAATGGAATTATGGGGATTTTTTTATCTATTTTGTTATTAACCGTTTAGGATATTAAATAATTCTAAGCCTTTTGGCTGTCAGCCTGTTTGTCCAACCATTCATCCACCAGCTTCTTTACTGTATTCACAAAAACTTTAGCTTCTGGATATAAGGATTTTGCCGATTCCATGTCATGACTGAAAAAATCATCATAATCACCGGTTAACCGGTTGGAAAACAATCGGCCATAATATCTTCCCAATTCAGTTGGAAGAATACCGGTTTTGATGAAATGCAGGCTCATCATTCGCCTGACACCGTCATGTGATTTTGTATGGATGTTATTAGCGACAAGAAGTGCGCAAATCGCATAGTAACAGGCATAATACATGCGATTGACAGCAGTGTTGTAATATTTGTTTTGGATCTGAACTTCTGCCTCATCAAGTGTCCGTACAGCATTTTCTATCCGGAAACGGACTATTTCATATCGGTTGTTTTTGCTTAACGGACTCATAATCTGATTCTGTCTTGTTCCACACTGATGCGGAAAGGTGTAACCATTGATTCCCATTGAACCATGGAACGAACCACTGGATTGATGATTACTCCGGTTTCAACTTCTATGGGGTAGGTGATTTTAAAGATGTCATCCTCATTTTTTCCGTCCACGGTAGGTTTGTTGAACAGAATGAGCAAATCAATATCCGAATCCGGGCGGGCATCGCCCCGCGCTTCGCTGCCGTAAAGCCACACCTCCATGTCGTATGGAAGCGTTGAAAGACCCTCTTTGATCCTTTGTGTGATTTCAGTTCGTTTCATGTGTTTTCCTAAAAAATACCATCAGTTAAAACGCATATCGGATGTTTTTATTGTATAGTTACACAAAAAAACGGTGTCAGTCCTACACCCGTTGGGATTAAATATTCCAAAAGCCTGCCGCTGGCAGTCTTACAAACCAAAGAGAGCACAAATTGATAAACAAGCTTATCATTTGTACTCTCTTTGCTTTGTGACCCCGTTGGGATTCAAACCCAAGACCTTCAGAACCGGAATCTGACGTTCTATTCAGCTGAACTACGGAGCCTTTATGAAGAGTTTAGTTAAGACTTAGAAGATAAGGCCTATCTGCAGTTCAATTGTGCGGTTATAGGCCTCAACCTTTTTTTCATCTATCGTATTTGTTTCCGAATTAAGTTTTTTGGAGACAAATTTCTTATTGAACAGGTTGGTGAATCCGTTGTTGAACATCACCCCAACTGTGAGCCGTGTGTTGTTGTTGATCACATATTCCCCTCCGATGGAGAGAATCAGCGCTTCACGAATTGGGAATGTGTATTCCTTATTGTTCTTGTTATCGTTTTCAGGAGTCTTACCGTCCTCTGTCTTCTGTTTTGTTGCGGATACGCAGAAGGAGTTGTCCAATCCGAACACGCTGTAAATAATGTATTTGTCTGCGAGAGGGTTGGTTTGCAGCTTTAATGCGGTAGGGACACTGATGTAAATCATGTTGAACTTGTTCAACACATCTTTGGAACCGACAATGGAAATGGTTGAATCGATTTTCAGATCCTGTTCGGAATAGGTGAGTTTGCCACCCATGTGGCGGATGTTGACACCTGTCCGGAAGAAATAATTGGATGTGGCTTGGAACATGTTGATGTCCAGGTTAATGCCGTATGATCCGGAAAAAACTACCCCTTTGTTATTGTAACCGTCAGTGGTGGGATGCAACCAACTCAGTGCGGGGCTGGCAAAAACGCCCAGTTCGAAGGGACGCGGACGCGCGTCACCCTGTGAAAAAGCTGCCGACATGCCGGCGAAAAGCATCAATAAACTAACAATCAATCTGTTTTTCATATTGCTCAGTGTGAAAAATAAAACGCTGCAAAGGTAACAAAAAAAGATGTACCATTTTCTGATGGGAAGGAAAAAATTTTTTTTGCCTCCGTTCCTTCACCATATGGCTATTTCATGTACCTTTGCATTTTTATAATGTTTCAAAACAATAACTATAAATCAGTTGATTATGGATATATCGCCCAAATACGTCCCGGCAGAGGTGGAGAGGAATTGGTATGAACATTGGATGAACAGCGGTTATTTCCATTCCGAACCGGATGGAAGAAAGCCCTACACGGTGGTTTTGCCGCCGCCCAATGTCACCGGCGTGCTGCACATGGGCCACATGCTCAACAGCACCATCCAGGATATTCTGGTCCGTCGCGCACGGATGCTTGGCATGAACGCCTGCTGGGTGCCGGGCATGGACCACGCCTCCATCGCCACGGAGGCCAAGGTGGTGGCCAAACTTAAGGAGGAGGGAATTTCCAAAAAAGACATCACCCGCGACGAGTTCATGAAACATGCCTGGGAGTGGAAGGAGAAGCATGGCGGCATCATTCTGGAGCAGCTTAAAAAGCTGGGCACCTCCTGCGACTGGCAGCGCACCTGCTTCACCATGGACAAGCCGCAGTATGATTCGGTCATCAAGGTGTTTGTGGATTTGTATAACAAGGGTTTGATTTATAAGGGTGTCCGTATGGTCAACTGGGATCCTGTCGCGCTTACAGCCGTCTCGGACGAGGAGGTCATTTACAAGGAGTCCCGCTCCAAACTCTTCTATCTTCGCTATTATATTGAAAACACGGAGGATTATATTGTTGTGGCCACAACCCGTCCCGAAACCATCCTGGGTGATACGGCGGTCTGTGTGCATCCGGAGGATGAGCGCTTCGCACATCTGAAGGGGAAAAAGGTGGTGGTGCCGATTGTGGGCCGCGTTGTCCCAATCATTTTCGACGAGTATGTGGACCGCGAGTTCGGTACCGGTGCGCTGAAAATCACGCCTGCGCACGACATCAACGACTACCAGATCGGCATGAAGCACCATCTGGAGACCATCGACATTTTCAATGATAACGGAACTTTGAACGAACATGGCATGGCCTATGCCGGCATGGACCGTTTCGCCTGCCGCAAGCAGATTGTGAAGGATCTGGAGGCCGCCTCCCTGATGGAGAAGGTGGAGGACTACACCAACAAGGTGGGCCATTCCGAACGTACCGACGCGGTGATTGAGCCGAAACTCTCCGCACAGTGGTTCCTTAAAATGGAAAAGCTGGCCGCCAAGGCATTGGAGGTGGTTGAAAGCGATGAAATCCGCTTCCATCCGGTCAAGTTCAAGAACATTTACCGCCGCTGGTTGGAGAACATCAAGGACTGGTGCATCAGCCGGCAGCTCTGGTGGGGACAGCGCATTCCGGCCTACTATTTGCCCAACCATGAGGTTGTGGTGGCCGAAACCCGCGAGGAGGCCTTCCGCATGGCGCAGGAGAAATTCGGCAAGGATATCTGCACAATAGATGAAATGGTGCAGGACGAGGATGTGCTGGACACCTGGTTCAGCTCATGGCTCTGGCCGATGTCCGTGTTCGACGGCATCCGTTATCCTGACAATAAGGAGATTAAATATTACTATCCCACCACCGACCTTGTGACTGCGCCCGACATCATCTTCTTCTGGGTGGCGCGCATGATCATGGCGGGTGAGGAATATCGTAAGGATATCCCATTCCACAATGTCTATTTTACCGGTCTGGTGCGGGACAAGCTGGGCAGGAAAATGTCCAAGTCCTTGGGCAACTCGCCAGACCCGATTGCGCTGATGGAGCAGTATGGTGCCGACGGCGTGCGCATGGGCATGCTGCTGACCGCCCCCGCAGGCAACGACCTGCCGTTCGACACCGCTATCTGCGAGCAGGGGCGCAACTTCTGCAACAAGATATGGAACGCGCTGCGGCTGGTCAAAGGCTGGACGGTGGATGCTTCGTTGGAGACACCGGCCCATTCCCGCATTGCGGCGGAGTGGCTGGAGCACCGCTTCAACCAGGTGCTGGCGGAGGTGGACGACGATTTCACCAAGTACCGTCTTTCTGAGGCGCTTATGTCCGTGTACAAACTGGTTTGGGATGATTTCTGCTCCACATATCTGGAGATTGTCAAGCCGCCGTTCGGGCAGCCGATGGATGAGCGTACCTACAGTGCGACCCTCCGGATGATGTCGCGGCTGATGCAGCTGCTGCATCCATTCATGCCCTTCATCACCGAGGAGGTGTGGCACCTGCTGGGTGAGGGCGAAGGCGATGTGATGGTTTCCGATATGCCGCGTCCGGTGGCGTTCGATGAGGATATGTTACAGCGTTTTGCCGTCAGCATGGAGATGGTGGAGCAGATCCGCCGCATCCGTGCGGAGAAGAATATCTCCCCAAAGGAGCAGGTGGCGTTGTTCGTCCGGAATGCGGACTGCGGCTTCTTCTTTGAAGAGATTGTGCGGAAGCTCTGCAACCTTTCCGAACTTACGCTGACCGCCGACAAGGTGGAGAAGAGCGTATCGTTCGTGCTGCACAATGTGGAATGCTTTGTGCCCTTCTCAGCCAACATCAATGTGGAGGAGGAGCGGGCCAAGATCGAAGCGGACATCGCCTATATGGAGCGGTTCCTGGATTCGGTGCTGAAAAAGCTCTCCAACGAACAGTTTGTGAGCCATGCCCCTGAGAAGGTGGTTGCGCTGGAGCGCAAAAAGCAGGCCGATGCGGAGGAGAAGCTGCGTATCCTGCGGGCACAGCTGCAACAATTTTCGTAAGGACGCATCCGTTGCGTCCCTCAAAAAAAGTGCGGCACATTCCGGTGTTGCACTTTTTTTTTAAAATGATGTTATGTTTTGGTTGTTTTTTGCACCTTATAGTATGTGAAACCAACGTATGGAAATATGAAAGAAGAGATGGGTGTCCGGAACAGCGCCGCCTCCTTTGAGGAGATGGTCTGCCGGAACAGGGGGCTGATATGGCATGTCTGTTCCGACTACAGCCTCGGCATGGGCTGGCGGGTGGAGGACTGCGTGCAGGAGGCGCTTTGCCGCTTGTGGCAGGATTATTCCCAGCTGCAGCAGCCGGAAAAGGAGCGGGCATGGGTGTACAAGGTGACCGTCCGCACCATGCTGATGTTGCGCCGAAGCCGGCAGAACCGGCCGGTTGCCACCTTTCCGCCGGAGGAGCTGCAACAGATGGAACCGGCGGCGGAGGAGCATCCGGAAGAGGAGAACTACCGTTGCCTGCTGCAGCTTATCGATGCGCTGCCGGAAAAGCAGTCCCTGCTTATCCGCGCCCATCTGGACGGCTTTTCCCACAAGGAGATTGCCCGAATGACTGGCGGTACCGCCACAGGCGTGGCCATGCAGATCAGCCGCATCCGGAAAAAACTGAAACAATGGTATGAGGCGGAGGAGCGGCCGGTAAGGTCATCCCGTCCGGACATACATCAATAATAATAATAAATAACAGAGCCATGACAAACAAAAAGAGAAAAACTGATTTTGAAGTGCAGTGGGAACGGCGCCGGCAGGCCCTGGAAAAGGCCGCGCAGATGGCACCCGACGAGGAGCGCATGCGCTTGTGGGCCAAGCTGGCGAGGCAGCCGCAGCCGGCACAAGCGGAAAATGGGACTGTTTTGCGGAGAGTGAGACCCCGCTGGGTGCCTTATGCAGCCGCAGCGGCCTGTGTGACAGTGCTGGTAGGTGGCGGCCTCCGTTATTTCCAGCAGCAACCTGCACCGCTGCAGGCGGAAAAGGTCACAGTGGATGGCGAGCAGCTCTATTTCCTCTGCAACAACCAGTGCGCGGCAGCGGAGGTGGTTCAGGCGGCGGAGGAGATGTTTGACAAATAGTTAATAATTAATAGTTTATAGTTATGAATAAGAGTGGTTTTTTGTGGATGGTTTTTGTGGCTGCGTGCATTTTTTGCGGCTGCAAGAAGGAGCAGGTGCAGACTGAGAATGCGGCGTTTGCCATGTATGAGCGTTATGCGGACAACAGTCATGGCGTGACGGTGGCCTATTTAGGCGATTTTAAAGTTGATAACCAGCCGATCAATGCGGTGATGCTGTCGGCTCCGTCGGAGGCGGAATGGCAGTGGCTTTGTGATGAGTTCGGCGTGCGGGAATGTAAAAACAGTCCGGATGCGATGCTGAAGCATCTGAGCGATTCAATCCGCAATGCGTTGGGCGTGCCGGACACTGCAAATAATGTCACCCACACCAATGCGGTTTATATCCAGGGTAATCTTGATCTGATGGATGATACTGCCGAGGCGGCTGCTATGGTGAAAAAGCTGCTTGATAAGGACAGTGTCGCCCAGCAGGAGGCAGCCGAACAGCTGGTGGAGCAGGTGGTTGGCAAACTGCTCGGACAGTCAGGTCTGAAATTGCAGAATGGTAAGAAAGTTTCCACCTACAAGCAAGTGAGGGTTAGTCATATGGACAGTATTCCCGCCAATATCGACAGCCTTGTCAGGAAGCATGCGCGGCGGAGTAATATTACGGTGAGCGATGTGGAGGATGATGCCATCAATATTGACAGCATCTATAATTCGCAGCGCAGGCAGCTGCAGAACTATGCAAAGAACAATGGCTATCAGGGCAATGTCATTGCCGTCAATTATGAGAAGAAGACCCTGTGGCTCTTCTTCTACCGGAACAGCGCGGAGTTCGATGCCATCATGCGGCACATCAACCGCGATGTGATTCCCTTGTAACCGGTTCCAAAAGAAAGTAAAGCAAATTTCCTCATTGGGTTTTTGGATGTTCCTGCGGTCTCCACAGGAACGTCCAAAGGGACCCGCATCCTGGAATTATGTCCAAAAATTCATGGCAAACCATGTGAGAATATATTTTAAAAAGTTATTAATAAATTAGTTATAAACATAAAAAAATTCAAGATGAAAAGTTTTTCTACAAAAATTATGGTTATAATAGCAGCTATGCTGCTGAGTGTTAAGACCTATTCCCAAAACAGCATTGATTCATTGGTGATCAAGATTTTTGAAACATGGGGGTATGATATCACAAACTATAAACCCGGCACTACACCTATCAAATTGGATTATAATGATTCAGTTTTTCCATACGGGACACGTTTGAAATTTGTTCCATCTCCCATATTTGTCAATGTGTCTTCCGACACAATTTTTAAAACTGATTCTTTGGGAATAGGATTTGTACTGGTAAAAGATAATCAAGACACTGTTTTTAGAAATATTAGCTGTTTCACTCGTTCTTACAATTTAAGACCGATAAAGGATACTGCTATTCGTTTGTCAGATGCATTTGCTATTCAAGTTCATTTGTTACAGGAGGGCAAATATGATGTTACCTTATGGATTGATTCCTACAATGGAATTCCATTCAACGATTCCATCAAAAAACTGAGTTCCCATACCACCCATTTTTCCGTGGCAAAAAAGAATGCCATTGAAAATGTTTCTGAAACCAATTCTTTGAAAGTCTTCCCCAATCCCGCTTCGGAGCAGCTCAATGTGACCTGTGGTGAGGAGATGCAGTCCCTCGCGCTTTTCAACCCTACCGGGCAGCGTGTACGGCAGATGGAATCCTGCGTCACCGAGGCGCAGATTCCGCTCTCCGGCCTTCCCAGCGGTCTCTACCTGCTGAAGGTGGAAACCGCAGGCGGCAGTGCGGTAAGGAAGGTGGTGGTGGAATAGATGTGTCGCGTCAATGCATTTGCGCCATGCCTATACATGAAGCAAGGGCGACCCCTTTCCGGTGCCGCCCTTGTTTATTGCTTTCCGGTAAAATTCCCCTCATGAATTTCATTTTGTAAATCACTGTATTTCTGCGTATAGAAAACCAATGTGATTATTTTTGCATTTATATTTAAAATTGATGTTATGTTTCGGGCATTTTTTGCACCTTATAGTATGTGAAACTTTAATATTAACTTAAATATTTGCATTATGAGAAAATTTGTTTTAAGTTTGGGAATTGCGGCATTTTTGCTGCCAGTGTGTCTTTCTTCATGCCAAAAAGAGGAAGTTCAGCCGTATGGAGAAGAATTAAACATTACAAAAGCTAATTGGTGTCCTGTAAATTTCTACGCATCAATAAATCATGGAGTTATCACTGTACATGTTACTGGATGGATTGAATTGGGACCCGATGGAGAGATAATCGGAGGATTTCTGTATTTCACACCTGTAACTAACGACCCTGACAATCCTATGCCTACAGGAACATATTTTTACAGTTTTGACAACCATCAGTTGCAGGATCCGGATGGCAATGAAGCTTCAATGGATGAAGTGTTTCCGGGCTTAATGGATGCTATTGAAAATTATATTCAGAACTTAATAAATGAGTGATTTAAAATTATAACGCGATGAAAAACAGATTTAACATTATACCATTATTGTTTGTGTCCCTGATACTGATCAGTGGCTGTGAAAAAGACCCTGAAGAAAAAAAAGATCCACAACAGACAGACAATTCTTTCATGGAATTCAGTGCAAACGGTGTGAAATTCACCATGATATTGGTGGAACACGGTTCCTTTGTCAAAGGGGAGATGTCAAACTATTTTCTCAATACGCCTGTCATACTGACCAAGGACTATTATATCGGAAAATATGAGGTCACACAGGATTTGTGGGAGGCTGTGATGGGCGCGGAAGCCAACCCAAGCTATTTCAAGGGGGCCAACCTGCCGGTCAACAACATTTCCTGGAACGACTGCATCGCCTTTATTGACAAGCTGAACGGACTTACCGGCAAAAACTTCCGTTTGCCTACGGAGTGTGAATGGGAATTTGCCGCAAGGGGCGGGAACAATTTGGAACCCTACACCTTCAGCGGAAGCAACGATGTGAACGAAGTGGCCTGGTACAAGGACAATTCCGACAACCAGGTACATGCTGTGGGTGAAAAAAAGGCGAATGCACTCAAACTTTACGACATGACCGGCAATACGGTGGAATGGGTGCAAAATCCCTACATTGAGGGATATTATAAAACAGATACCC
>JAEEGG010011907.1_pt1 | contig 18863 bp, 10 predicted proteins | sample 9134161 | NCBI WGS metagenome assembly JAEEGG01 (sample SAMN16246543, study PRJNA631951) | gut metagenome | biome: gut microbiome; feature: rumen; material: CR-attached | host: Bos | place: Iran: Karaj | collected 2018-10 | reverse complement strand
CCACCCGTCTGGTCAACGACGGCAGCTGGACTCCCGATGCAGGCGGCAGCATAACCCGCCCCACCCGCGAGCAGATGGAGACCATCAAGCAGTATCTCTCCGACAAATACGGCTACGACCCCGGTCGCTACGAGAACTTCTCTGTGGGTACTCCCCTGATCAAGTTGCTGGGCCGCGTCGACTGGAATATCAACCGCAACAACAGCCTGATGCTGCGTTACACCCAGGTTACCCGTAAGACCATTTCTTCTCCTTCAAGTTCTGTCAATCCCCTTGGCGGCGGCGTGGACAATATAGGTTATGACCGCAATACCGGCGGCCGTTCAGGTATCTCTACCGCCCTTCCTTTTGAGAGTTCATACTACTATTCAGAAGATAACTTCTATTCATTTGCCGGCGAGCTCAACAGCCGTCTCTTTGATGGTGAGTTGAACAACCTGCTGCGTGCGACCTATTCTTACCAGACCATTCCCAGAAGTTTCTACGGAAATACTTTCCCCTCTGTGGATATTATGGATGGAAGCAGTGTGTACACCACCTTTGGTCCCGACCCCTTCACCTATGGTAACCTCCGTGACGTTGCCACCATTGTGGTAACCGACGAGGCCACCTTCTCTGCCGGCATACACAATTTCCTGTTCGGTATGCAGTACGAGCACAACCGCACCAAGAACGGCTTTATGCAGGGCGGTTCCGCTCAGTATATATATGGCAGTTGGGATGATTTCGTAAATGACCGCACTCCGGTTTCATTCCTCATCACCCACGGTAACAACGACGAACTCAAGCAGGTATTCCCTTCATTTGACTACAACCAGTTCTCTGTATATCTGCAAGATGAGATGAACATCAGCGAGAGATTCAAACTCACCGCCGGTGTCCGCTTCGAGTTCCCCATCTACCCCGGTATCGAAGGCAACGAGAACAAGAACTTCACCAAACTGTATGAGGAATATGGCAGATACCGCACCAGCGATATGCCCAGCGGCGGTATTAACATCTCTCCCCGCATCGGCTTCAACTGGGACGTGCTTGGCAACCGCAACCTTATTGTACGCGGCGGCACCGGTCTCTACACCGGCCGTATGCCTTTCGTATGGATCGTATCCGTGGCCGGCAACAGCAACTGCCTCCAGAACCAGGTTCAGATGAAAGCAAAGGATATCCGCGAGTCCACCGACGGCAAGGTCAACGGTGTGAACATCCCTCACTTCCACACCTCGATAGACGAGATCACAAGCGAGATGTACGGCGGCAGCTTTGTCCGCAACGAGAATCTGCCTGCCCCCAGTGCAGCAACCATTCTGGACAAGGAGCTCAAGATGCCTGTCACCTGGAAGGCTTCCATCGCAGTGGACGCAACTCTGCCCGGCAATATCAAGGCCAGCGTAGAGGGTATCTACAACAAGAACCTCGTAAGCCCCGTGGTACACGCCACCGGCTATACCACCACCACTATGCAGCTCCCCGGCGAGCCCGGCACAAGAACTGCATACGAAACCATTCCGGCATTGAGCAAGAACCACGCTTACCTGATCACCAACTCCGCCAAGGGTGTTCCTCAGGGCTACTACGCTTCCCTGACCGGCAGCCTCAAGAAAGACTTCAACTTTGGCCTCAGCCTGATGGCAGCCTACACCTACTCTGTATCCAAGAGCCTGAGCGATGGCAATGGCGACCAGATTTCCAGCGCATTCACCGAGACCACCTACACTAAAAACGGCACCAACACCGACGAACTTGGCTACAACAGCTTCGTGTCTCCCCACCGTGTAATTGCCAACGCCAACTACACCATCAAGGAGGGCCGTCACCTGGCCACCAACATCGGTCTGTTCTATGAGGGTTACAACTTTGGCTATGCAGGCGGCTTTGGCGCTTCCCGCTACAGCTATGTCACCAACACCGACTACACCGGTTGCGCCGGCAGTGCCAACCTTATCTACATCCCCACCCAGAGTGAGCTGGCATCAATGCCTTGGGGTGATTTGATGAACAAGGAGACTCTGGTACAGTCCGCTGCAGATAACAAGGCTGCCTACGAGGCCTTTATTGCAGGTGACAAATATCTGAGCAAGCATCGCGGACAGTACGCTACCCGCGGCGGCGCAGTTATGCCTTGGTTCAACCAGCTTAGCGCAAAGGTATCCCAGGACTTCATCTTCAACATTGTCGGTAGGCCTCATACCCTGCGTCTGGGTGTTGACGTAAACAACCTGGGCAACCTCATCAACCCTGCCTGGGGCAATGTCAAGCAGATACAGTCAATTTCTGCTATATCTTACGACAAGAAGGCAGGTACTTACACCTTCAACAGCCCTCAGTGCAAGTTTGACACCTACGCAAGCTATTTGTCAACCTGGAGCATCCTCTTCAGCGCACGCTACTTCTTCTAGTCGATTGACTTGACATAATAAAGGGTCTCCGTTTTTCCGGAGACCCTTTTTTATTTTCAGATTATTTAAGTCTTATCAATATGGGGAGGTGGTCGCTGTAGCCGCCGGAGAAGGTATTGCCCTCGTAGCTGCGGTAGGGCTTGCCGTTCTTCATCATAAAGTTGCGCTGGAAAATGTGCGCCCAGTAGTGCTTGTCAAATTTGTCCAGGGCAAGGCCTTTGGCGTGCGGATAGCCGGCCGCTGCAGGCAGCAGGTTCTGGCTCACTATGATGTTGTCGAACAATATCCAGTTGTGGTTGTGGATGCTGGTGCCAAGGCCGGCCTTGTGCATTGCCCACATCGGGTTGAAGTAGTCGCCGGGAGCCACGCCTTCTATCCTCTCGCGGGCGCGCAGCAACTCGCTCAGCGACGGTTCGTCGGGGGTGTCGTTCATATCTCCCATCACCACCACTTTGAGGCCCGGGAATTCCTTGGCCTTTTTCTCTGCGTGGGCGCGGACGGTCTCGGCGCCGGCCCGGCGGAATCCCTGCGAAGAGTACACGCCGCCGCGGCGGGAAAGGAAATGGCACACATAAAAGCAGAACATCTCCCCGTCCAGCCGGCCCCATACCGACAGGATGTCCCGGCCAATGTATTCGCGGCCGCTGCGCAGCATCAGCTTCACCGGCTCGCTGCCCACCAGCTTGAAGCGGTCGGGTCGGAAAAACAGCGCCACGTCCACGCCACGGGCATCCTTGCTGTCGTAGTGGACATAACGGTAGTTGGCGGGTTCCATACGGCGCTGGCTCAGAAGGTCTTCCAGCACGGTGTCGTTCTCAACTTCGGATACACCCACGATTGCGGGAAACCCTCCCGGCAGGGAGGCGACGGCGGCAAAAACGTTGCTCAGGTTGTTCAGCTTGGTCTGGTACTTTATGGCATCCCAGCGCTTGTCTCCCATAGGGGTGAACTCTTCGTCGTCTATCCTGGCGTCTTTGGTGGTGTCGTAGAGGTTCTCCAGATTGTAGAACATTATGTTTAGACTTGCCGCCATTGAGAGAAAAAATGTAACTTTGAGCAAATTTAGGAATAATATCTAATGTCGGAAATCAAAGATATCAATTTATGGTCCGAAGGCCAGCGCAAGATTGACTGGGTGCGGGCACATATGCCCCTGCTCAATGATATAGAAGAGCAATTTACTGCGGACAAGCCGTTTGCGGGCGTCAAGGTGGCCGTTTCTGTCCATCTGGAAGCCAAGACGGCCTATCTGTGCCAGGTTCTGGCGGCGGGCGGCGCCGAGGTATATGCCGCTGCAAGCAATGTCCTTTCTACCCAGGACGATGTCGTTGCGGCGCTGGTAAAAAGCGGCGTGAATGTATTTGCAGTGCACGGCGAGAGTCCCGAAGAATATGACCGGCACATCCGCTGCATTGTGGAGCCGGGTCCCAATGTGATTATTGACGACGGCGGCGACATAGTAAGTATGATTCACAGCGAATATCCGCAGCTGATAGAGAATGTATGGGGCGGGTGCGAAGAGACCACCACCGGCATCAACCGCCTGCTGGCGCGTGCCCAGAAGGGTGAATTGAAATTCCCTATGGTGATGGTAAACAACGCCGAGTGCAAATATCTGTTTGACAACCGCTATGGCACCGGCCAGAGCGTGTGGGACGGCATTATGCGCACCACCAACCTTATAGTGGCCTCCAAGACAGTGGTGGTGGCGGGTTACGGCTGGTGCGGCAAAGGCGTGGCAATGCGGGCCAAGGGCCTGGGCGCCAGCGTCATCGTCACGGAAATAGACCCCATCCGGGCAATGGAGGCGGTGATGGACGGCTTCAAGGTGATGACTATGGACGATGCTGCGCCGCTGGGCGATTTGTTCATCACCGTCACCGGCTGCTGCGACATTGTGTGCGAGCGCCATTTCCGCGCTATGAAAGAGGGCGCAATCTGCTGCAACGCAGGTCATTTTGATGTTGAGGTGGATGTGGCAACCCTTCGAAAGATTGCCACCGAGACCAAGGTTGCCCGCAATAATATCGAAGGCTTCAAGGTAGACGGCAAGTGGATTTATCTGCTTGGCGAAGGTCGTCTGGTGAATCTTGCTGCAGGCGACGGTCATCCGGCTGAGATTATGGATATGAGTTTCGCCATCCAGGCTCTCTCTGCCGCATATATCGTGCGCAACAAGGGGATGCTGCCTTCAACAATGCTGGTAGTTCCGGAAGAGATAGACAAGTTTGTGGCGCGCAAAAAGCTGGCCGCCTGGGGCGTAACCATAGACACCCAGACAGAAAAGCAAAAGGCATATCTAGAGAGCTGATGCGCTACACCCACATAGCATTTGACATAGACGGCACCCTGATTGACACTCAGGATACTTTCACATATTCGTTTGCCAAGACCATAGGCGAGATCAAAGGGATGGATGTGCTGCCCGACGATCTGGTGCAGTACTTTGGCCTGCCCAGTATGGTGGGCATAGAGAAGGTCGGCTTTCCCGACCCGGCGGTGGCGCTGGATCTCTGGGAGAAATACTACCGGGAGATGGCGGCCACCAAAAGCAAGCCATATCCCGGCATCCACGAAGCCATAGAGAGGTTGGCGGCCGCCGGCCTCAAAATGGGAATCATAACCTCCCGCAGCCGCGACGAGTTTGAATACGACCGCAACCTGGATCCCTGGCGGAAGCATCTGTCTGTTGTGATTTGTGCCGATGACACAGTGAAGCACAAGCCCGACGGCGAGCCTGCCGAGGCCTTTGCCGCTGCGGCCGGTGTGGCCCGCAGTGCGTGCCTCTACGTGGGCGATACCCCTATGGATGCCCTCTGCGCCGCCAATGCGGGTATGGACTTTGCCCTGGCCGACTGGCGGGGCGATGCCGGAGATGATATTCAGGCAAAATACCGCTTCTCTTCTGCCGGAGAGTTGCTGAACATAATACTTCAATAGTATGAAACAGTCGTGTAAATACGCCCTTTTGGTCCCCACCAGTATGGGGCTGAGACTTTGTCCCGATGCAGGGCAGCCGATAGCCGCAAGCGACACTTTCCGCCTGCAGGCCACCAGCGCAGAGACCAACGTGGCCAGCGTTGTCTCTTATCTGGGCCTTCCCGTAAAGGTGCTTACATCGTTTGTGGCAGGCAGTCCGTTTGCCTCTTTCATAAAGCAGTCGCTGCGTTCCCGCGGAATGGACTTCGAGGGGCCGGAAGTGCCTCAGGGCGGCCCGTGGGGCTATCGTCACCAGATAAATGTGGCCGACAGCGGCTTTGGCAGCCGCGGCCCGCGCGTGTGGAACGACCGTGCCGGTGAGGTTGGCCGCACACTGGACTCCAAGGACTTTGACCTGGAACGCATCTTTGGCGCCGAAGGGGTGCAGATAGTGCATCTGTCGGGTCTTGTGGCAGCTCTGAGCCCCCAGACAGGGCAGTTCTGCCTGGATATAGTGCGCACCGCCAAAAAATACGGCACGCTGGTCAGCTTTGATCTGAACTACCGCGCATCTTTCTGGGAAGGCCGCGAGGCGGAGTTGAGGGCGATTTTTACAGAAATCTGCGAAAAAGCCGACATCCTTATGGGCAACGAAGAGGACTTCCAGCTGGCCCTGGGCATCTCCGGCCCCGAAGCGGGAGGCTGCGGCCTGACCGCCAAGATGGACGGATTTAAAAATATGATAGCACTGGTAAGCGGGAAGTTCCCCGGCGTGAAAGTCTTTGCCACAACTCTTCGCGAGGTTATTGACACAGGCGAGCACAACTGGGGCGCCCTGCTGCGATGTGATGGCAAATGGTTCACCGCCGAGCCGCGCAGGATACACGTCCTGGACCGCATAGGAGGCGGCGACGGCTTTGCCGGCGGTCTGCTCTACGGCCTGCTGAAGGGCTGGGAAGCAGAGAAATGCCTGCAGTTCGGATGGGCTGCGGGGGCTTTGGCCACCACATTTCTGACCGACTACGCGCAACCCGCCGACGAGGCTCAGATATGGAGCATCTGGAGCGGAAATGCCCGTGTCCAGAGGTAAGATTATCCGTTTTAAAACGTTTTAATATGCTTTTTTACGCCAGAGGCTCGGAGAATGAGGTGCTCACGCAGGACGATGTCCGCGAAGCGCTTTGCGGCGTGTTCACTTCTCTTGGCGCAAAGCACCGGGTTCTGGCCATTCCGCCAGACTTCACCCGCCTGAATTCCCTGGGAGGAGAAATCACCGCCATCGTCAACGATTATTACGGCGACACCCTCACCGATATACTTCCGGCCCTGGGCACCCACAGCCCTATGACAGAAGAGCAGATGGACATAATGTTCGCGGGCGTGCCGCACGGCAAATTCCGCGTACACGACTGGCGCGGCGGGGTAGAGGATGTGGGAGAAGTCCCGTCAGAATATATCCGTGAGATCTCCGAAGGGAAGGTGGGCTACAGCATCAAGGCCCAGATCAACCGCCTGCTGCTGGATCCCGGCTTCGATTTGATACTCTCCATAGGCCAGGTCGTGCCTCACGAGGTGGTGGGTATGGCCAACCACGCAAAGAATATTTTCGTGGGGGTCGGCGGCACCGACTTTATTGGCAAGAGTCACTTTCTGGGAGCCAGCTATGGGATGGAGCGCCTTATGGGGCACCCCGGCGGCCCGGTGCGCGATGCACTGGAGTATGCCAGAACCCATTTCCTGGGCAACCTTCCGATAGTCTATATCCTCACCGTAAGGGCCTCGGAAAACGGCCGTATGGTCACCAAAGGGCTCTTTGTGGGCGACGATTACGAATGTTTCCGCCAGGCGGCGGCGCTTTCACAAAAGGTAAATTTTGTGCAGCTGGACCGCGAAATAAACAAATGCGTAGTCTGGCTGGATCCGGCCGAATTCAAGAGCACCTGGCTGGGCAACAAGGCCGTTTACCGCACCCGTATGGCCCTGGCCGACAATGCCGAGCTGCTGATTCTGGCTCCCGGCCTCAAGGAGTTTGGAGAAGACGCCACAATAGACAAACTGGTGCGCCGGCACGGCTATCACGGCACGCCCAGCACCCTGGCGGCAGTAGAAAGCAACCCCGAGCTGAAAGCGAATCTTGGCGCCGCAGCCCATCTGATTCACGGCAGCAGCGAGGGGCGGTTCAGCATCACCTATGCTCCCGGAGGCGGCCTCACGCAAGAAGAGATAGAGAGTGTCGGCTTCCGCTATGCGCATCTGGAGCCGATGCTGGAGCGCTACAATCCTGAAAAGCTTCACGACGGCTGGAACACGCTTGAAGGCGGAGAGGAGATATACTTCATTTCAAACCCTGCCCTGGGACTATGGGCATACAAAGAGCGATTCAAAGAATAACACTATATGGAACAGAAATCTGACATCGGACTTGTGGGTCTTGCCGTGATGGGCGAGAACCTGGTCCTGAATATGGCCAGCAAAGGTTTCACGGTGAGCGTTTACAACCGTACCCTTGCCCGTGTAGACAATTTTATGGCCGGCCGTGCCGCAGGCAAAAGCATCACAGGCACTCACTCCCTGGAGGAGTTAGTATCCACACTCAAAAGCCCCCGCAAGGTCTTTCTGATGGTGAAGGCGGGCGATGCGGTGGACAGCCTCATAGACCAGTTGATTCCGCTTCTGGAGCCGGGTGATGTGATTATAGACGGCGGAAACACCCACTATCCCGACACCGCCCGCCGCCGCGAATATGTAGAGCGCCGCGGCCTGCTGTATATCGGCACCGGTGTCTCGGGCGGCGAAGAAGGCGCACTTAAGGGGCCCAGTATGATGCCCGGCGGCAGTCCCGCAGCCTGGCCGCTGGTAAAGTCCATCTTCCAGAGCATCAGCGCCCACACCGCCGACGGATTTCCCTGCTGCGACTGGGTGGGCGAAGGTGGCGCGGGCCATTTTGTAAAGATGGTGCACAACGGCATCGAATACGGCGACATACAGCTCATTTGCGAGTGCTACCAGATTATGAAAGACTGTCTGGGAATGAGCAACGAAGAAATGAGCGCCACCTTTGCCGAGTGGAACCGCGGCGACCTGGACAGCTATCTGATAGAGATTACCCGCGACATCCTGGCCAAGAAAGACGAAGAAGGCCGCTATGTTCTGGACTATATACTTGATACAGCTGGCCAGAAAGGGACAGGCAAGTGGACCGCAGAGGCGGCTTTGGATGCCGGTATTCCCCTGACACTCATCACCGAAAGCGTGTATGCCCGCAGCTTGTCGGCGCTCAAAGAAGAGCGTGTGGCAGCCTCCAAAATACTCTCAGGGCCTTCTGCCAAGAGTTTCGAGGGCGACAAGAAAGCCTTCCTTACCGACCTGCAGCAGGCGCTCTTTGCCTCCAAGGTGGTCTCTTATGCGCAGGGCTTTTCGCTGATGCGCGCCGCAGCCGCAGAAAACGGCTGGGACTTGAACTATGGCAACATCGCCCTGATGTGGAGGGGCGGCTGCATAATCCACAGCGTGTTCCTGGGCAAGATCAAAGAGGCCTTTGATGCCGACGGCGCCCTTGCCAACATTATGCTGGCGCCCTATTTCGCCCAGAAAATGGCGGCGGCGCAGGATGGCTGGCGCAGGGTTATTGCCCGTGCTGTGGAGAGCGGCATTCCGGTGCCCACGCTCTCGGCGGCTCTCTCTTACTACGACGGTTACCGCAGCGGGCGTCTGCCCGCCAATCTGCTGCAGGCGCAGCGTGATTATTTTGGCGCCCACACCTACGAGCGCACCGACCGTCCCCGCGGCGAATTCTTCCACACCAACTGGACCGGCCACGGCGGCGACACCACCTCCGGAACGTATAATGCATAGCGCTATGAAATATAATTTTGATGATCTGAAGGGCCGCAACTGCGTGATTACCGGCGGCTTTGGCATAATTGGCCTGGCTCTTTGCAAGGGGCTCGCCGCATCCGGTGTCAATCTGGCTGTGATCAGCCGCAAGGCCGGCTCCAGCCCCAAGGCAAAGGAACTTGAAGATGAATTCGGCATCAAATGCATAGGCATCAGCGCCGCTGTCACCGACAAGGCCGCGCTGGAGAATGCGCTGGAGAAGGTTCACGAAGAACTGGGCCAGGTGGATATCCTGATCAACTGTGCGGGCGGCAACGCCCCTGAGGCCACCAGCAAGGTAGAGCAGATTACCAGTGCAGACCAACTGCCCGATTCTTTCTACGGCCTTGACCTCTCGGGTTTTGGCAAAGTGTTCGACATCAACTTCCAGGGCACCGTGCTGGCCACAATGGTCTTCACCCGCGAAATGATAGAGGCCGGCAGGGGCGTCGTGCTGAACATCTCCAGTATGAATTCGGTGCGCCCGCTCACCAAGATTCCGGCATATTCCGCCGCCAAGGGTGCCATAAACAATTTCACCCAGTGGTTTGCGGTGCACGTGGCCCCTATGGGAGTCCGCTGCAATGCCATCGCACCCGGCTTTTTCCTCACCGACCAGAACCGATTCCTTCTTACCGACGAGGCCACGGGAGAGCTTCGCCCGCGCGGCAAGAAGATAGTCTCCAACACCCCCGTCCACCGTTTTGGCGAGCCGGAGGAGATAGTGGGCACGATGCTCTATCTCCTGAGTGACATTTCGGCTTTTGTCACCGGCGTCATTATCCCTGTGGACGGCGGCTACAGCGCTTTTGGCGGAGTTTAGCAGATTTTTTGTAACTTGCATCATATGATGCGGTTTCTAAAGGTTTCGTTTGTGGCGCTGGCGGCAGTTTTGTCGCTTGCGGCCAGTTGCCGTCCAGACCCTCCGGAGCCCCCGGAACCACCCATCGTAATCCTGGACACTTCATACGATTTTTCTCCGGAAGGGGGCTCCGTGACGCTGACGCTCACTATGGACGAGGCTTGGACCGCCAAGGCGACCGGCGGCGGCAAATGGTGCAGCCTGAACCGGAAATCCGGCGGGAAAGGCGAGGCGACCGTGATAATCACAGTTTCGGGAAATGAGACCTATAGCGGCCGTTCGTGCCAGGTGAACATTACGTCTGCGCATTCCATTGCCAAGATAGCTATCAACCAGGAGCAGCTGGATGTCCTGACAGGGCAGCCAGATCATTTTGAAGTGCCGGCAGAAGGCGGCGACTTTGCTCCGTCCATAACGGCCAATGTGCCTTACGACGTGGAAGTTTCCGAAGACTGGGTGTCCTGGGAAGAAGGCAGGATCATTGTGGCAGAAAACACATCGGAAGAATCCCGCACGGCCAAAATTACCCTTAGCGGCGCCGGGAAAACCTTTGAATTTACCATAGACCAGGTGGGAGTGACGCCCCCCGAGCCCCCGGACGAAGTTGACGGCGCCGTGACGGTGATTCAGCAGCATACCGAAGGCGCCGGTGTCCCCATTGTCTTTATGGGGGATGCCTTTTCTCGCGAGCAGATAGAAGATGAGACCTATATCGGCCTGATGCAAAAAGCGGTGGAGGCTTTCTTCTCGGTGGAACCGTACGCCACCTTCCGGGGCTTGTTTGACCTGTATGCCGTGAATGTGGTGTCGGACTATTATGAAGACTTCCGCAATCCCGGCTCCACGACCCTCGGGACCTATTTCGGGGAGGGGGCTTATGTGGGCGGCGACCACGCAAAATGCCGCGAATATGCGCTCAATGCCATAACGGAAGATGATATTGACAACGTCCTTGTGGTGATTTTGATGAACCGCGAGGTTCACGCTGGCAGGTGCTATATGCAGCTGGTGAATACCACCGGCGGAGATATTCCCTCTGACGAGACAGAAGATTGCGCCCGGGGAATTGCTTTCGCCTATCTGGCTTTGGGCACCGACGATGCCGATTTCACCGGGCTGGTCCGCCACGAGGCGGGCGGTCACGGTTTCGGACGCCTGGCAGATGAATATTTCTATGAAGGGGTGGGGGCCATTCCTCAGCAGACGGTAGAGCAGTATAAATCTGTCCAGACTCTGAACCACGCCTATATGAACATCGATTTCTCTTCAGAAGCGGAGAGTGTGCTCTGGGCCCGATTCCTTCAGGATGAGCGCTATCAGAACGAAGATCTGGGCGTGTTCGAGGGGGGCGGCACCTATGAAACCGGTGTATGGCGGCCATCGCAGACCAGTATAATGGTTTCCAACGAAGGAGTGTTCAACGCCCCGTCTCGCGAGGCGATATACTTCCGTATCCACAAGATAGCCTACGGCCGTGAGTGGGAATATGATTTTGAGAATTTTGTGCAGTACGATGCCGTAAACCGCAAGCAGGACCCGGAAGAGGAAGAGTCGCCGACCCCGTCTCCGGCCCGCAGAAAGTCATCTACTCGGCATCAGCCTTGCCCTTCGCCAGACGTTTGTCTCGTTTTTTCTTCTCCCTTCCGGCAGTAGATTTCATATACTGCTTCCACTGCTCCGGGGTAAAGATTTTTTGATACTGAGTGTCAAAAAAGTCACCCCAGATATCCATAACACGCTGGTATGAATCTATTTGAGAGGCTCCTGACGCCTTTACTTTTTTAATTTCCTCGTTGTAGATAGGCACAAAGTGCTGCAAAAGAGTATCAATCTGGAACGCCTGAAAATCGTCCAGGTTGTAACGGTCAATCAGATTTTCTACCTGTTTGGCAATTACTTCATCCGGAGTCAACGGCTTTTGTTCCTTCTGCTGCTGGGCGGAACAAACGGTAGTGAAGAGGAAAAAAATGAGAGCCGAAGCGGCCAGATACCTATGAATAACGCTCATTTTTGCTATCTTTGAAAGATTTTGTGCTATTGCAAAGTTACAATTAATATGATTATCAGAAAATTTTATGCCATAGTGCTGGCAGTCGTGCTTTCCACGGCATATTCCTTTGCCTGCACAAATGTGATAGTAACCTCGGGCGCCTCTGCAGACGGCTCCGTGATGGTAACTTACGCAGCCGACAGCCATCAGCTGTACGGTGCGCTGGATTTCAAGCCCGCCCGCACCTTCAAAGTGCCTGAGATGCTGAAGGTTTATAACTGGGACGAAGGGAATTATATGGGCGAGATACCCCAGCTGATTAAGACCTATCAGACGGTGGGCAATATGAACCAGTATCAGCTCATTATCACCGAGACCACCTTTGGCGGCCGCGAAGAGCTGTGGGGTGGCGGCGGCATAATGGACTACGGCTCCCTTATCTTCATCACCCTGCAGAGGGCCAGGACGGCCCGCGAGGCGATAGAGATTATGGATGAATTGACCCAGAAATATGGCTATCCCTCTGAAGGCGAGTCATTTTCCATAGCGGATAAAGCAGAGGCGTGGATAATGGAAATGGTGAGCAAGGGCGACGGCACCGGCAGCGTCTGGGTTGCCCGCCGTATCCCCGACGGCTATATCTGCGCCCATGCCAACCAGGCCCGCATCACCACTTTTCCGCTGGACGATCCCGACAACTGTCTCTACAGCCCCGACGTGATTTCTTTTGCCCGTTCAAAAGGCTGGTTCAGCGGCGAAGACAAGGATTTCAGCTTTTCCGACACCTACAATCCCGTGGACTTTGGCGGGGCCCGTTTCTGCGACAGCCGCGCCTGGTCGGCCTTCAACATTCTTTGCGAGGGCAATTTCCAGTGGGAGGACGCCGACGGGAAACACAGCGCCGCCGCATCCGACTATCTGGACTATGCAATGGGCCACAATGTGAAGCATCGGATGCCGCTTTGGGTAAAACCGGCCAAGAAGGTGACCCTGAGCGCCCTGGCCAACGTTATGCGCGACCATTTCGAGGGGACTCCTATGGATATGACCCAGGATGTCGGCGCAGGCTGCAACAGCGTTCCTTACCGCTGGCGTCCTATGGAGTTTGAGGTGGACGGCAAGCAGTATGTCCACGAACGCGCCATCGCCACCCAGCAGACCGGCTATTGGGTTCTGGGGCAGGCCCGCGAATGGCTTCCCGACGAAGTAGGCGGAATTCTCTGGTTCGGGGTGGACGATGCCGCCACCAGCGCGCTGACTCCCGTGTATACCAATGTGAATGCGGTTCCCTATGTGTTTGCTGTGGGCAACGGCAGTATGACAGAATATTCCCCGACCTCCGCATTCTGGCAGTTCAACAAGGTGACGCATTTTGCATATCTGTTCTATGACCGCGTGGCCCCCGTGCTGCGCAGCGAGATTGCAGACTACGAGCAGCTCTGCCTGAAGACCGTGGCAGAAACCGACGCCAAGGCCAAGGCGCTGCTTGACAAGGGTAACCGCAAGAAGGCGGTCAAGATTATGACCGAGGCCACCAGCGGCCTGGCCACCCACTTGATGAAGCGCTGGAAAGAGCTGGAAAAGGAACTCCTGGTAGATTTTATGGACGGCAATGTCAAGGTCAAGGACGAGGCCGGCAATTATAAAATGACCGTGCCCGGCGGCGATATTCCCGCGTCGCCCAAACATCCTGCACAGCGCGAGCGCTGGCTCAAGGGGATAGTGAACGACCACGGCGAAACCCTTCAGGTTAAATAAAATATGAAGAGAGGGCTCCTCATATTCTTTCTGGTGCTGGCCGGTATGCTGGCTGCCGCTCTGCAAGGCTGCAAGGGTGGCGGCAAGATAGAGCCGGAAGAGCCTGTAGAGGAACCCCTGCTTATCGACACCACCATTGTGGTACCGGCCACGGGAGGCAAAAACCGTTTCAGCATTATTTCCCATTCCCGCTGGAAAACATCTGTGGTTTCGGGCGCCGCCTGGTGTCACGTCACTCCTGCCGACGGCGGCAGCGGCGGTTCTACACTTGCCGTAACGTGTGATCCAAACGACGAGTTTGCGGTCCGCCAGGCTTTGGTCAGGATAGACAACGCCACGACCCACGGCACCATTGCCGTGATACAACAGCAGATAGACGTGCTGGATCTCACGGTAGACGACGAGTGCGAATTCGGGCCGCAGGGCGGCAACTTTGCTGCAAAGCTGGACTACAACATCGACTACACAGTCACCTTCTCTGCAGACTGGGTCCGTCAGGTGCAAACCAAGGCCCCGCTGCACGCCGACCTTATGTTCGAGGTGGACAAGAACAACTCCGGCGCCGACAGGCAGTGCGAGGTCACTGTCGCAGGCGGGGACTTCTCTCACACTGTAACCGTCAGCCAGATTGCCGCATATATCACCCTTTCAATAGACGATGTGGCCCTTGAGGCTTCCGTCACGCGGCTTCCGGTGATGGTAGAGAGCAATGTCTCCTATGTCTCTTATCTGCCAGAAGATGCTCCCTGGCTTTCCATTACAGGCGAAACTTCCGGCGGCACAGACGGCCAGAAGTCCAGTATGATCTTTGACGTGGCCATAGAAGAGAACGAGGGGTGGTTCCTGCGCGAAGGGATAGTGTCCTTCGGCAACCCCGACTACAATCTGACCGGCAGCCTGCACATCCTGCACAAGGCGGTGGACATTATGTATGCCTCGCTGCCGCTTTTTGAATTCGGTCCCGAAGGCGGTTCGTTTGAGTTTGACACGGATCCCACCAAAGAATATAAGTTCACCGTAGATGGCACCGACTGGGTTAAAGTCTCCACTTTGGATGGCAATCCTGCAAGGCGCATAATCACAGTGGACAAAAGCCTGTTGGGCGAGGGACGCACCGCATCGCTGACCATTAGCCGCGGCAATGTAAAGAAGACTCTCGACTTTTCCCAGGCGGGGGTTGCGCCTGAGTTCTCTGCCCAGGAGTTGAGGTTTGCCAGCGCTGGCGGCAGCCAGATTCTGAGTGTGACCGGCAGCGTGGAATACACCCTGGTTCCGCCAGAAGATGCACCCTGGTGCACTGTGGCAGCCGCAGAAGATGGCGGCTATACCGTCACTGTCGCCGCCAATGACGCCGAGCAGTCCCGCACCTGCAGGATAGGTTTTGTAAATAAAGAATATGAGGTCAGCGAGACCGTCACTGTGCTCCAGGCGCAGAAAGACGCCTTTGAGGTCAATCCTCTATCATTCTCGTTCGGCCCCGAGGGCGGCAAGGCTGAGGTGGACATCCACACCAATATAGGCTACACTTGTGAGTCAGATGCTCCGGAATGGATAAGTGGCGATGTCGGCACCACCGGCGGCAAGCGCGAGTTCACCGTTGCCCTCAATGACTCCGGGAAGGCTCGTCAGGGCCGCCTGACATTCACGGCAGACGGTTTTGAAAAGATTGTGTCAATAGATCAGGAGGCGGCTTTTATCGCCGCATCGCAGCACAGTATTGAATATAATGACCAGCCGTTTGAGGGCTCATTTGAGGTGTCGGCCAATGTACCGTTCCAGGCTAAGGCGCAGGGTGACGAGTGGTTCTTTATGGAGGTGTCCGGCACAAACGTCACTTTCTCCGCCACCGAAAACAATGAGTGGGGCAGCCGCCTGGCAGAGATAGCGCTGTACAACAGCACTTACAAGGCCTCCGACACAGTATATGTACGTCAGGGCGCCAAGTACTATCTGGATATCAAGCAGATGGAGTTTGACCTTACTCCCGCCGGAGGCACGGTGGCTCTTGAAGTTTCTTCCAACAAAGAGTACACATACTACATAGAGGGGTCGCCCGACTGGATCTCCGAAGTTTCGCCGCTGGTATTCGAGGTTGCACCAAATCTGGACAGCCAGGCAAGGGACGTCAGGATTGTCTTCGAGCAGAACGGCAAGAGCAAGAGTGTGAGCATCTGGCAGGACGCCCCGGCGCTTGTGGTAAGTCCTGCACGGCTCGAATTTGCCGCAGCCGGCGGAGAGGGCGCCATTTCCATCACCGGCAATGTCGGTTTCACGGTGTCGCAACCTTCTGAAGATTGGGCCCAGTGCACCGGCACGGCATCTTCCTGCACCATATCGGTAGCGCCTAATCCCGAGCCGGAGATGCGCAGCTGTACCATAGAAATATCCTCTGCCGAATTTGGCAGGACTGTCACTGTAGAGGTGGTGCAGGCAGCCAAAGGCATATTTGAGCTGCTCACCGACTCGTTCAGTCTTGGACCCGAGGGTGGCGAAATCACCATTGAGGTCAACACAAATGTAGCATTTACATCTTCTCCCAAAGTCGACTGGATTATAGGTGAAGGGCTTTCTTTCTCGGTTGCGTTAAATGCTTCCGGCGAAGAGAGGGAGGGTATAATAGAGTTTGTTGCCGATGGCTACAATCATATTGTTTCAGTGACTCAGTCCGCCGCCTTTGTGAATGTGGATAAAGATCAGTTGGACTTGCCGGTTGACGGAGGCAGGCGGAGTTTCTCCATTACTGCAAATGTGGGATTTGAAGTCTCCGCACCCGATGAGGACTGGGTATTACTTACTACAGTCTCTGATAATACATATGAGGTGGAGGTGCCTCAGAATGATGGAGAGCAAGTCCGTGAATGTGTAATAGATATCATCAGTGCAGATTATGGCATCGCCAGAAAGGTTACAGTGGTTCAGGATTGTTCTGACTTCTTTGAACTTACCACCACAGAGCTTGAATTTGGTCCCGAGGGCGGCGAGGCGGAGGTACAGTTGCGGACCAATGTCGATTATACAGTTACTATCGATTCCGATTGGATTACCGATAAAGGGGACTGTATATTCACTGCCGGCAAAAATGCCACAGGGCAAGAGCGGGATGGTTCCATTGTTTTTGAGGTAGCCGGCGAAGTGTATACCGTAGCCGTGCATCAGGGATCAGCCTGGCTCAATATTGATAAGGAGGTCGTTCAGATTGAACAGGAGGGAGGCTCGTTCGTGGTGTCTGCAGAGAGCAACGTGCCTTTTGCCGTTGTAATGCCGCAGGAAGATTGGATATCGGCGGCAGAGCCCACTGAGGATAGTGGTTTTGCGTTCGATGTGGCACAATTTGCCGACTACGGGACGCGCAGTTGCACTGTGTTGTTCAAGGCCGATGATTACAACCTGTCAAGAGCCGTCAAAGTGACCCAAAGTGGTTTGCCTGATCCATTCTCAGTAAAGCAGAAAGAGTATTTTGTTGGTCCTTGCGGAGGTGAGTTGGAGGTTCTCCACACACAATGCAGGGATGTGGATGTCTCTGTTTCTGGCGCCGCATGGATTCGCGAGTTACCCGCCAGGCGCGAAGATACACTTCTTGTGTTCCAGTTGGATAGTATGTTTACCAAATCTACTCGCGAAGCAGTTGTAACAATTGTGGGAGACGGCAGGCCACAGACTGTTTATATCTTCCAGAATCCGCCGATGATGGTGCTTACATATAACGAGAAAAGTTTCCCGGACACCGGAGGCACCCTCTCTATTAATATGATTTCCAACTTCGCGCCGAATTTCTATACAGACCAGGAGTGGGTGAGTGGTTCAGTGGCAGATGATTTCTCTTCAATTTCTTTCACGGTGGCTCCCAACGATACGGGGGTTGAGCGAACTGCCGTTGTTGAGGTAGGACTTAAACAGATGGATTATGTGCAGGAAGTCACAATAACCCAGGCGGCCAACGACCAGATAAATCTAGATCCAGCGCAGATAGATGTACCGTCAGATGGAGGGGAGTACTATGTCACAGTAGACGCCAATGTCTCTTATACTACGATGGCAGTTACCTCGTGGATTTCTTTTTCCTCCACAGAAACGCCTAATTTATATAAGGTAAAAGTGGCTGCAAACACCTCTGCAAAAAGTCGTGCATCCAGCGTTATGTTCAGCGGAGGCAAGGCCACTTCATACCTTAGAGTCAACCAGGCAGGCTATCGCAACCCCGATTATTATTATTCTGAAGATTTCTCCAAAAACCATACATCCGTGAAGATCCAGAGCGCAACCGAAGGTGATGGAATTCCACTGGTGTTGATGGGTGATGCTTTCAGCGATCGGCTGATAGATGATGGTACTTACGAGCGTCAGATGCGCCGGGCGGTGGAGGCCATCTTTGAGATAGAACCATATAAATCCCATCGGCACTTATTTAATATTTGGTATATTAACATAGTTTCGCTGAACGAGATTTATGCCGATGACGCCATCACAGAACTTTCTACCCACTTTGAGCAAGGCAGTGTTGTTACGGGAGACCATTCCGCTGTGAGGTCTCTGGTGATGAACCTGCTAAATCCGCTGTTGATAAAGAATGCCGCAATCGTTGTGCTTATGAATACCGAGACCTATGGCGGGTCTACATATATGTACGATTATATCAGTCAGGACAACAGTGACTGGGGTGTGGGAGAAGCCATTGCGTATATCCCGCTATGCACAAGTGACGAGCAGTTTACAGGGGTCGTACAGCACGAGGTCGGAGGCCACTGCATAGGCAAGTTGGAAGATGAGTATTATTACTCTTCGAGCGGGGCAATTCCCGCCAGCAAGGTTGATTATTACAAAAAATATCAAGCAGCCGGATTTTATCGGAACGTAGATTTCACTTCCAATCCCTCTGAAGTCCTATGGGCAAAATTCCTGACCGACGAAGATTACCAATACGACGGACTGGGCGTATTTGAGGGTGCTTGCATCTACTCGACAGGTGCATACCGCGCTACTCAAGAGAGTATGATGTATCACAACGAGGGTGGGTTCAGTGCTCCTTCCAGAGAGGCCATCTACTACAGGCTCCATAAGATAG
>JAEEGG010011904.1_pt1 | contig 18864 bp, 15 predicted proteins | sample 9134161 | NCBI WGS metagenome assembly JAEEGG01 (sample SAMN16246543, study PRJNA631951) | gut metagenome | biome: gut microbiome; feature: rumen; material: CR-attached | host: Bos | place: Iran: Karaj | collected 2018-10 | reverse complement strand
CGGGATATGGTAGTGTTCCGCACCTGCGCTGCAGCGTTCCCTGTAATCATCCGGGAAAGGAATGCCGTCACGCTCCTTTTTCTTTTCCGGCGTCAGGATGTACGTCACAGCCTTGCGCGGACGCATGCCGAATTCAACCTCGACTTTGATTCTCCTGTAAGTGTGCGGGGCTCCTTCATGCCTGTCCATCTCCTTCATCTCGTCTTCGGGGACACTATACAGGACGCCGTAGACGTTCGATCCTTCTTCCGGGTCAATGTCGGCATACAGACGTTCGGCAAGGCAGTAGTTCCTGAGCTTGGCAGGGCAGATTGCCTCGGCACCGGGACAACGGGACTTCATCTGGTCGGGATTCATGTTGGAGCCATACGCGAAGTAAGTGATCTTTTTCTGCATACACATTTCTCCTATACAGAGGTTGAGTTTATCCAAGCTCGGCTTGAGCTTGACGGCAAAGTGGGCCTTGGGGGCATGACAATGCTCCCGTTGGCAGGGTAACGAGTAAAGACAGTTCTCCCGGATGCAGGAGAGGAAGGTTTTGTCCGAATGCGGATCGGACGACCGAAAGAAAACCGCCGAGAAAATATGCAACGCTGGCGGAAGAAATCAGGGGGATGCGACTATCTGGAAAATCGCGGCATAAAATATAGCACGATCTTCAAAAAAGTCAAATTAATTTCCACACACCCTCAAAATGTCTGTGCATAACGGCAAAAACACCCCTTCCGTGTTCCATATCATCCGCAAGAAGCCTATCTGGTCTCACCCTGCGACTCCCACCTCGTCTCCAAGCATGGCCTTTAGCTTGTTTAGTGCTTGATTCTGAATCTGCCGAATACGTTCTCTTGTTCGGCCGAGCTTGCAGCTGACCTCGTCAAGAGTCCGCGGCGGCTTCCCGTCCAGACCGAAACGAGCAATGACGATTGCCTTCTCGCGATCATCAAGTCGGTTTACGAGCGTAAGAAGCCTTTCGAACGTTTCCTGCTCGCCAATGATTTCATCCGGTCTTTCTGCATTGCTGTCGGAGATGAGGTCACCGAGGCTACCGTCCTCGCCGTCTTTGATTGGAGCACTGATGGAAATCGTTTTGATATCGCTGAGGCGCAGTGCCATGACGCTTTGTTCCGACAGACCCAGTTCCTGTGCAATCTCCATGTCGGTCGGATTGCGGCCAAGCTTTTCTTTCAACGCCAGGGCGACATACTTGATCTTGCTAATTTTACCCAGTGACTGAACAGGAATACGGATTGTCCCGCTTTGATTCGACAGAGCACGGCGCATGGCCTGTTTGACCCACCAGGCGGCGTAGGAGCTGAATTTAGCTCCAAGGGCCGGGTCGAACTTTTCCACAGCACGGGCAAGGCCAATATTTCCTTCGGATATGAGGTCCAGAAGCGGAAGGCCGAGCCCTCTAAAATCATGGGCGATCTTCACGACCAGCCGAAGATTCGCCAGGAGCAGGGTCTGACATGCCTCGTCATGCAGTTTCTGGTCTCCGCAGTGTATCTGTTCGGCAAGGATGACTTCCTGTTCCTTCGTGATGAGCGGTATCTTAGAAAGTTCGTCCATGTACAGTTTCATGGTATCGAGTTTCTCGGTGGAGGCCTTTGTGGCTTTGCCGTTCTTTCCGTCCTTCTGCGGTTCCGCATTTTCCCCAGACATGTAATCGGAGAGGTCTATCTTGGATACATCAATATCGTCATCATAGACGACGGGTTCGACAGCCGCGGATTCGACGGCCGTGGTGATTCTTACGTCGAGTTTGAACCCGACGCGTTTGAACTTACTCTGTTTTTTGATCGCCTTGCTCATGGTTTATTCATCCTTTCCTGTTTTCTTTCGACCGCCTTTCGAAAAAAACGGTCTCTATAAATAGGGGCAAAGTCAAGCAAAAAGGACACAAAAACAGCCCTTTTCTGCGGTTTTAAAGCCGTTTTTGACGGCATCCGGCAGGAACATTTCCCTGATTTCAAGCGCGTTCCGACTTTTTTTAATCTTTTTTGAAAAAGGCTTGACAAAACTGACAGGAATCCCGCGATGACACCGGGTTTCGCGATTTCTCAAAAATCTATCTTGATTTCGCGCGCATGCGGGTGTATATTCAAACTGTGTTTTCCCCTCTCCCCAAACTCTAAGGTTCACCCATGCCCAAACGTCGCTCCAAATCCTCCCGCAAACGCAAATCCACCATTAAACTGCCGCTGAGCGTTGTCATTACGCTCATCATCATTGTCGCCATCGTCGCTGGCGTCTGGGCTTACCTGCATCCAGCGGAAGCCAAGTATTACGTCCAGACCTGGACGGAACAATACCTCGGCTGGCCCACACGCCCCACGCAACCGGCACAGCCCATACCCTCGACCGAGGGCTCGGACAACCTGGCCTTTGGTATTCCCGGCAAAGCGGACTACATCGTAGACCGCGAGGGGTATGCTCTCGGATACATTGAGTATCATGAACAGCCCGCCTGGGTCATCTACCACATGACTGACACAGAAGCAAAGACCAAAGCGACCTCGAGGAACGATAATTTTCGGGAGGACCCGGAAATTGCGTCTGGCAGCGCCACCCTCGCGGATTACCGTGGCTCAGGCTACGACCGCGGTCACCTTGCGCCGGCGGCCGATATGGCTTATTCCGTCAAGACAATGGATGAAAGCTTCTATATGAGCAACATGTCACCTCAGCGCGGCGAGTTCAATCGCGGCATCTGGAAGGATCTGGAAGCTCAGGTCCGGGATTTCGCGATCGTCGAGAAAGACGTGTACATCGTCACGGGGCCAATCCTCCCGCAGAAGAAATCGCTTACCATTGGTGCCAGTCAGGTGACCGTGCCTGAGCGCTACTACAAGGTGGTTTGGGATAGGACGCCGCCCGAGAAGATGATTGGATTCATCTTGCCAAATGCGGGAAGTACGAAGAGTCTGCAGGACTATGCCGTGACCGTGGATGCGGTCGAGGCGGCCACAGGGCTTGACTTTTTTTCCGAATTGCCAAAGGAGCAGCAGGCGGCTCTTGAGGGAACGTTAACTATCAACGCCTGGAAATGGCAGTAAACAAGAACAATGGAGAAATACAATGGCTCAGAGCAATTCAAGAGAACACTTTGTCGAGCTATGCACATGCATTATGAACAGATTCTTTGCTGGGAAAGAGCTCGGCGTTATTGATGCCGCGGTCGCAAAGAAAAAAGTTGCGAATGCCGCTTTGCTTGGATGGATCGCCTGCCTGCATAGCGAAACCTATGCAGATGCACGGAAAGCCGCCCACAAAATCGCTTCCGAATATTTTAACAACGACTATCAAATCAAAAATGCCCTTTTAGATGCGATTGAACTCAAATGGCGAGAATATCGCGATGACGACGAAGAATTTGAAGCAGTTAAGGTCACGGAAATTGACGGGAAGATGCAAATAGTCATATGCAATGAGGATGAACTCCCGCAGGAAGATCCAACAGGGGCACTCTTCAGAATGGCGGCAACGCTGAAAGACCAGTCAGATATACTCAGGAATGCTCTAAATCGTCTGGACAAAATCAAAATAAAACCTCCGGAAATGGCTGACTTCTGGAGACTGGCCGGAAGCATCATGGATGATTGCGCCCTTTTTAAGGACAAGTTTCAGAACTTTGTGTTTTGCAAAGACAATATGCTTGCCACAGCCGGCAGGGGTGCTTTTGTGTATTGCGAACTACCCAAAGACAATACGGATTACCCCGATGGCATTTACGCAATCATGTTTACTGGTAGTGGATATGGGGGAGTCTATTGGGATAATGCCAGCGAGGAAGTCCTGGCTGAATTCTTCTCGCAAGTTAAGGCCATCAAAAAGAAATTCCCCAAATTCGGCATGAAAGGTATTGCCACATTAACCCGGGATGATTTTTTATATGAGCTCCAGCTGGAATGCGAGAAACACATCAAAGAAGCAAACGAAGACAAAGAATGCACGATAGATGACGGATACATACTTGCGCTTCAACAGGTCGCTAATAAATTCAAATTGAAGACCAAGGTTGGTTATCTTAACCAAGAGCCGACTTTCTTTGCCAAGGGGACAATGGAAAACAAAGTTGATTTCTACTTCGTTGCGCCATTGATTATAGCAGAAATAGACGACGAGGATTTCGAGGACGAAGACCACTGACCTGCGGAGAGAAAAATAGACATGGACGCAAACGTAACAAAACAGGAATTTATGAAAACAGACAACACAAGACAGCATTGTGCAGAAATCTGCGAATGCATTTCCACGCTTTTTTCAAAACGATATCGCGGAACAAACTTGAAAAGCTGCTGGAAGATGCTATAATAATACATTGTCGGACCTCCTACGTTTATATTGAGGTTGTTAGCGCTCTTTAATATAGCGCAGGAGCCGACGTTTTCAATCATAACCCAGAACTTTTCCGGACAGTAGTGTTCCCGGATATGAACCAAATGAACAGGAGAAACAAAATGAACGACATCATCAAGGCAATGGAAGAGCGTCGGAGCATCCGCAAGTTTAAGCCGGAGAGGCCCTCGAAATCCGACATCGAGCAAATCATTGAGGCGGGGCTTTATGCAGCCAGCGCATTGGGAAAGCAGTCGCCGATCATCGTCGCTGTGACCAACAAAGAACTGCGTGACCGGCTGTCCGCTGACAACTGCAAAATTGGCGGCTGGGAAGGATTCGATCCGTTTTACGGGGCTCCGGTCATCCTGATTGTTTTGGCTGAAAAAAACTGGCCGAATCGTGTTTATGACGGCAGTCTTGTTCTTGGCAATATGATGCTTGCCGCCCATTCGCTCGGTCTTGGCAGCATTTGGATTCACCGGGCCAAGGAAGAATTTGAAATGCCGGAATACCAGAAGCTTCTGAAGGCCCTTGGAATTGAGGGCGAATGGGAAGGAATCGGGCACTGTGCCGTCGGGTTCATGGATTGCGATCTGCCGACTCCCCCTGAACGCAAGGCGGGAAGAGTATTTTGGGCAGAGTAGGCGGTCTGTTCCGGATGAGGCCGATGGAAACCATGAGCGGGTGATGCGCAAGATGATTGTCCGAAAGTATTTCTCTGTTTGGGCTGCCGCCGCTTTGCTGCTTGTTTCTGCCGCATGCGGCAGGCGGATTGATTATGAGCTCCCGGAGAGTCCGGTTGCGTTTCACACCGGTTCATTTGTGAATCCCGCGGATTCCGACGACACGTATCTGTCCATCGAATATAACGGAAGAACCTACATCGTGTACGGGACCTTGAAGAGTTCCGTACACGGCGGCGATGTCGGCAAATGTCTGGGATACGTGGTTCAGGACGGGGGTGTCAGGGAAGATGAACGGATCTTCCTCCTGAACGCCGATCCGGCTGCGAACTATCTGGTCCGTTTTTGTGTCGGCGGCTTCATGGAGCAACCCGACTTTTTCAGGGCGCTCGACACGAAGGGGAAAATGATAAACACACCCCCGTTCATCGAAAGCCTGAAATATTCTTTTTGGGCGGAATAACCTTTCCTCACGGGGCCATAGACCAAAGTCTGTACAAGGAGAGTCTCGCCCGTGCGGCCGAGAAAATGGGGATAGAACTGAACGAAGGGTAAAACATGGGCAGACTGAGCACAAATTGTCTGAAAAAACACGCAGAAGAGTTCGGCTACGGGGGTGAACTCTGCAATTTTCTCGACGTGCTCGAAAAAAACTTCGACCTCGATGGAATCGGGACGGGACCCGTTTACAAGGCGATCTCCCAGCGGCTCCCTGAGGAGGGCGTCGTCAAAATCGCCCTTGCAAATCGGGGCCGCCTCTTTTCTACCGGGTACTCCAAAACAACGCTTGAAAGCGGCGTGAAACCGGAATGGGAATACACACTTGAAGATTGGATTGCTCATGGCGAGGAGGAGTACAAGCAGCACCTCGACGACAACGACAAGTTCAAATACTCCGATTTCAAAATCCGAGGCGACGAGGGCGTTCCGAGTTTTGAGGAAATCCGCAGAATCCGCGAACGGGCGCGCGCGAGCCGCACGACGTGAAGCCGAGAAGATGGGCATTGATTTGGACAAGGAAAACTGACCATGGCCGATCATCCTTATGCCGACATAATTGACATGCCGCACCACGTCTCCAAGGATCGGCCGCACCTTTCAATGCACCAACGCGCGGCCCAGTTCTCGCCGTTTGCGGCTCTGGTCGGCTACGAGGACGTAATCGAAGAAACCAGGCGTCAGACCGACCTCAAACGCGAACTGGACGAGACGGAGAAGGCCGAACTGGATCGGAAGCTGAGTGTCATTGCGTCGCGGCTCGCGGAGAAGCCAATCGTGGTAATCGAATACTTTGTCCCGGACAAGACAAAGGCCGGTGGCGAGTATGTGTTCAAGTCGGGTACGGTTGTAAAAATTCTGCAAGTACAGAAAAAGCTTGTGCTTGGTGATGGAACAGAAATCCTCATTGAGGATATCGCGGACATCTCCGGCGAGCTGTTTGCGGGAGAGTTTTAATTCAATCAACAAATCAAGGGAAAATCGAAATGTCTTACAACCAGTCAATCATCGAACGCAATCGAGAGACGATGCGCAAATTTGAAACGTGCATCAACACCAACGACCTTGCCCTTGGAGAAAAGCTGATATCCGCTTCAGCGGCATTCGAAACTCCGGTCTCGCCGGAACCGCTCTATGGTGCAAAGGGATATTTGAGCGTCGTTGTCCTCATGAGGGAAAGTTTTCCTGATGTGAAGTGGAAACTCGTGGATATGGTCGCCGACGAAAAGACCGTTGCCGTGCAATGGTTGTGTTCGGGAACCTTTACCGGAACATCTCCGTTTGCGGGGATAGCTCCGAACGGACGGCATTTCTCGACGACCGTAATGAACTTCTATTCGTTCGACGATGAAGGCAGAATCATCGGCGATGTTGCTGCGACCGGAATTGCCGGAATACTGCAGGGGATCGGTGCTTTACCATAAATCGAACAGGAACTCCTATGTCGAAAAACAAAGACACAAAACGCAAGGCCAAGATAAAAGCCCAGAAAGCTCAGGCCGTCCAGCAAGCGCAAGCTCGGAATGAGCGTGTCGCTGATGCCATCATGGACATCTGCTCACCGCTTGAGGAGCAGTACATCGACCCGGAGAGGACGCCGGATGTCACCGGCTATCTCGTTCTGTGGCGCATGGGACGGATTGCCTGGAATCTCGCCCTTAGAGGACGCAGGGATGTTTCCAAGACAGAGCTCGATGCGACCGATCTCGACGCCGACAACAAGGAACTCCTAGCGGAGAACATCTCGAAGCTGATCCGCCGGAAATATGAGATGTATCCTCAAATCCGCATTAAGGTCGAAAAGATTTCCGTCGTGCTCGACTGGGGCAAACCTCGCCTTAAAGTCACTCTCGGCGACACATACAAGGAAATCCCGATTCCGAAATACGACGATGAACCCAAACCGCTTACAGCAGATGACATTCTCGCAGTGCGCAAGAAAGCTGGGCTGTCGCAGGTCAAGTTCGCCTCGGCACTCGGCGTTTCCGTGAAGAAGGTCTCGGCATGGGAACACGGCAAGGCTGTGCCGGATGATGAGGAGACGGAGAAAATCAGGGGGATGAGGAAATGAATGTTGAATCGGATTTTGTTCATTTGGACGAATTCATCCCAGATGCGATTCTGGACGTCCGTTATTACTTCACATACAATTTCATCGGGGATCGCATCCGTGGCTATGAGAGGCCAACCCTTCTGCTCACCAAGGAAGCATCCAGCGCATTGAAGGATGTGAGCGACGAGATGGCACCACAAGGCTACCGCCTCAAAATATACGATGCATATCGTCCGCAGAGAGCTGTTGACCACTTTGTGGAATGGACAAAGATTGCGGATGACACGCGAATGAAGCAGTATTTCTATCCGAATTTGGACAAGGCACTATTGATTCCTCACGGGTATCTTGCTGCAAAATCGGGTCATAGCCGCGGCAGTACCGTGGATCTGACCCTGGTGGACATAAGATCAGGAAAAGATGTCGACATGGGCGGCACGTTCGACTGGTTCGATCCCCAAAGCCACTCCGATTGGTGCGGAAATCCTGAGACAATGGAATACACGGGAGAATTTCCCGGCAATATCCCGCCGACAGGAAGAAGCATCAACGAGGTTCAGTTCCGAAATCGCATGCTGCTCCGTTCTGTCATGGTGACACATGGGTTCAAGCCCGTAGTGGAGGAATGGTGGCATTTCACGCTTGCCAACGAGCCGTATCCGGATACATTTTTCGATTTTCCGGTTGAGTGACGGTCACGTCGAGGATCAAACAATCCATCGGTCTGTTGGCATAAAAAAGGCAGAAAAGATGGAACAAACCGCTCTTTTGACTTGCAATCCGGCCTGTTCGGATGTATCTTATAAGTTGAGGTGAAACGACTATGAAAATAACGACCAGCAGCATTCCAGATTTTGAGAAGCTTATCAGCGAAGGGTATCTTTACGTTGATAAAACCGAGTACATCTGGAATTTAATCAATCCGGCAGGGGAGTCCTACTTCTTGTCCCGTCCACGTCGGTTTGGGAAATCGTTGACCGTTTCCACGCTTGAAGCTATCTTCCGAGGCAGAAAGGATCTCTTCAAAGGACTTGCCATCTATGACAAAGATTATGATTGGAAAGAATATCCGATCATACATCTGAGTTTCGGAGATTATAACGTTGTTTCTGATGCGCTTCAGGAACTTCCGGATTATCTTATGGCAAAGGTTCAGAGAATAGCCGAGGAACATGGTATCCAAGTGACAGGCACAACTCCTGGACTCCGCTTTGGAGATCTTATAGACAAGCTTTCCTCAAAAAGTAGCGTTGTTATCCTTGTGGACGAATACGATAAGCCAATTCTTGACAATATCTCCGATTCGCGCATCAAAGAAATTCAGAAGTGTTTGAAGGGATTCTTCAGTATTCTGAAAGATCGTAACAAACTGGAGCGTCTGCTCTTTGTAACCGGAGTAAGCAAATTTGCCCAGGTGTCATTGTTCTCTGATTTGAACAACTTAACAGATATCTCAATGGATTCTCGATATGCTTGCTTGTGCGGCTATACACAAGAGGAATTCGAGTCTTACTTTGCCGAATACATCAATATGGCGGCCAAGAAGCTGGATATGTCTCGTAAAGACTTCCTGCAAGAAATGAAAAGAATGTATGACGGCTATAGATTTTCAAAGAATGCTGAAACCGTTTATAATCCAGTATCAGTTGCAAAATTCTTCAATTCGCAGGAACCAGATTTCTCATATTATTGGTTTGAGACGGGAACACCGGCATTTCTCCTTGATTATTGCAGGAAGACTAATTACGACTTTGAAACCAAGCTCAAAGAGCCAATCCCCGCAATTGCCTTTTCCGCGTACGATGTAGACAATATCTCTCCTTCAGCGCTACTGTACCAAACCGGGTATCTTACCATCAAAGATGCTTTCACAAAAAACAGACGCACGTACTACCAGATGCAATTCCCGAATGATGAGGTCGCATGGGCGTTTGAAGTGTATCTGCTGAAGGCCTATACCGGTGTACAGACAGAAGATATTACCACTCTTGCCTCATCCCTTGTTGATAGTATCGCAACGGGCAACGCGGATGAGGTAATGGCTCTTATAAAGTCATTCTTCTCTAAAATTCCGTATCCCATCCAAATTGAAGATGAAAAATACTACCAGTCTCTCTTCTATGCCATTTTCATACTGTTGAAAGTTGATATTGAGGCGGAAGCATGTACGAACGACGGTCGAATTGATGCAACATCGGCAGCGGGTGACTGGCGATTCATCTTTGAATTCAAATTGAACAAAACGGCGGAGATTGCTCTTGACCAAATCGAAAAGAAGGAGTATTTCCAGAAATACCGCAACAGCGGCAAACGGATCATGTTGGTCGGTGCAAACTTCAGCTTCGAAAAAAGACAGATTACTGAATGGATCTCAAAGGAATATATCCCATGACCTCCTTCTTCTCCCAGCCCAACTGTGACCGTTGCGGAGCATTTCTCACGTCGAGGATCATGTCACGCTTCAATACGGACTGCCTCTGTCCCGAATGCGAGGAAGAAGAGCGTATGCATCCCGACTATGCGAAAGCGGAAGCGGCGGAAATAACCGCTGTCCGCCGTGGTGACTACAACTTTCCAGGCATTGGATGGCCTGACAAGGACGGGAGGGTATCGTGACTGGCCGTGAAGAATACGAACCGCCGACAGTGACGGACATCGAGCCTATTGCGGTGGTTATGGGAGGAAAAGAGAATTCTACATTAAGTTTAGAAGAGGACTGTTAAAAACGTCCACTTCCCAATTATCATACATACAACAACTCACGACTTTCTCTTTTTCGCCTCAAAAGTACACGATTTTTTCTCTGTTTTGCCAAAAAGAGTTGAAGCGCCTTAAAACCGAGGCATACGCGAAACCTCGCCCCTCTACATTTTTGAGCGCCGAAACTCTTTGGTGTTTCCGTAGAGAGAAATCAGTTCATCTGAGTTCAGATTGGATGAGAAAAATCTGTCATAAAGTTTGCGAAAAACTGGCATCGGAGAACTTTTCGCATTTTGCCTTTTGACCACCACCATTTTGTTTTAAATCAGCACCGTTGTCCTGTGTACGGCGCTTTCTTATTATCTTTGCTAAATACCCCGTAATCCGAGCTTAGCGCAAAGAAATATTTTTAGATGCCATTTTTCAGAGAATTTGGCTCCGCGATGTCCGGGAGCCTTCCGGAGCCCTTCCAGACCCCGATTCTCTGTTTAGGCACAGGACAGACCTATGCTTTTTTTGAGCTCACCCCAAAACCCGCGCTGATTTTCAACATAACGGTATGCTTGAAAAATCAGCGCAACCCCTTCTATTGACCTGTGCCAGATTTTCGGGACATAATTTGACCGTTTTTGAGCTCAGGCATACATGGGACGGCCGCGCTGATTTCATGAAACGGACTCCATGAGCATCTGAAAAAGAAAGATTCTCTGTTTTCGAGACATACGGAATATGCGGCAGTTTTTCGAAGAATGGGGTGCGTCGGCAATTCACCAGCCACTGGCTGACGAAATTGAAAACGCTTCCTCCCGTGCTCATAAAGAACAATCAACCGTGCCCGATTTGCCTGTTCTTGAAATTCGCCAGACACTGTCTATCGAAATGGGCGCGATATCCTTTCCGGATTTTCGATTTTTCCCGGATTTTTCACTTTCTGTGCTTGTTTTTTCGCGCGGGTGAACTTATATTAGAACAGAATAATCCTAAATCTTCAATATTCGAACAGAGCGAAGCGATGATGCCTGCAGAGACATGCAGCCAATTCTCGATACCGACGTGGCTTGACACGGTGGGCTGATGTCCGCGACTGAGAACGAACACGCAACTGGGGGACAAGCATGAGCAACGAACCGGAAAAACATAAAATCGCAGTATTCCAGAACAAAGAGATCCGCCGGGTATTTGTGGACGGGGAATGGTTTTTCTCCGTGATCGACGTTGTGGCGGTTCTGACGGACAGTCCGGATCCCGGAGCCTATTGGCGCAAGCTGAAACAAAGACTTGCTGCGGAAGGAAGTCAGGTCGTGACAATTTGTCACGGACTGAAATTGCCGGCGAAGGACGGCAAATCATACAAGACCGACTGCGCTAACGTGAAGGGGCTTTTCCGTATCATCCAATCCGTTCCGTCCCCGAAAGCGGAGCCGTTCAAGCAGTGGCTCGCGCAGGTCGGCTATGACCGCGTGCAGGAAATCGAAAATCCCGAACTGGCGCAGGAGCGCATGAAGGCGCTTTACGAGCAAAAGGGCTATCCGAAGGACTGGATCGACAAACGGCTTCGCGGCATCGCCATCCGTCAGAACCTCACGGACGAATGGAAGGCGCGCGGCGTCACGGAGGAACGCGATTTCGCCATCCTGACCGCCGAGATCAGCAAAGCCACGTTCGGCATGACCCCATCCGCGTACAAAGAATTCAAGGGACTGACCTCGCCCGACCAGAATCTCCGCGACCATATGACCGACCTGGAGCTGATCTTCACCATGCTCGGCGAACGCGTCACGACGGAGCTTTCCCGCCAGGAGAAGCCCTCGGATATGCCCGGACACAAATCGGTTGCCAGGCGTGGCGGAAAAGTCGCGGGAACCGCCCGTAGGGAAACGGAAAAGGAACTGGGGCATTCCGTTATCAGTTCGAAGAACTTCCTGTCGGACAATGACACACTCGACCTGCTCCCCGGCGATGCAAAGCCGGACAAACCCGCGAAGAAGAAAAAGAAATGATCGGTGGCCTTTTATCAAATTTGGGAAACACTGTTTACCCAATTGCCGCGGATTCCCGAACATTGTCTCCGCGGTGCGGAGATTATTTCCAACCGCCTCGAATCGGCTTGTTTGAACCGGCATTATCTCTCCTTTATCCTGCGGATGAGGCGGCTTGCGCGAACGAAGTGAGCGCGAGCAGAGGATCTAACTCCCGGCGTTCGCCGAATCCAAACCTCTGCGCCTCCTTGCGCCGTTATCCGGCGTCGGGAGGCTTCTTTGTGCCCGGACGGCGGGCTCCATTCTCCCCTGAAAATGAATTCAAATCAACATAAAACATAAACACAACGCGAAAGGCTGACAGCTATGGCCGACATCTATGTAAACGCCGGAGTCGTCTCCAGCAATGTAACGGTGATCGAACAGAACATGTTCGTCATGAAAAATGGCACAGCGGACAAAACAATCGTCAATAGTAATGGCAGCATGTTCGTCTCCAACGGCGGCATTGCGAGCAGGACCTCTGTGTTAAAAGCCACTGGCTGGATGCAAGTCGAAAACGGCGCGATCGCGACCAGTACGACTGTGTCTTCTGGCAACCTGCATGTGGCAGGCTCGGCAAAAGAGACCACTGTGACCGCCAATGCCAATATGTTCGTCTCCAATGGTGGCGTGACGCTCACCACCACGGTCAAAGGCGGCGGGCAACTGACGGTTTCTGCGGGCGGCTCCGCTGATGACGTTTCTGTCAAAGGTACTGGCGTAATGGATGTTCTTGCCGGGGGTATCGCGACCAACGCAAACATCATCAGCGGCGGCATCGCGAATATTCGGGGAAAAACCGAAAACACCACGGTCAACAAAGCCGGCGGCCTTGATATTGCCAGTCTGATTGTCTTCGACGGCGGGAATACGACGAGCACAACAATCAACGAAGCCGGTTATATGCACATTTCCAACGGCGGGAATACGACGAGCACAACAGTCAACTCCGGCGGCTTCCTGTACGTTTCCAACGGCGGACAGGCGACGAGCAGCTTCGTCAACGACGGCGGCCACATTGACGTTTTCGAGGGAGGACTGGCGTCTGATGCCAGAGTCAGCTCCGGCGGCTCTTTGAGCGTTTCCTACGGCGGCTCCGCATCGAACACCTTCCTCTCGGGTGGACTGATGTACGCCTCCAACGGTGCTACCGTGACAGGTGTTATGGCCTTGCAGGGTGCGAACTTGTACATCTACGAAGGCGCGGCGGTGACGGGACTCGTGGAAAATGGCGGATATGTGTCGTTTCTGACTAACGCAAGCGCGACCTTCCTCTCCAATACTTTCAGCGGGCTTACATTGTCGAAGGAGAGCGCGACGGTTCACTCCATGACGAAAGCGGTCGATATCACACTGAATGACAGTGGTCATCTCTACGTCTACGCCGGCGGCACCGCGACCGGAACGACCGTAAATTCCGGCGGTCAGCTCCATGTTTCCTCAGGCGGCAAAATCACCGGAAAGATGACGTTTGCCGATGGGGCATACGTCACCATCCATCAAACCGGTGCAATCGTCGACTTCGATATCTCCGCCCTCAGTCCGAACAATGACGTGCTTATCAACAATCTTTCCAAACTTAACAGCTTCCCGACCTATACGCTCACGGTCAGCGCCACGCAGGCAAAAGGAACTTACAACCTCGCGGAGGGGGTATCGTCCTTCACCAAGAGCATCACTGTCGTGAACACGTTCGGCTCGGAACTCGGCACGATTTCAGTCGCAGGCGGGGAAAACGACATCGGCGGCAGAAAGTACACACTCGCCTTGACCGGAAGTGGCCTCACGGTTACGCTCGGGGAAGCATCCACGGACACCACGCCGCCGGAGGTTTCCAACGTAGCTGCAAGCATCATGACGCTGACCAATCAGAATGTGACAGTGACCGCCGACTTTACGGATGACGTGGAGGTCGCGACAAAGTTATATAAAATCGGCACTGGCGCGTGGACCGACTATGTGGACGGGGTGGTTGTGACGGAAAATGGCACGGTGTACTTCAAGGCTGTGGACACCTCTGGAAACGAATCCATTGAGGCCAGCTATACCGTGTCGAACATTGACAAGGTGAAGCCGACGATCACGGACATCACACCCAGCACGACTGCATTGACGGATTCCGTGACGGTGACGGCGAACTTCGCCGACAATGTCTCGCTTGCCTCGAAGCAGTACAAGATTGGCGATGGCGCATGGACAGATTACACGACTGGCGTAACTGTTACATCGAATACCACGCTTTCCTTCAAGGCCGTTGATACCGTCGGAAATGAGTCGACGGCTCAGTATGTCGTCACGAACATCAATAGCATTTTTACCGGCGACCTGGAAAACACAACGGTAAATATCACGTCCGGCATGTCTGCCGTGAACGTCAACATCAATACCAGTGGTAGACTTAACATCCTTGATGGCGGCGTAGCAAGCAATACAAATGTTAATGCAAAAGGCGAGATGGGGGTGTCCTCCGGCGGCGTGGCAAGCAATATCAACATCAACTCTCGCGGCTGGATGTTTATCGGCTCCGGCGGCAGAATGGATGATGCCACCGTCAATTCCGACGGCATCTTCACTGTCGGATCCGGCGGCACCGCGAACAGGCCCATGGTCAATTCCGGAGGTGTTTTCTATATCAGTTCCGGCGGTACTGCAACCAATATCATTTGGACTCCGTGTGAAGGGAAAGTGATTGTCTTTGACGGCGGGTATGCGACATTCTCCAACTCATATTCCGGCGTCTATTACGGGGAGGACGGCAAACTGATCGAGAGCGCCGCCTCAATGGACGGCAAAACGCTCAAAGAGCATTGTTCGATGTATATAATGGACGGAGGTTTGGCGACCAATACTTTGGTAGACGATGGGGAAGCTTTTGTTTGGTCCGGTGGCGTGGCGGAGAACACTACGGTCAAAAATTTTTTCTATATCTCCTCCGGCGGTACGGCCAACAACATCACGGTTTCTTATGGAGCACTCTATGTCTCCTCCGGTGGAACAGCGACGAACATCGTTTGGACACCCGGCGAAGGAAATGTTCATATTTATGACGGCGGATATGCGACGTTTGCCAATTCGCTTTCCGGCGTCTATTACTGGTCGGCCGGTATGCTGTTGTCCCATGCTGCCATGATGGAAAACAAGTACGTCGACAACCGGATGTATGTAATGAATGGAGGCCATGCAAATAACACCACAGTCGACCACGGGGGAGATATCTATATCTGGTCCGGTGGTGTGGCGGATAACACCACGGTTGCCACCAACAGCGCCAACATCAACGTTTCTTTCGGCGGCATGGCGAGCAATACTACGGTCAACAATTCTGGCTATCTCTATGTTTCCACCGGCGGAGCGACGAGCGATACCACGGTCAATTCCGGCGGCTATCTCCTTGTCTCCTCCGGCGGCATGGCAGACAACACCGCTATTAACAGCAACGGTTTAATGAGAATCTTCAGTGGAGGCACTGCCATTAACACCACAGTCAACGACGGAGGGAAGGTCGATATCAATGGTGTGGCAGATAACACCACTGTTACCGGCAGCGCTACAATCAACGTTTCCTTCGGCGGCATGGCGAACAATACCACGGTCAATAAGGACGGCAAACTCTATGTTTCCTCCGGCGGCATGGTAGACAACACCACAATCAACAGCAACGGTTTAATGACAATCTTCAATGGGGGCACTGCGGGAAACACAATGGTCACCGGGGGGATTCTTAGCATTAATTCCGGTAGTGTGGCGAAGGACATCACTGTCACCGACGGCAGCCTCGTTTATAATAGTGGCAAAATGACCGGGTCTATCAATCTGACGGGTGGTCTCATTAGCGCTTATTCCAACTCTGTCATCGACTTCGATATCTCCGCGCTCAGCCCGGCAAACGCCGTGCTCATCAACAATCTTTCGCTCGTCACAGGAAAGCCGACCTATACGCTCACGGTCAGCAACACGCAGGAGGAAGGCACATACAATCTCGCCGGCGGCACTGCGAGCTTCGACAAAACGATCACTGTCGTGAACACGCTCGGCGCGGAACTCGGCACGATTTCAGTCGCAGGCGGGGAAACCGACATCGGCGGCAGAAAGTTCACGCTTGCCCTGAACGGAAGCACCCTCACAGTCACGCTCGGAGAAGCGGGTACGATTGATACGACCAAACCGACAGTCTCCAACATCGTGGCGAGCACGACTGTGCCGACGAACAAGAGCGTCACTATTACCGCCGACTTCACGGACAATGTAGGCATTGCCACAAAGCAATACAAGATCGGTGACGGTGTGTGGACCGACTATGTGGACGGCGTGAGCATGACTGAAAACGGCACGGTTTACTTCAAGGCAACCGACACGTCCGGGAATGAATCGTCCGGGAACGATAGCATCACCGTGTCGAACATCGACAAGGTAAAACCGACGATTTCCGACATCACGCCCAGCACCACGGAAAAGACGGATTCCGTAACCGTGACGGCGAACTTCGCGGACGAAACGGGGCTTGCCTCGTCGCAGTACAAAGTCGGCGACGGCACGTGGCAGGACTACACGACGGGCGTAACCGTGACCGAAAACGGGACCATCTACTTCAAGGCCGTGGATACGGCAGGGAACGAGGCCACAGCTCAATACGATGTGACGAACATCGACACGACCGAACCTGACACGACCAAGCCGGAAGTCTCCAATATCGTGGCGAGCACGACCGCTCCGACGAACAAGAGTGTAACTGTTACTGCGGACTTCACAGACAACGTAGGGATCGCCACAAAGCAATACAAGATCGGTGACGGCGCATGGACGGATTACGTGGATGGTGCGGTCATTGAAGAGAATGGAACGGTCTATTTCAAGGCGACCGACACCTCGGGCAACGAATCCATCGAGGCCAGCTATGTCGTGTCGAACATTGACAAGGTGAAGCCGACAATCACAGACATCACCCCCAGCACCACGGAACTGGCAGCATCCGTGACTGTGACCGCTATTTTCTCCGATGATGTCGCGCTTGCCTCGAAGCAGTACAAGATCGGCGATGGCGAATGGCAGGACTATGTCGACGGCGTGACTGTTGCGGAGAATACGACCGTCTTCTTCAAAGCCATTGACGCGGCAGGGAATGTGTCCGATGAGAAAAGCTGTGCCGTCACGAACATCTGTAAGGTTTTTACCGGCGACCTGGAAAACACAACGGTAAATATCACGTCCGGCATGTCCGCCGTGAATGTTAACGCCAATTTCAAAGGCATCCTCAATGTTTTCAGCGGCGGATTAGCCGAAAACACTATTGTCAATTCCAAGGGCGAACTCCGACTCAGAGATTCCGATAGCATCGCGAACGGTGTGACCGTCAACGCGGTCGGATTACTGCGGATATTCAGCGGAGGCAAAGCTACTGGACAGATGACGTTTGAGGAAGGCGCGGGAGTTCTCGTTTCCTCCGGCGGCGTCATTGATTTCGATATCTCGGCGATCAGCCCGAAAAATGCCGTACTCGTGAACATGCTTTCGTTCATTCAAGGCGAACCGACCTACACGCTCACTGTCTCCGCCACACAGACGGAAGGCAAGTACAATCTGGCTGGAGACGCAACCGAATTCAGCGAAACCATCACCGTCGTGGACACTCTCGGCACAGAGCTCGGCACGATTTCAATCGCAGACGGCATGAAGGATATTGACGGCGTGAAGTACACGCTTGCGCTGGACGAAGGCGGTAACCTCTCCGTCACAGTCGGGGATGCATCTACGCCCGACACTACACTGCCGACAGTCTCCAACATCGTGGCAAGCACGACTGCGCCGACCAACCAGAACGTGACCGTGACCGCCGATTTCCTCGACGATGTGGCGTTGGCGTCCAAACTGTATAAGGTCGGCTCCGGCGCGTGGACCGATTATGTCGACGGTGTGGTCATGACGGAAAACGGAACCGTGTATTTCAAGGCTGTCGATACGTCCGGGAACGAATCGTCCGGGACCGACAGCATCACCGTGACGAACATCGACAAGGTCGCGCCGACCATCTCGTACATCACGCCCAGCACGACTGCTCCGGCCGCGTCCGTAACCGTGACGGCGGTCTTCGACGACGACGTCTCGCTGGCGTCCACGCAGTACAGGATCGGCGACAGCGCGTGGCAGGACTACACCACCGGCGTGACCGTGACCGAAAACACGACGGTCTACTTCAAGGCGGTCGACGCCGCCGGAAACGAGACGACCGACAGCTACGAGGTGACGAACATCACCGGCGGCGGTTCCGTCGATCTGACCGGAGACTTGTCCGACTCGTACGAACTCACCGCCGGCAAAGTCGGCAGCAGCGTGAACATCCTGGACGGCGGCAATCTTGAAGTCTTCGAGGGCGGTTTCACCAGCCAGACCACCGTCAATTCCGGCGGCGATCTCGCCGTCTCAGAGGGAGGCGTGGCGGATGTTGTCACCGTCAATTTCGGCGGCGATCTCTACGTCCGCAACGGCGGCGTCGCGACGCTGGTCAAGGAAAACGGCGGATATGCGAGTGTCAATGATGGCGCGACCGCGACGTTCGTGTCCAATTCGTTCG
>JAEEGG010011900.1_pt1 | contig 18869 bp, 15 predicted proteins | sample 9134161 | NCBI WGS metagenome assembly JAEEGG01 (sample SAMN16246543, study PRJNA631951) | gut metagenome | biome: gut microbiome; feature: rumen; material: CR-attached | host: Bos | place: Iran: Karaj | collected 2018-10 | reverse complement strand
ACAGGTCATAAAGGTCTCAGGGGGTCATGCCTTATAAATTCCAATTTATCGCTCACTTCGGTGGGCGATTATTCGTTGAAAAAGCGCCCATTATATAGGAACACTGAGCTTTTACCGCTTTCCGTGTCTCAAAAACTAATAGGGAGCGCGAAGGAATCGAACCTTTCCTCCTGATTATAAGCGGCTCAAGTTTCCCAATTATCACATGGGGCTTCGCACCTCCTATAAAAAGTCCACCGTTCCAATATCGTGGCTCTACGCTCCTTTACAAGCAAGTTCTTTCGATGAGTTTGGTTGTTATTGTACTCTGCCTGTTTTTAATTATGATTCCTCACATATAAGATAACCTCGACCTGATTCTCCGGATGTGCATCAGGCGTAATCCTGGTAATCCTCACCTCGTAGATGTCTTCCAGGCCCATGTCCAAGTATTTTGAGATGTCATGGTTGGATACACGAGGGATATACCCAAGCTTATAATCCTCGTAGTAGATAGCGACGGCATATGGATCAAAGGGATTGTCAGCCTCGCGTACCAGGTCCAGCTTTGTTCCAATCCTCAGATGCTCAAAGGCCTCACAGCCCTCCCAGTAGGAAAAGCCAGCGATGTGGAAATTGTCCAAGTGAGTTTTCTGGACAGGTTTGATGTCTCTTGTTCTCATAACTCTAATGGTTTATACTGTTTCTGAGAACAAAGTAAATGTGAAGTTGTACCAAAATGTGGGACAATTGTATTATTTGTTTTGTTTTCAATAAAAAGGGAGACCTTTGTTAATGTACTCCAGTCTCCCTGACTGGATTGGAGAGGATTCGAACCTTCAATATTCAGCCTCTTACGAGGGTGACCCGCTCCTATGCGACCATCAATCCAGTTCTTTTGCGAATACAAAATAAACGTGCAACTGTCTCAAATCATGGGACAGATTAAGCGTAATTGAAGCTATTTCAGCGATTCCAGATGTTTCTGCCACAAAGCCACTATCTTATCGGCTAGCTCGGTAGAGACTTCGACACCGGCTTTCCCCCTGGTCCAATCAATCTCAGGGATCGCTTCCGAGAGTACTTCCGTCTTCAGAATCTTGTCTGAGGCAGGATTTACGACAGACTCCCAATCCATATCCATATAATAGACTTTCCTGTCCTGACCTGACCAGTCTCTGTCAACATATGGCTCAGATGTGAAATGCCCGACACCCACCATCCCAGTAGGCTTCTCGTATCCGACACGGATGAAAATGAATCTGTCGCCCTCGTGGGCTTTCTCGTGCTCAAGAACGCTCCAGTTGAAGAATGCGGGTGAACGGTCCCATTCATCATCGTCTGTCAGGACATCTTTCCCTTCCGGGAAGCCGAAATCATCCTGAAAGCGCTTTGGGGTATAACTAGAGAAGAAAGGGTTCCAGTAAAGAAGGAATGTTTTCATGTTTCGGGTGATAAACTATTTGTACAAATCGACGGAAGCCTGATGCAGAGCCTTGATGTCTTCCGCTATATGCGAAGGCTCCAAGATCTTGATCGCTGATCCCCTGGCTAATAGTGGTCCATAGAAGTCAGCAGTCGTGCGAAGTGTCAGTTCAAAGTCAGAATACTCATCAGTAGTGGTGATCTCTTTCTGGCTATGATGTAACGGGAGATCACGGAGATAGAACGCCTCACTGCCAAAGGCGCGTATCACAACCCTCTGAACGGGTACTTGGGGATCCCGGACTATGCCATAGCATTCACGGAACCATGCCGAAGGGTCGAAGTCCTTATCGTACTCGAATCTCTCATCAGTAACCTCCAGAGAGAGGATCCTGTCAAATGACAGAGAGAAAAGGTTACCATCCGGTTCCGGGAACTTGACTATCGCATACCAACGCTTTCCGAATAGTTTAACGAATATCGGTTCAAGCTTCATAGAGGTCTTGTTAGCTCCCGCACCATAGCGGCGGTATTGAACCCTAACCTTGACCCCTCGTTTCATGGCGTCGATGAACTTGTGAAGGTTCTCCCCGTCAGAAGGTATCTTTTCCAATATGATCCTATCGTATACACCTTTGCTCTCAGACAGGACACTGTTCACTGATAAAGTGGATAGCATCCAGTTCTGGATAGTGTCCTCCTCCAGGACCTCCTCGTTGAAGATGTAATACCGGAAACCATCTTTCCTGTCGCATTCGATGATGATGCCGAAAATGTCCAGGATCGCATCCCTATGTCGGTTGAACGTGCTACGGGCTATGGGGAGCCCTTCGCTCATCTCCGTCTCAAGCCACCGCTGGTTGATCTCCTCAAGCGACAGCCTTCCGAACCGATGAATCGTGTTTACCAGCCAGATGTATTCCTGAAAGAGAGCGTAGGATTTCATGATACACTTACTTGGATTTCCTATAAACCCCTCTAATCCTGCCTAAATGTAACTCCGCTATCCAAATGCAGAATTGACCACCGTCAGGGTTCTTGACAACCTTGTCTCCAATGAAATCGAACCTGTTCTCTGGTGTCATCTTGATATACTTCACCTCGACAACCGCAGAGTCCATATCCTTGGCCGTGGCACCTGCCTTTAACTTGATGAAGTTGATGTCCTGGCCCACCATGAAAGGGAACTTCCCTCCATTGTAGAAATTCAAATCCATTCCTTCAATCTCCGGCCATTCGATGTCAGAGGAGTATGGGATTGGACCGATATCATCATAGAATAGATAATTCTTGAATGTGGATGGTTTGATCTCCCTGTATTCGACAGTTTTCTTTCCCGAGACTATCTCATCAAAGGGCTTCTGCTGGATGGTCAGATAGACGGAGTTGGCTTTGGTCAATCTATGATCATTGAATTGAAGTTCATCGTCAGAAGGGATATCACTTGGAAGCATAGGTATTATCTCACCTTGATACTCTTGCTTAAAACCTTGGGGTTCAGTATTATTCATATAGTTCTAATATTTCATGGTACTATTGTCGATTGATATACTATAACAGATAACTATGAACACGGCCTAAAAATCTTAATTATCGGGGAACTTAAAGAGAATGATAAGTTGGGCCACTAGTTCATTTGTGCGTTCTTCAATATCCTGGATTCGCCAACTTTCTTTTTCAGCAAGTTTTGAATTCAAAGATAAACCATTCTTGTAACCAACATATTTTCCGTTTTTGTCTTTACGATCTCTTTTAGCATCGAAAGGCAGATTGCTTAGAGTCGAGTTATAACCTGTAAGGGTTAAATTCCCGATGGTATGTGTATACTTTTGAAGATAATCATTGGCTAAAGACTTGTCACCATCAGCAATCATATCAACCCACGATTGTGGGATATTATCCCCCTCTGGGAAAATATGCTCAATAGTCCATCGGTATACTCCAGATTGAGTTCGCTCCCAAAGATTAGTGTATGTTTCTAAAGTCATTTCATGCTCCGAAAGCGAACAAAGTAAGAATCTGGCAGCATCTACATTCTCTTTGTAAAGGTTCCCTCTAAGCTTCTTCTCAAATTCGACATCTTCACAAAAACTTGATAATACTGTATGAATAATCTTGTAAACACTAAGCTCGTTCTTCTCACTATTCTCAATCTTTAGAATAACATCCATGAAGATGGATGTCAAATCTCTGGTACTTGGATAATCTGTCAAATTACGATGCACGAAGAATACTATCAGTAGTTTGATGATAGAGTTGAGATTCTGGTCGGAAATACCAAGGTCATCCTTATGCCAAAAGAGATAAAGCAATAAGAGATAACTAGGAGCGCCTTGTATGTGAAGAAGGTCCTGTAAGCTCTTCGTAAACACTGTTTGGTTCGTTTCCAGCATTGGGAAAACGATTTGTGAATACAAACGCCCACCTTCAACAATATTATGTAGGAAACCGGATAAGTCTTTCTTAATAAGTTTTTCGTAAATGGTCAATAAATTTGACTTTGTTGCTACTATTCCAAGAGGATAACGTTTTTTATCGTCATTCTCGAATCCTTGATTAAGAGAAGTGCGGAAAGCGTTATAATATTGCCTAAAAAAACGTTCTTGTGTCTTATAATCGTCAGACAAGTAGCCTAGTAGTACCTGCCATTGGTCGAAACACTCATCCGTTGTGAGATTCTCCTTCTCGGCGCGAGCCATGATGAGGTTTTTCATTAAATCAATTGCCGTAAGAGGAGTCCCCCTATTATTTAGCGACTCAAAGAGAACATAGGCATCAGAATGTGTTTCAACCTCGATTTTAACCAGTCTGGCGGTTTTTACACGATTATATCTATCTAGTAAAACGCTCATCTTTGCCTCGTTAGTATTGACCTTATCTAGCTCTTGCTGAAGTCTTTCAGAAAAGAACCGATAACAACGATTCATTTTGCGCAAAGGGTAGTATGGGCGTTTGATGGTCGTGACCTTAAAGCCGGCATCGGCCATAACAGCAAGGTAGTCGTCATAGTTAAAATCCTGAATTTGAGGTATCAGTTTGAATTTGTTTGGAGATTTCTCTGATCGCAAGCTTTTTCTGATAGAGGGAAGAATATCTTCATTCTCTTCTCCTAGATTCTCTCTGTATGTCTGTAGATAGTGATATAGAACAGCCAAAAAAATACTCAAAGTTGTTAGTCGTTGCTGTCCATCTATAACTTCCAGGTATGGTGATAATGAGTCACCTTGATTGATTCCAATAATTGACCCAATAAAATAACCCTCATCGTTCTCGCACAAATCATCATAAAGAGCAGTCCACTCATTGTATCCCCATGTGTATGCTCTCTGATACTTCGGTATAAGATAATAGATGGATGATTCCCTGTCGAAAATGCTATAAATAGGGAAATGATCGACATGTTTTATCATGATATTTGTGTTTGAAATTGACTTTATACAAATATAACAATCTGCCTCAGAAAGTGGTACAATCCCGTGAATAATATAGTCCGGTTTTTTGAAAAACTGAATGTCTAAATACAGTCTTATTGATAATTACGCATAGTTTATAGGTAATAAGTTCTAGTCTCATATCCACATCATTAGGATAGAAATGATTATCAAGTTCATACATAAATAAGGCAGGTATCGTCCGCGCATGGAATGCCTGCCGTAGAGTCTCTTTTCGTCCCGATGCTGGATGCGCCGCAACTGGCTCCTAACTCTCCCACACCAATTAGGTGATGTGCAAAATAATGGCGTATTTGTTCCATTTCGTGGTACACTCTATATTATTTCTTATACTTCGCAGACACTATTGCTAGACAGGATTGAACAGATCCATCCGATAACCTCTTGCTTGTAGGTTTGGTGTAGTACCAGGTGTTAAGATCCGTGGCCTTGGCGGCTTTCTTAATGCCCAATTCCTTGTAAATGCTCTCCAGTTTCTCCTTGATTTCCGATCTAGGAATGGCCACCTGTTTCGGCAGTTGCCCATCTAAAAGGAGGAATATCTTCGTGTCAAGTGTCTCGTGCTCCAACTTCACAAGCTCTCTCTTGATGTTGGACTGGTGGTAGTTCATTTCCCTAACTTTACCGGCTCCCAGTTTCTCATAGGCTTCCTTGACGAGAGGTTTCTCCACCTCGATCCTTGATTTCCGGAAACAGTTGAGATTGAACTTGTCCTTGCATAGTTCCACATACTCCTCGAAGATGTCCTTGAACGGTGTCCTCTAGATACTGGTCACAAATTTGAGAAGTGACTTGGTCGCAAATACGTCACAAATTCGAGGTCCAATAAAACAATAAACCGCCCCGGAGGCTTCTCTGAGGCGGTTTGAGTTGTTTCAGGTGATTCCGTTGGGATTCGAACCCAAGACCCACAGCTTAGAAGGCTGTTGCTCTATCCAGCTGAGCTACGGAACCAATCCGCTTTGAAAAGTTCCGCAAAGTTAAACTTTAAATTGCTATATTCACCGTAATTTTGGAATAAAAGTTCTAAAAAATTATCATGTCAAGGTTTTTTGTCGCACTTAAAGGACTGATTTGCTTTATTTTCGGGGTAATTGTCACCTTATCTTCAGTTGGATGTAAAGATGATGAACAAACAAGTATATCCGTTGAAGGAGTCTCTGTCAACAAAACAGCCGTCAGTCTCTTGGAGGGCGAAAGTGAAGAGCTTTCAGCGACCGTCTCTCCGGCCAATGCTCCCACTCTTGCGGTCTATTGGTCCTCCTCCGACATAAAAGTAGTGAGTGTTGACGGACAAGGTAATATCACCGCTTTAGCTCCTGGCACCGCTGTAGTCACAGTCACGACAGTCGACGGAGGAAAAACGGCCACATGTCAAGTCACAGTTGAGGCCAAGCCGATCCCTATTACTAAAGGAGCATACAAACATGTCTTCATCATAGGCGTAGATGGAGGCGGAGCGTTCTTCAAAGACACTCCAACCCCGAGAATTGACGAGATATTCAAAACCGGAGCGGTCTCCTACAGGACCAAGACCTCATATCCGACGATCAGCGCCCAATGCTGGGGCTCGATGCTTCATTCTGTCCTTCCGGAGTTCCACAGGCTGACTAACGGTACAGTGAGCAGCAAACCATTTAACCCTAACAGCCCGTTCCCATCAATATTCAGGATTGTCAAAGAGGCGCGCCCGGACGCTAAGATGGCTTCATTCTGCAATTGGGACCCGATCAACGTCGGCATCATCGAGGATAATCTCGGTGTGGTAAAGGATACGGGAAATGATCCTGAAGTGGCCGCGAAGGTGGTCAAATATGTTCAGAATAATAATCCGACCCTGCTATTCGTGCAGTTCGATTCCGTAGATGGCGCTGGCCATGGGAGCGGATATGGCTCGTCCAAGCATCTCGCTTCCATCACCGCCGTTGACAAGTTGATCGGGGATATCTACGATGCGGTCAAACAGAAGAATATCCTTGACGAGACGCTGTTCATCGTCTCTGCCGATCACGGCGGCACACCGGAGGGGTCTCATGGAGGCGACACTGATGCCGAGAGATACGTGTTCCTGGGGGTCGCCGGCCCGACCGTCGTAATAGGCGGGCAGATCCAGAATCCGGAAGTCAGGGACATAGCCGCGATCGCAGCTTACGCCCTCGGACTGGATTTCCCTCAGACATGGACCGGAATAGTGCCCGGCGGGCTGTTCCAGGGTGTGGAGGCGATGGAACGTCATGAGATGGAGCCTGAGGATATTCCTGTTTCTGAGAACCGTAAGCACCAGACGGAGCCCACTCCGGATCTGGAGAATGTCAAGTCACTGCTTGATGGACATAACGTGATCTCATACTTTCCCTTTGACGGTGATGAGAAGGATGCGTTAGGAAAGGTTGAGACGGTCACGACTGGCAAGATTTATTACTCCGACGCTTATTACGGAACTGGCGCCGACATGTCCGACGGGTATATAACCCTTAAAGATGTCTCTGTCGGAACCAATTCATTCTCAGTGGCTTTGTGGATAAAGACTAATGGCGTGCCTTCTGACCCGTGCATAATCTCTAATAAGAATTGGAACTCGGGAGGGAATGCCGGCTTCGTTCTGTCCATCCGTAGTGACGAGGACATTAAGTTCAATGCTGGCAATAATGGCGACAGGATGGATGCCGGAGCCGGGTTGCCTCTTGATTATAAGGCCGGATGGATGCATGTTATCCTTGTGGTGGATAGGGAAAAGAATAAGGTCCGGCTCTTCTATGATTTCGCCTCGGAGTTGGACTACGACATCCCCGAATCGTTGAGGAAAGTCTCCTTCGACGCCCTTGACTTGAATATCGGACAAGATGGGACCGGTCATTACGGAGCCCATCTCGCGGCCCAGCTGGACGAGTTTATCATCACCTCCGACGCCTTGAGCGATGAGGATGTCGCGAAGCTAAAAGCTTATTACGTAAAGTGATATCAGGAGTCCTTCTTCTTGGTCAGAAGCTCTAGGACAAGAACCATTCCGGCTCCGATCAGTGCCCAGAGGATGGCTCCCGGGACATGAAGCGTCTCTATCGGCTGTCCGTTAAGGACATTGGCCGCCTCGCAGGCGGCTTTGTCCGTCCAAGGCCAGACTTTCACAAGAGCGCCGAGGGTGAAGCCGATAAGGACCAGCAAAGTCTGTTTCTCATATTTTCCGATCAGCCAGTGCAGAAATTTCGAGAATGCCAGAATGCCCAGCACGCAGCCGATGGCGAAAACGACCAGTATGGGAACGTTCAACTCGCTGACGGCCTTCATGATGTATTCATACTTTCCTAAAAGGACCAGAATGAAACTTCCGGAGATGCCGGGCAGGATCATGGTGCAGATAGCTATGGCTCCGCAAAGGGCTATGAACCAGAGGTCTGATGTGGTCTCTGTAGGGGACAGGAGGCAGATCACGGCTCCGAGAGCCGCTCCCAGTACAAGCCAAAGGACGTCGGCGCCCTTCCATCCCTTGATGTCTGATAGCATGAAAACCGCTGAGACGATGATCAGTCCGAAAAAGAACGCCCATGTCTGGACAGGATGATGCTCCAGAACATATCCCATCAGCTTGGCCAGGGAGAACACGCTGATTATCACGCCTATAGCGAGCCAGAGAAGGAAGGTTCCATGGATTGCCTTCCAAAAACCTTTGATGTCTCCCTTAAGCAGAAGCTTCCATGAAGACACGCTCAACACGGCGTTGAGGGCCTCGATCAACTCGTTGAATATTCCGGTAAGCAGGGCGATCGTTCCGCCAGACACACCGGGGATAACATTTGCCGCACCCATGGCATAGCCCTTGAGCGCGACAACCAGGTTCTTGATTATGTTAGCCATTGGTTACTGAATCTTGCCGAGATAAACTTTCATCGCGTTGAAGCTGTCCAGCTGCGAAAGGTCCTTTCCAGCCGGATCGGAGACCACAAGGTCGAAGAGATCGCCGCCAAGTTGCTTCCGGCCGATCTTGAAACGGGCCTTCGAGGTTCTGGCCATATATTCAATGGCGAAATCAGGCTCCTTGATAAGTGAGATGAACACGTCCGGCGCTCGTTCCTCCAGGACACCCATCTTGTACTTGTTAGGACGGCCCAGCCAGTCGAGGTCTTTCTTGGTGATCGTGGTCTGGATGCTGGTGATAAGACGGTCCTCGCTGCCGATCTTCCGGAAGTCCTGGAAAAACACGGCCCCATTGATATCCATTCCACGGAAGTAATTCATTATGGTTGACTTACAAGTGTCGAATGAAGAGTCTTCCACATCGATGATAGCCACGTAGGTCTTGATTTTCGTAAGGGGCAGGATCTCCGTGGGAACAGTGCTCGCATGCCTCTTCAAGCTTCTTTTCCTGAAAATATTCTTGATGAACTCAAACATGGTGCTTCATTTCAAATTTTGACTGAAGAGATAAGTTGCCGTATCTCATTCTTGGCATCCCTCCAGCGTGGGACATCTATCTTGGTCCCGATCACTTCGACCACTTTTGCCGCAATTATCGAGCCGACTTCGCCGCAAACCTTCAAAGGCATGCCGAGGGAGTGGGCGTAGAGGAATCCCGCGGCATAGGTGTCACCGGCTCCTGTGGCGTCAATAGTCGCCGCCGGCCATGCTTCGATGTAATGGTATTCGTTTCCGGCTTGGACCATCGAGCCGTCTTTGCCTACTTTTACGATGGCGATCTCGCATTGTGACGCGAGCTCGTTCAAGGCTTCCCTGGGCTCTTTCTTAGTGAAAGCCCTGGCTTCGCTCTCGTTGGCGAAAACTATGTCGATGTATTTCTCAACCAGATTGTGGAAAAAGGCCTCGTTGGACTCGACCACATTGTAGGATGCCATGTCGATCGAGATTTTGCAGCCGGCATCTTTTGCCATCTGTACAGCCTGGCGGATAAGATCTTGGTTCTGAACAAGATAACCCTCTATGTGGAAATAGTCATATCCTTCGAAATACTCTGGCTTCAGATCCTCTGGAACAAGCTCGAGAGCGGCTCCCATGTAGTCGGCGAAGGTCCTCTCCGCATTCGCTCCCGTGATGAAGCACATGGCTCTACCCGACCCTTTGGTCCCTTCAAGAAGAATCGTTTTCACTCCGAATTGCTCCAAGGTGCTCTTGTAGAGATGGCCGAGCTCATCGTTACCGATTTTTCCAATGTAGCAAGAAGGCATACCGAAGATGGATGTGCATGTGATTGTGTTGGCCGCGGAGCCTCCCGGGACATATTTCACCCCATATTCCTTAAGCTTGGACCAGATCTGGTCACCGGTCTCGAGGTCAACATGTTGCATGCTTCCCGGAGGAAGGTGATACTCCCGTAGCATCGAGTCATCAGGGAAGACAGCGAGGATGTCTGTCAAGGCATTTCCTATTCCTAAAATCGATTTCATAAGGCAAAAAGCGTGTTCTTGGGCTACAACCTACAAATTTAACGATTATTTGATTAAATTTGTTACCATGAACAAGAAGGTTGGAAATGTTCTTAAGTACGGGGGATCGATCATACTTGCGGCGGTTCTCCTGTATTTTGCTTTCAGGAAGGTCAATTGGGCGGATTTTTGGGCGGCTCTGAAGGCATGCAGGTGGGAGTTTGTGTTGCTTTCCACCCTGTTTGGACTGTGCGGTTTCTATTTAAGGGCTTTGAGGTGGAGGGAGGTGCTGCTGCCGATTGATCCGACCACCAGGACATTGAGTTGCTTCAACGGAGTCAACATAGGCTATGCGGTCAACATGGTTTTGCCGAGGGTCGGCGAGGTTCTCCGTTGTACCTACATTACCGCTCATTCCAAGAAGGTTAAAGATCCCAAGACTGGAGAAGAGCACCGTCTGGCCTCTTTTGACAAGGCCTTGGGGACCGCGGTCCTGGAAAGGTCCGTGGATGTGGTCATGCTTGGAGTCCTGCTGGTTGTCTTCTTGATTTTCACATGGGACAAATATGGCGGATTCTTCGCTGAGAAGATTTTCGGAGCGGCATCCGGAAGGTTCTCTTGGATCGGCCTGGCTATTATCGCGCTTATTCTCATAGCCGTTCTCCTGTCCGGTTGGACGGTTATCCGTTTCGCCCACAGGTGGAAACCCCTTGGAAAGGTCAAGGAATTCTGCAGGGGTCTATGGCAGGGTTTTGTCAGTTGTCTTAAAATGAAAAGGGCCTGGTGGTTCTTCCTTCTGACGATCCTGCTTTGGTTTTGCTATTGGATGATGAGCGCCACCATCCTTTGGGCGGTGCAGGGGATAGACACTTCGACTGTGTCATCCGACCTGGCTTCAGCCGTGAGTACGATCCGGTCCCTGAATATGACTGACGCCTTGTTCCTGATGCTCGCGGGAGCCCTTTCCACCATCGTCCCCGTCCCTGGAGGGTTCGGGGCCTTCCATTTCATAGTGGCGGGAGCCGTATCCTATGTCTATGGCCTTCCTTTTGAGTTCGGAATCATCTTCGCGACCCTGTCCCATGAGTCCCAAGAGCTCAACCAGCTGATCTGGGGAGGCATCTCTTTCGCTATTGAACAATTTAGAAAAGATTGAATATGAAGCCAATCAAAAGAATCCTTCTAGTTTTGGCCGCTCTATCGCCGCTGCTCCTTTCGTGGGGTTTGGCGGCCCAGACAAAACTGTCTTCCAAGCAACTGTACTCCCAGTTCCAAAATCCGGACACACGCTATCGTCCTTTTGTGCGTTGGTGGTGGAACGGCGACCGGGTCAACGCGGAAGAGCTTGTCCGTGAGCTGCATATCATGAAAGATGCTGGAATAGGCGGTGTGGAAATCAATCCGATATCCTTCCCCGCAGGGAAAGACACCCTTGACACCAAGCCTCTCAAATGGCTGAGTGATGAGTGGATAGACATGTTGAAAGTGGTCTTTGACGAGGCTGACAAACTCGGGATGACATGCGACCTTATCATCGGCTCCGGCTGGCCTTTCGGCTCGGAGAGCCTTCCGAGGGACGAGCGGGCGGAAGTCCTTTTGACCTATGCCAAACCAGTACCTTCCGAAGAGACTTTGGAGATGTCTTTGTTCCACATATTCAAAGAGATAGACCCTGGGGTCACGATTGTGAACCCTCGCCGCGCTCCTGAGCTGGTCTCAATCTGTCTGGCTCCGGATCCGATGAATGGGCTTGAAGATGCGGTTGACCTGTCAGGGAAGATAAAGGACGGGATTTTGAAAGTGGATGTCCCCGAGGGCAAGTGGCAGCTCTACGCTATGGTGAAGTTCGAGTCGTTCGCAAGTGTCATCAACGGGGCGCCAGGAGCAGCCGGTTCGATCCTCAACCATATGGATGCCGCGGCCGTCAGGCGTTATCTAGACCACATGGCTGACACTATCGAGAAAAGGATCGGCCCCCTTTCCGGCCATGTGAGGGCCCTGTTCGTGGATAGCATGGAGCTCGAGGGCAACAACTGGACTTCCGATTTCGCCGAGCAATTCAAGGCCCGCAGGGGTTATGACCTCCTGCCTTGGCTTCCTTTCACGATGTTCGAGGTCGGCAGGCTCGGTGATGTCAAGAGCTTTGAATATGGATCCAAGAAAAGCCCTAAGTTCCAGGAGGAGGTTGACCGGGTGCGCTTCGATTTCGAGCTTACCAAAGCGGAGCTTCTCCAGGAGCGTTTTTACGGCACACTTGGAGCATGGATTCGGGAAAAGGGAGTGAAATCACGCGCCCAGGCCTATGGAAGGGGCTTTTTCCCTTTGGAGAGTTCACTTCTGATCGATTATCCTGAAGGGGAGTCCTGGACCACCAACTGGCTCAAGCACAAGATTGGTGAGGAGATGGGTGATGAGGATTACCGCCGCGGCCGTGGTTACACGATGATCAACAAATACGTCTCTTCGGCAGCGCACCTCTCTGGCAAGAGGGTGATAAGTGCTGAGGAGATGACCAACACCTATAAGGTTTTCACAACCAGCCTGGAGTTCCTCAAGGTCGGATCTGACATGAGCGCCATCTCAGGTATAACTCACTCTGTCTGGCATGGTTTCAACTATTCTCCGCCTGAGGCCGAGTTCCCCGGGTGGGTCCAATATGGCACCTTCCACAACGAGAGGAACACCTGGTGGCCTTATGTGAAGAACCTCAATGACTATAGGGCCCGCATAGCCAGCCAGCTACAGAACGCCGACATGTACACGGACATCGCCATCCTTCCTGCCAACTATGACATGTGGACGACAATGGGTGTCCAGACGGAGCCGTTCCCGGTGAAACTCAACGTGCCTTACACCTCCCTTATTTGGGAGGCGATCCACAAGACCGGAGGCGGAGCCGACTATGTCAGCGAGATAATCCTTGATGACGCCACGGTCAAGAATGGAAAGCTTTGCTATGGGCCTAAGGAATATGGGACCTTGTTCATCGTTGAGGTGACAAGCACCACTCCGGCCACCATCGCCAAACTCGAGGAATTCGTCAAGCAGGGTGGAAGGGTGTTCTGTGTTGGCAAATATCCCGAGAAGTCATTGGGATTCAAGGACTACGAGAGAAGAGACAAGGAGATAGCCGAAGGCGTTGAGCGACTAAAGGCTTACCCGTCCAACTTCATTCTCCTGGAGAAACCGGAGGACGGGAAGTACCTTGAGTGGTACGAGAAAGTCATGGAGAAGTATTCCCTGCCTCACTCGATCACCATTTCCAAACCCGATCGTTTCCTTCTTCAGGACCGCTATGTCACCGATGACAAATCAGATTTCTTCTTGGTGATGAACGCCCACATGACCGAGGCTCGTGAGACGGACATAACCTTCCCGAAATCAATTACTTCCGGAAAGAATGCATGGATTTATGATCCGGCCTCCGGAAGCCGCGTCCCCTTAAGACTCGACAAAGGCGGCAAGGCTCATTTCCGTTTCGGACCCTCCGAGACCTACCTGTTGGTGTTCAACAAGGACGGGCGCTCCGCCGGAAAGGTTTCCATACTCAACAACCCGGTCACCCCTGTCCTCCTGGCTGAAGCGAAGGATCTGGCTGAAGCGACCGGACCTTGGAATCTCACTCTCCACCAGCCTCATCTGGACACCACTTGGACAGCGACCTTGGACACCCTCCAAGATTTTAAGGATATGGCGGACACCACCTTCAAGAACTTTATGGGCACGATCGTGTACAAGACCAAGGTTTCCCTTGACGGGAACAATCTCCCTACCAAGATCGACCTCGGAAAGGTCGCCGACATCTGTGAATTGAAGATCAACGGACGTGATGCGGGGATGAAGTGGTTCGGAGAGAGAATTTATGACATCGCCCGGTTCGTGAAGCCGGGGGAGAACACTATTGAAGTGAAAGTCACCACATTGATGGGTAATTATATCCAGACACTCAAGGACAACCAGGCAGCCCAGCGCTTTGTCTTGAGGCGCAACCAGCCTTATGTGTCCGCGGGATTGATAGGACCAGTAAAATTATACAAATGAGAAAAGCGTTAAAACTGGCAGCCTTCGTGCTGCTTCTTGCGAGCGCGGGCATTTCGCTGCGTGCCGCTGACTATTTCGCGAGGGATTTCGGAGCTGTCCCTGACGGTTTCACCCTCAACACGGTGAGCATTCAGGCCGCGATCGACTTCGTCTCGGCCCATGGTGGCGGTCGTGTTGTCCTGGACAAGGGAGACTATGTCTCCGGATCGATCTATCTCAAAAATGATGTGACTCTTTGGATTGATGAGGATTCCGCTCTTCTGGGCTCTCTCAATCCGTTTGACTACATCAAGGATCCCGATGCCAAATGGACGGCATTAGTGTTCGCCATCGGCCAGAAGAACATCGGCATCGAAGGCGGTGGCACCATTAATGGCCGCGGCTTCGACATAGCCACAAGGTTCATCGATTTCGTGCATCTCGGTGTGTTTGAGGATCCTCTCGCGAACGACCGTCTCCAGGAGGCCAAACGCCCTGAGAACATCCACTTCTACAAGTGTGAGGGCATTGTCATCCGTGACCTTCTCCTAAAAGACCCCGGATGCTGGAACCAGCAGTACGACAAGTGCCGCGACATCCTCGTTGAGAGGGTTCATGTGGATGCCAAATCCTACTGGAATAATGATGGTATCGACATTGTGGACAGCAGCGATGTGATCATCCGTGACTGCTTCTTCGATGCGGCGGACGATGTGTATTGCTTCAAGAGCCACAGCACCGACGGTGTCAGCGAGAACATCCTGGTCGAGAACTGCATCGGGCGCTCCAGCGCCAACGGCATCAAGTTCGGCACCTACACCAGAGGCAAGTTCAAGAACTTCAAGTTCAAGAATATGAAGATCTACGACACTTATCGCAGCGCCATCACAATCGCGACCGTCGATGGGGCCACGATCGAGGATGTCGAGATCGACGGCGTGGAGAGCATCCACACCGGCAACCCGATATTCCTCCGCACCGGAACCCGCCACACCCGTGACGATCAGGTACCTTACTTGAAGAATATCGTGATCAAGAATATGTATGCTGAAGTGCCCCTCGACAAACCGGATGCCGGCTACAGCTACGAGGGCCCGGTTGAGGATCTGCCGCGAAATGTCCTTCCCAGTATCATCTACGGCAATCCTAACATCAAGATTGAGAACGTGCGCCTGGAGAACATCGAGATTGTCTATCCCGGACATGCCGATCCTGAATATGCCTACAGGGGCTCTTCCAAAGAAGAATTGGACGCTATCCCCGAGATGGAGACCAGCTATCCTGAGTTCTCCAACTGGAAAGAGCTGCCTGCATGGGGCTTCTACATCCGCCATGCTGACGGGATCGTATTCGACAATGTGAAGATCACCGTGGATGGCGAAGACTACCGTCCGGCTATCGTCACTGACGATGTTAATGGTTTGAGACTCAAAGATGTGGAGATCAACCAAGCCACCGCCGAAAAGGGCAAGAAGCAGATTATCACCAAGGACACCAAGAACATCAAGAAGAAATGAAAAAGATATTCATCATAGCCTCCCTGCTGCTTGTTTCGCTGGCGGGGATCGCGCAGGATAAGAAGCCTGTTTACAAGTCCTCTTTCTTCGGGATCAGGAGTGACGGAGCCACGGACAATACCACATCCATCCAGAAGGCAATCGACTTCATCGCCGAAAAGGGCGGCGGCACACTTGAGTTCAGTGTCGGACGCTATCTGACGGGAGCCATTGAACTCAAATCCGGAGTGGACATTTTCCTGAGGGAAGGCGCTGTGATTGTCGGTGCGACCAACATCTACGCTTATGGAGACCATAAGGGTATTCTCTGGGGAGACGGTGTCAAGGATGTCACAATAGCTGGCAAGGGTGTCATCGATGGTCGTGGTCCCGGACTTCTGCGCAATATCGACGAGCAGGTCAAGATGAGACATATTGACGAGGCGGTTGTTCCGACTCTTGTCTATCTGAAGAATTGCGAGAATGTGAATCTCAAGGATTTCATATGTCGTTATCCCGCTACCAGAGGAACCCTCTATATCATTGAGGGCGGGAATGTGAAAGTCGAAGGCTGCTACACAGACACACGATGAGAAAACTTTTGGTATTATTGTCTCTGGTTCTCTGCCTAGGGCTCAGGGCCGGAGCGGAAGATTATTCCTGGAAGGCCAAGTGGATCAGCAAGCAGTATTACCAAAGCGAGACCAATTCTTGGCTTGCGTTCAGGAAAGATGTTGACATTGAAAAGGTTCCATCTTCTTTGGTGGCCAGGATCGCTGTTGACACGAAGTACTGGATGTGGATTAACGGTGAACCTGTGGTCTATGAGGGAGGTCTTAAAAGAGGACCTTCCATCGGCGGCGGTTATTACGACAAAGTCGAGATCGCACCTTATCTGAAAAAGGGTGCCAACAGGATTTCCGTCCTTGTCTGGTTTATGGGTAAGGCTGGGTTCAGCCATATGAGCAGCGGTACTTGCGCCCTGTTGTTCGATGCCCGCAGCCCGGAAATCGAGATTCTCTCAGACGAGACATGGGAGTGTTCCGTCCAATATGGGTACGGTACCGCCTCGCACCCGATCACCAATTACCGTCTCTCAGAGAGCAACATCCGCTACGACGCCAACTTGTTTGATTACAATTGGTTCCAGACTCCTATTCCCGGACCGGACGAAAAACCGGTGCCCCGTAAAGCGCCGGAGTGGTTGGGGTCGTCAATCGAGCTTCCTTTCCTTCCCGGAGATGCTCCGATGGGAGAACTGGTGGAGAGGCCGATCCCCCAGTGGAAGAACTATGGTCTTAAGGACTATCTCTCAACACGTCAGAGCGGAGACACCCTTTACTGCAAGCTGCCGTACAACGGACACTTTTCTCCGTGGTTCAAAGTTGAGGCTCCACAGGGAATGGTGATCTCGATGCACACCGACCATGACATGATCTCCAACGCCAAATGTGTCAGCGCTGAATATGTCACCAAGGATGGTGTCCAGGAATATGAGAGCTTCGGTTGGATGAACGGGGAAGAGATGTATTATGTGTTTCCTCCTGAGGTTAAAATCCTGGATGTGAAGTTCCGTGAGACGGGCTATGACACTGAGTTCACAGGGTCTTTCTCTTGTTCCGACCCTGTTCTCAATGATTATTGGCAGAAAGCCCAGAGAACCCTTTACGTCTGCATGAGGGACACCTACTACGACTGTCCCGACCGGGAGAGGGCCCAATGGTGGGGCGACGAGGTCAACGAACTGAACGAGGCTTTCTATCTGCTTGACCGAAAGGCAGATAAGCTCGCCCGAAAGGGTATAATGGAACTGGTCCGCTGGCAAAAGCCTGACGGGGTTATGTACGCTCCGATCCCTTGTTCCAACTATTTCAAGGAGCTTCCGATGCAGGTTCTCAACTCCATCGGTTGGTTCGGATTCAGGGGATATGCTTTCTATTCAGGAGACTATTCATTTGTGGCGGATGTCTATCCGGCTGTACACAAATATCTCCACGAGGTGTGGAAACTTGATTCTGAGGGACTTCCGATCTACCGCATTGGTGGTTGGGACTGGCCGGATGCGGGAGCGCACCAAGACCGTGTGGCTCAGTTGCATCTTTGGTATTATCTTGCGCTTAAAGCCGAGGCCGAGTTCGCCAAGGTGCTTGGCAAGGAGACAGAAGCAGCTGAAGATGAGGTTGTTATGGCGAATATCGCAGAAAAGCTCAACTCGAAGTACTGGAACGGAGCCGCTTATATTACCCCCGGCTTTGAGGACCTTCCGGACGACCGTGTCCAAGCTTTAGCTGTCATCTCCGGAGTGGCCGGTCCGGATAAATATCCCATGCTCAAAAAAGTTTTCTCTGAGCGTTACAACGCCACGACCTACATGTTCCCTTATGTCCTTGATGCCCTATACACCATGGGCGAGCCGCAGATGGCCCTGGACAGGATGCGGAAGCTTTGTCCGACCATAATGAAAGACAGCTGCACGACCCTGTGGGAGCACTGGAACTTTGAAGGCACCTGCAATCACGCCTGGGCTGGTGGCGGAGTCATCTCTATGGTCCGCCAGTTGGCTGGAATTGATGCGTTGAAGCCTGGTTATCAAGAGTTTGAGGTCAAACCCAAGATGGGCGACCTCAAGTGGCTCAAGACCGGTTTCGAGACAAACTTCGGCAGGATTGAGGTTTCCCTCGTTAAGAAGGGCAAGAGAATTGACGCTGAGATAACTGTCCCTGAGGGTACTTCATGCGAAGCCGGAGGCAAGACTCTCGCCCCCGGCACTCACAAAGTCAGGCTGTAGGTTACTTCTCAGCTGTCGCTGAGAATACGATGATGTTTCGCTCTTCCGGTATCTGGACTTCCTTGGCTCCGTCAACGGGAATGCTAACAAGGTACAGATATGAGAACACATATGCCTTGTTCCTGACGCTGGGGTTGTGAGTGTGCGTGCCCACATATGCGACGTCGTCAGTCCTTAGCACCGACTCGTAATATCCTGGCCATCCATACACTCCATAGAAGCCGGTGTAATTGGAAACGCTCTTTACTATCGTATTGTCACCAACCTTGAAACTTGCGGTCGCGGGTTTGTCGGATGGTGCTTCCACATTCTCTTGAGGCACGCCCCTGCGCCT
>JAEEGG010011893.1_pt1 | contig 18879 bp, 11 predicted proteins | sample 9134161 | NCBI WGS metagenome assembly JAEEGG01 (sample SAMN16246543, study PRJNA631951) | gut metagenome | biome: gut microbiome; feature: rumen; material: CR-attached | host: Bos | place: Iran: Karaj | collected 2018-10 | reverse complement strand
AGGCGCGAGCTGCTGATGAAGCCGGACGAAAACTGCATCAAATTCGACCGCCTGATGTCCCGCAAGAAGGACGTCATCCCGCTTATCGACTCGGCCATCGAGAAGATCCACCTGCAGTAAACCGCGCGGATAACGGCGAACGGCGCTTATAAAATGCGCGCGCACGCCCCAAAATACGGATTAACGTGCCCCGGGGAAGTTTTTCGCTTGACTTGAGCCGGGGAAGAATGTAAAATAAAATGAAGTACGGTAAACTCTTTCAGAGCTCACGGAGGGATTATCTTATGAAGAGATTTTTGGCGATATTGACTGTGATTTGCATTGCGCTGTGCTTTTTGACGGCGTGCGAGGAGAAGGTTGAAGAACCGGAACCGAGCCCGACGCCTGTCATCATTTCAGAGCCTACCGAAAGCAAATTGCCTGATATAGAGCTTGAATATGACGCGACCAAGTTTGTTATGGAGGGCGTCGTTCTTGTCGCGTACATCGGCGGCGAAGAGGCTGTTGAAATTCCGGACGGCACCATGGTCATCGGCGCGAACGCGTTCAAGGACTGCAAGGAGATCAAGAGCGTAAAGCTTGTCGACTCGCTCACTCAGATCGACAGATGCGCCTTCGAGGGCTGCACCTCGCTTGAGACGGTGGCGATCCCGAAGCTCGTGAAAGTTGTCGGCGAGTACGCGTTCAGGGGCTGCACCGCGCTTCAGACCGCGGAAATGAAGACCAACGCGACCAACGTGGGCAGGGGATGCTTCGAGGACTGCACGGCTCTCGAAAAGATCACCTTCTCGAACTCGATGGTAACAGTCAACGACGCAATCTGCAAGGGCTGCAAGGCGCTCAAGGAAGTCGTTCTTGTCGCCGCGAAATCGATCGGCAGCTACGCTTTCTACGGCTGCGAGGCGCTCACCAAAGTCGACGCTCCCGCTTGCGCGACGATCGGCGAATACGCCTTCTACAACTGCGCGGCGCTCGGAACCGAATCCTCTTCCGGCGGCGAATTCTCGTCTGTCGTGACCGCGCTCGGCTCCCACGCGTTTGACGGCACCTACTGGCTTGACAGCAAGAAAGAGGCCGCCAAGACGCCCGCAAAGGCCTCCGAGGCGTACGTTATTATAGGAAAGGGCGTGCTGGTTCACTTCTCCGGCGTGCTTCCCGAAAACACGGAATACGATCCCTCGTCCGTGAAATTCGACACCCGCGTAAAGGTTATCGGATCCGAGGCGTTTGACGAGCTCAAGGACGTCGCGGAGACGCTTGAAATTCCCTCCACCGTAATAAGAATTGAAAAGGACGCGTTCAAGGGCTTCACGAAGCTCGAGAGCGTCAAGATAGCCAACACCGTTCCGGTCATTCCGGAAGGCGCTTTCGAGGACTGCGCGGCGCTTAAGACCGTTGTTCTCGCGGGCAAGACCGCAGAAATCGGCGACCGCGCCTTCAAGGGCTGCACCTCGCTCGAATTTATAGGCGAAGAGTCCAAAACTTCCGCCGCGACTCCCGCGCCTGCCGCGACGCCGGTTCCGGAAGAAACCGCCGCTCCCGAGGAGGGCACCGAGACTGGGGAAGAACCCATAGGAAACACCGAGGCTCCTGAGGAAAACGCGGAAGCCACGGACAAACCCGAAGAGAGCGGCACTCCCGCATCCGATCCTGCAAAACTCACCGGAGTTAAGCTTCCCGCGACGCTCGTCACCATCGGCCGCGAGGCGTTCAGGTACTGCGAAAAACTCGACTCGGTCAAACTGGGCGCGAACGTTGAGTCCATCGGCCGCGAGGCGTTCGGCGGATGCAAGGGCATCAAGTCGTTCGAGGTGGGCGGCAAGCTCGCCAGAGTGGGCCTCAACGCGTTCGAGGATACCGAGTGGTTCGAGAGCTGGAACGGCGGCGAGGAGGGCGACTTCCTGATCATAGGCGACGGCGTGCTCATTAAGGCGGTCGACGGCGCGTTCCCGGTCAAGGCGGATGAGGCGGCCGAACCGGCAGAGGCAGGCGAAAACGGTGAAGATGCGGAAACTGCCGAAACCACAGAAGCCGCGGAAGTTACAGACCCGCTCAAGGGCGTGAAATCCGTCTCCGTGACGCTTGACGGAATCGACAAGGTCGACGAAAAGCAGTTCTACCACAGCGAGCTTCCTTACGCGGTCGTCATTCCCGGAACCGTGAAAACCATTGCCGACTACGCGTTCTACTACGCCGAAAACCTCACCGAGGTCATTATCGAGGACGGCGTCGAGGTCATCGGGAACAGCGCGTTCTACGGCTGCAGGAACCTGAAAGACATCGTGATCGCGGATTCCGTTCGTGAAATCGGCGACTACGCGTTCTACGGCTGCGCGGACCTCGCTTCGATCGAGATTCCCGAGACGGTCGAGAAAATCGGCATGATGGCGTTCTACAACTGCCTGAAGCTGGAAGACCTCGCGATTCCCTCCGCGATTTCGGACGTCGGCGCGTACGCGTTCACCAACACGCTCTGGTTCGACAACGCGACCGAAAAGTTCCTGACGGTCGGCGACGGAGTCATGGTGAAGTACCACGCGTTTGAGGACAAGACCGAGATTACCGCTGCGGACGGCGTCAGGAAGATTATCGGCGGCGCGTTCACGGGCACCTACAGACTCAAGGAACTTGTGCTTCCGGAGAGCATTACCGAACTCGGACCTTACGCGATGAGCGCCTGCACGACGCTTGAGAAGATCACCGCGAAGGGCGTTACCACGGTGGGTGAGAGAGCGTTTAACTACTGCACCTCGCTGGAGACCCTCGAGCTCGGCTCCTACACTGCCGCGGACGATGCGTTCACAGGATGCGACAAGCTGGCTCATTAACAAGCCGGCTCATTAATTGGTTACTATATTATTAAGGACCGTCCTTAAGGCGGTTGAAGAAGGGGCGCCCGCGTTCGGGCGCCCCGTTTTGGTAATAAAAAAATCCGGCGCGCTAAGGATTTCGTTGCGCGCCGGACGTTGCTTTCCGGGTTATTTAAGAAATGATGAAGCGTCAATCTTTGTTCTTGATGTATTCGCCGTGGCGCTTCAGGGAAGCCTTGATGGCCTCGAAGCTCTCCTGGCTCAGGTCGTGTTCGATCTTGCAGGCGTCCGCGGTGGCTGTCGCCTCGTCCACGCCGAGAGTCATCAGAAGGGAGGAGAGCACAAGATGGCGCTCGTAGATCTCCTCGGCGATGGAGCGGCCCTTGTCGGTAAAATCGATGTGGCCGTCTTCGTCAAAGGTTATGCAGTTCTCCTGGCGCAGCTTTCCGAGGGCGCGGCTGACCGAGGCTTTCGAGACATTCATCTCCGCAGCCACGTCGACCGACCTCACGGCCTCGTGCCTGTTTTTGAGAATTAGAATTGTTTCCAAGTACATTTCGCCTGATTCGTGCATGATAAGGTCTCCTCAACTACTTTAAGGTCCGCCTGAATTATACAACTTTCCCGGAAAGCGTTCAAGTGCGAACGCCTTTTTTGATTTTCCCGTGGTTTTCCCGCAGTATTCCCGACGTTTTCCGGCAGTTTACTCAAAAAAACGTCAAAAAAACGCTTGACAAGTTAGCGGCGGCTAACTATAATTAACGAAGGCAGTTAGCTGAGACTAACTGCGCGAAACAGAAAGGAAGTGACGGTATGCTCCCGCTCAATTTAGCCGTTCAGGACGAAGAGCTGATAATCAAGAAAATCGGGGGAGGCGGTGACGTCAAAAGGCACCTCGAGAACCTCGGACTCGTCGTCGGCAGCCCTGTCACGCTTGTGGCCGTCCGCAGCGGCAACGTTATTGTTAAAGTCAAGGAGTCGAGACTTGCGCTCAGTAGCGAGCTCGCGAGAACCATTATGGTCTGAAAAGGAGGAAACGCACATTATGGAAACACTGAGAAATGTTAAAGTAGGAAGCACCGTGAAGGTTGTGAAGGTTCACGGGGAGGGCGCGGTCAGGCGCAGGATCATGGACATGGGCATCACGCGCGGAACCGTTCTTTATGTGAGGAAGGTCGCGCCGCTCGGAGATCCGGTCGAGCTGAACGTTCGCGGGTACGAGCTCAGCATCAGGAAGGCAGACGCCGAGATGGTCGAGATCGAACCGGTGCCGGAGTCGTAAAAGATATTTCCGGGAAATACGCCGGGGCCCGGAGCGCGGCTCCGTTTTTTAAAACCCTTGCGGTTAGCGGCGGCTAACCATTCCTGCAAAGATTAAGTAAAAAAGAATTCAGAAAGGAAGTACTGTTATGAATTTACGTATAGCCCTCGCGGGCAACCCGAACAGCGGTAAAACGACGCTATTCAACGCGCTGACGGGTGCAAACCAGTACGTCGGCAACTGGCCCGGCGTCACTGTCGAGAAGAAAGAAGGAAAACTGAAAAAGCACGACGACGTCACGATCACGGACCTGCCGGGCATCTACTCGCTCTCGCCGTACACCCTTGAAGAGGTCGTCGCGAGAAACTACCTGATAGGCGAGCGCCCGGACGCGATTCTGAACGTCATCGACGGAACGAACCTCGAGCGCAACCTCTACCTGACGACCCAGCTGACCGAACTCGGCATTCCCGTCGTGGCGGCGGTCAACATGATGGACGTCGTCAAGAAGAAGGGCGACAAGCTGAACTCGGAGGAGCTCTCAAGGCAGCTCGGCTGCAAGGTGGTCGAGATATCGGCCCTTAAAGGAACGGGCGTCATGGAAGCGGCGGAGGCGGCGATTGACGCGGCAAAGAACGGGAAGACCGTGCCGAAGCACAACTTCTCGGGTCCCGTTGAGCACGCGATTGCGCACATTGAAGAGGCGATCGTTCACGACTTTCCCGAGGAGCAGCAGCGCTGGTACGCGATCAAGATTTTCGAGCGCGACTCCAAAGTCATCGAACAGCTGGGCATTACGCCGGAAAAGCTCGAACACATCGAAGCCGACATCAAGGCGGCCGAAAAAGAACTCGATGACGACGCGGAGAGCATCATCACGAACGAGCGCTACATCTACATCACCGAGGCGATCCGGGGCTGCCTTAAAATAAAGGACAAGAGCAACCTCAGCATTTCGGACAAGATCGACAAGGTGGTCACGAACCGCTGGCTCGGCCTTCCGATTTTCGCGGCGGTCATGGCGCTGGTGTACTGGATCTCGATGGTCGGCGTCGGACTTGCGGCGACCGACTGGGTCAACGACGGCGTTTTCGGCGACGGCTGGCATCTGTTCGGGATCGGCAGCAAGTCGTACGAGGCGGTTTCCGAAGAGTACGGTGACGCGCTGGCGGCGGTGCAGGCGTTTTGCGACGTAGACCCCGAGGCGGAGGATTTTGACGCCGCCGCGGCACTGGCGGAAATAAAGGGCTTCACCACGGCTGAAAAATCGGCTGAAATCGAAGTTGAAGACGAGGAAACGCTCGCAACCGACACGAAGACTGTTTACTACGATGAGATACCGGCGGACGCGGACGAAGACGCGACAGTGGGAATAACGTTCGTGGACGCGGTGAAATACTTTGAGGAGAAGGGCTTCGACGCGCCCGATCCGGCGGACCACAGCGTCTGGGTTCCCGGCATTCCCGTGCTGGTCGAGAATCTGCTCGACAAGATCGGCTGCGCCGACTGGCTCAAGGGCCTGATTCTGGACGGTATCATCGCCGGCGTCGGCGCGGTGCTGGGCTTTGTGCCTCAGATGCTCGTTCTGTTCCTGCTCCTCGCGTTCCTTGAGGGCTGCGGCTACATGGCGAGAATCGCGTTCGTGCTCGACCGTATTTTCAGAAAGTTCGGCCTCTCCGGCAAGTCGTTCATCCCGATGCTCATCGGCACGGGCTGCGGCGTTCCGGGCATAATGGCATCGCGAACCATCGAAAACGAGCGCGACAGGAAAATGACGATCATGACCACGACGTTCATTCCCTGCAGCGCGAAAATTCCTTTCATCAGTATGATCGCGGGCGCGATTTTCGGCAACAGCTGGCTCGTGGCGGTCTCCGCGTACTTCATCGGAATGGCGGCGATCATCATCTCCGGCATAATGCTCAAGAAGACAAAGGCGTTCGCCGGCAAGCCCGCTCCGTTCGTTATGGAACTTCCGGCGTACCACTGGCCGACTCTCGGCAGCGTTCTCCGCTCTATGTGGGAGCGCGGCTGGTCCTTCATTAAAAAGGCCGGTACGGTCATCCTTCTCTCCACGATACTCGTATGGTTCCTGACATACTTCGGAGTTGTAGACGGCACCTTCAGAATGCTCGCCGAGGAGGAAATCGAGAGCTCGCTTCTCGCATACGCGGGCAGGGCGGTCGCCTGGATCTTCGCGCCTATCGGCTTCGGAACCTGGCAGGCAACGGTTGCGTCGTTCACCGGACTCATCGCGAAGGAGAACATCGTCGGTACAATGGGCATCATCTACAGAACCGCCGGCTCCACCGTTTACGCTGCGCTCAGACAGGCCTTCGCGCCTCTCGCCGGCTTCTCGTTCCTGGTGTTCAACCTCCTCTGCGCGCCCTGCTTCGCGGCTATCGGCGCCATCAAGCGTGAGATGAACAACGGCAAGTGGACGTGGTTCGCGATCCTCTACCAGTGCGGTTTTGCGTACGCGGTCTCGCTGATGATCTACCAGATCGGCGGCATTTTCGCGGGAACGTTCAACGTGATCGGACTGATCGCCGCGCTGCTCGTTCTCGGCGCAATGATCTACATGCTCTTCATCAGGAAGTACAAAGAGGCGGAAACGCTGGAGGGCAAGGTTGTCGTCGCGAGCAAAAAAGACCGGAAAAACAGGAAATAAAGTAATCCGGCGGTTAAAACCGGAAATTGTGGCGGATTTTAAAGGAGATGACGGAAAATGTTTCAATGGCTAGCAGAAAACGCGGGAACGATAATCGCGGCGGCTGTTGTTCTGACTGTCGCGGGGGCGGCAGCGGCGTCGCTCATCGTAAGCCGCAGAAAAGGCAAAAGCATGTGTTCGGCGTGCGGCGGCGGTTGCGGCTGCTCCTGCTCCGGGTGTCCGATGAGCGGGAAATGCCACGCCGGGAAGAGCGGCTGATGAAGTTTTAATCGATAATTTATAAAAAGGGAGGCGGGCGCTTCGGTAAAATGGGGCGCCCGCCGTTTCCTGTTTACTCGGCGAAGGCTTTTTGATATAATGGGCGCGTGGCGGCGCGCCGCCTTCCACAACAAAGGTTTTCTAAAGCAAAGGGTGCCCTATGAAAAGATTTGCCGGTATTGCGATATTGATCCTTGCGGTCGCCTTGTTCACGGCGGCTGCTTTTGCGGGCTGCAGAAGGAACCCGGAGCCCGTTCACCCGGCGGAGACCGGCACGGCCTCTTCAGGCACAAACGCCCCTTCAAACACTGACGGTCCGTCACAAACGAACGATCCGTCCGGAACGGTCGAAACAACGTCGCCCGCGGAGACGAACGGCCCCGAAAACACGAAAAATCCGGAAGGAACGGACAAACCTTCGGCACAAACCGCGGCACCGACACCCACGCTCGACCCGGGCGAGGTCAACCTTGACGAGACTCCCACTAAGACCCCGGACAACACGCCCGCGGAAAATCCGACAGAAACTCCCGAGGTAACCGAAGCTCCCACCGAGCCTCCGACGCCCATTCCCCACGGGGAAGGCCCCTACACCGGCTTTGCGGGCAAGACCTACGACAAATTCGACGGCCTTGATTCCGACGACGACCTGATTGCGATCGACAACACCCTCAACCGCCTCATTTCTAAAGATATGACGGACGTCGAGAAGATCCGGCGCATTCACGACATGATGGTTACGGAATATTACTACGACACCTCGTATCTTTCACGCAGCGCATCGACCCTTCTCGCGACGGGAACGGGCGTCTGCCAGGCCTACGCGGAGCTGTTCGCGGTCTATATGGAAGAGGCCGGGTTTGAGACGAAAATGGTGACGGGAACCGCCGGAGGCGACGCCCACGCATGGAACGCGGTGAAGTTAAACGGTGCATGGTACTACGTGGACGTGACATGGGACGACCCGCTGATCAACGGCACCTCAAACTACCCGGACGGCAAAAACCTCAGGTACAAGTACCTGCTGGTTCCCGAAACCGTGATCTCTGCCGACCACCAAAACGACGAGCCCCTTCCCGCGCCTGCCGGAACATCCGAATCGCTGCAGGCGGAGGCCACCGCGGCCAAACTTGCGGAACTCGAGAACGAACTTCGCGCCAAGTGCGCAAATGCCCCTTCGGGAACGGTCTTCCTGGTCGCCTCCGCGTCCGACAGGGAACAGGTGGAAACCGGCGTTGTCGAAGCTCTCAGAGCGACCGCGCTGGCAGGCGGCAGAACCTACAAGGTCACCGTCTACTGCCTCAAGGACACCGTGGACGTGAACGAACTCATGCAGGAGGTCTCTTCAAAGCTCGTGAACGAGGCAGCCCACGCCTTTCAGGCGTCGGTCAGAAGTTCAGCCAAGGTCGTGAATTCGGAATTCCTGTCGTCGATCGAGATCGAAGTTAAAGAAGGGTAAATAAGGGCGGAATGATTGTTAAGTAAACTTACGCATGAAGCTTTATATATAAGAAACCGGGAACACGTCGGAAATCAATCTGTCCGCGTTCCCGGTTTCATTTATTACTCTTCCACTTTCACTTTCACGCTAAAACTCAGCTCTCCGGCAATCGTGACTTTGACCTCCGCAATTCCCGCCGCCAGCGGAATGATTATGCCGTGGCCGTCCACCGAGATTACGGAGGGAGCGGACACTTCGTAGGTGACCGGAAACTTTTTTAAAGAGATCATCTTCCCCTCGTTTGTGGCCTCGGCCCAGGTGTTGTCGGAAAAGCGGGCCATTCCGCGGATTTGATGGCGGTGCTCGTCAGAGAGCTTGAGCGTGTATTCTGAGACCATGGGAGTGAATTCCTTCACCGTTTTCTTGAAATCGCCCCTGAATTCCGAGTAGTCGCCCCTTATATACACCTTGAACGAGTTCTCGAAGCTGCCGTAGCGCACCGTGACGCAGGTCTCGCCGGTATTGCCCTTTGTATAAATCTTGTTGTCTTTTACCGTTATCAGGGAAGCGTCGTAGCCGGAATAGCGCAGCTTTTTGTAATTGGTGATTTCGTGGGAGGCCAGCATCGGGTCCAGCCACACGAAGTAGATTTCGTACTCCTCAACGTCCTTGTACAGCTCCACGATCTTTTCATACGGCGCGATGCCTATGGCGGGCGGGTCGGGGTCGCGTTCTTTGAGGTAACCTTCCTTGCGGATCGAGCCGCCGGACTCGCTTTCACGGACCGGACCTTTGTAAAGCCCGAGGCTCACTTTCTGAATTGCCGTGGCCCACTTTCCCCAGTTGTTGCCGGCGCCGTCGCTGAAGGCGTAGCCCACAAAAAGCGGGTCTTTCAGCTGAATGTGGCCGTCCGGGCGCTTGCTGACGCCGAGACTGTGCATGTGCATGAACAGGCCGCGGGTCAGGGACTGGGCTTCCCGGAAGTTGATGCCGTCGTCCGACTCGAGAATGACAATGCGGCTGTCCGCCGAGTGACCGTTGCGGGTCGTGAAGCCGACGAATTTGCCCGCGTCCTCCAGGTAGGCGACGTCGCACGAATCCTGACCGTCGGTTTTCACGCAGGCCTCGCCCCGGTAAGTGAGCTTCGCGGGCCAGTCTTCGGATGTGTCGGAAGTGGCGACGCGGACGCAGTCCCTGTCGGGGCAGCACCAGGTGTAGTAAAAGTAGAGCACGCCGTTCACGACCGTCATGCTGGGCTCGCCGGCGCCGTAGAAGGAATCTCCTTCGTCGTAGTATATCACCGGAGCGGGGTCGCCGCCCCAGCCGCTGCCGTTCCACTTCTCGTACGGTCCCGCGGGGTCCTTTGAACGCGCCACGAAAACGTTGTTGCTGACGCCGCCTTCCACGATGGTCGAAGTGTAGCCCAGGTAGTACCAGCCGCCGAAATAAATGACGCCCGGGTCGCAGCAGGAATAGCGGTCCATCGAGTCGGGGGTGGGAACAAGCACCACCTTTTCGGTGTCGAAGTGAACGCCGTCGCGTGAATGCCGGTACGTGATCCAGTCCCACTCGCCGTTGTAGCCGTTGGTCGAGAACCAGGCGTCGCAGGAACCGTCGGCGTAGTAAATGATCGAAGGCCCGTAGCGGTATCCGGAGACGTCGACCGGCGGTGCATAGATGATTTCGGGTTCGCCGGCGGCGGAAATCTGAACGTGTTCGTCAGGGTCGGGAACCGCGTCCGGAAGGGTGTCCTTAAAAAGAACAGGCGTTTTCGAGCCGCAGCCCGTGAGAACCGCGGAAAGCACCGCAAGCAATACTAATAATAAGACGAACGCAGCCGCGACAGTATATTTCTCCTTGCCGGGAATGGATTTCATGGTCAAAGTCCTCCTCAAACCGCCGCCCGCTTGCCGCGGCCGGCCGGCAGCTTAATGGTAGCACAATCGGGAGGAAAGAACAATTTGAAATGTGAAAAGATAGGGGCCGCGGAACGCCGGATGTGAGCTGAAACAATATCGCAGCCGCCCCATTCCTTATTTCTTGTTTTATATTCCCGCATTTCCCGTTTTTTCTCTGCCAAAACACGAAAAAACGCTTGCGCTCTTTTTTTAAATCGGGTAAAATTAAAAACGACTATTCTCATTAAAACCAGACAGAAAAGGCACTATAGAAATTTATATATGGAAAGGAGAAACAACATGCAGAGTAAGTGCTTAAAAAGAACACTGGCGCTGCTGACCGTGGTGGCGATGGCCTTCACGTTCATCAACTTCGGTGCGTTTACAAATGCATGGGCTGCGAACAGCAGAAACGGCTCCAAGGTGTCCTTCACTAAAGTGGACAACCGTGGCAGCGGTCTGTTTTTCGCCAGCAAAGAAGCCGCTGAAGCTTTCGAAAGAGAGTACATTAAGCAGGACGGCACCGTCAGGGTCTCGATAGTCCTTGAAGGCGAGTCTACGCTTGAAGCGGGCTTCTCCACTACTGAACTGGCCAGCAACCCGCAGGCAGTCAGCTACCGCAACAATCTGAGAGCGGAGCAGGACAAGGTTGCCGCCAGAATTTCCGGCAAGGTTCTCGGAGGCGAGAAACTCGGCGTGGTCTGGAATCTCACGATTGCGGGCAACATCATTTCCGCCAACGTTCCGTTCGACAAGATCGACGCCATCAGCAAAACTCTCGGCGTCAAGAAGGTCGTTATCGAGACGAAATACGAGGCACCTGTAGCCGAGGAATCGGATGAGCCCCAGATCGCCGTTTCCGCCACCATGATCGGTACGGAACTCGTCTGGGCAGAGGGTTTCACCGGCGCCGGTAGCAAGATTGCCATCATCGACACCGGTATCGACTACACCCACGAGCTCTTCGACCCTGAGGCGTTCGAGTACGCGCTCTCGCTCAACGAGAAGCAGTACGCGCTCCTCAGCGCCGATGATATCGACAAGGTTATCGACAAACTCCACATTTCCGAGAAGATTCCGGGTGTGACCGCTGAAGATCTCTACATCGACTCGAAGATCCCGTTCGCGGCGAACTACATCGACAACGACCTTCAGATCGACCACAGGGACGGCACCGACGGCCACGGCTCCCACGTTGCGGGCATTGCGGCCGGCAACAGATTCGTTGAGCGCGACGGCGAGTACGTTTCCGCCATCGAGGAAGTCAGCACCCAGGGTGAAGCTCCCGACGCTCAGCTCGTCATCATGAAGGTGTTCGGCAAGGGCGGCGGCGCGTACTCCTCCGACTACATGGTAGCTATTGAGGACGCGTTCGTTCTCGGATGCGACGCCGTGAACCTCTCCCTCGGCTCTGCCGCGGCAGGCTTCGCGACCTCCGACGTTTACGAGGACATTGTTCAGAGCTTTGCGGATTCCGACACGGTCGTTTCGATCTCCGCCGGCAACGCCAGCTCCTGGGCAGCCAAGGCAGGCGAAGTTCTCTACTACGACGACGTGAACTTCTCGATGACAGGCAGCCCCGGATCGTTCTCGACTCCGTTCACGGTTGCTTCCGTCGACAACGGCAACTTCAAGTTCATCGAACTCGGCGACGGCGACTACCGCGTTCTCTACACCGAGACGCAGTACAACAACAAGCCGTTCAGCACCCTCGAGGGTGAGGACCTTGATTTCATCTATCTGGACAAAGTCGGTACGCCGGCTCAGTGGAACGCCGCCGGTGGCTCAAGCATCCTCCGCGGCAAGGTCGCCATCGTCAACCGCGGTGCGGAAGATCCCACCGACCCGGATTCCTGGGGTTCATTCGTTCAAAAGATTACCGCGGCCTACAACCTCGGCGCCATCGCGGTCGTTATCGCGAACAACCAGTCCGGCGTGATCGGCATGGACCTTTCGTCTCTTGCTTCGAACATCACGATTCCCGCGGTTTCGATCCAGGCTGACGACGCTTACATTCTCAAGTACTTCTTCGCGGATCCGGTTAAGGATAACGACGGCAACGTTCTTTACTACAAAGGAACGTTCAGGCACTCCCACTCCGGCGAAGGCGAGTACATGATGAGCGACTTCTCGTCCTGGGGCGTTCCCGGCGACCTCTCGCTTAAGCCTGAGATCTCTGCACCCGGAGGCGACATCCTGTCCGTACAGGGCTCTCCCTCCGAGCAGGCTTCCGGCACCTACTACGTAAGCTACAGCGGCACCTCCATGGCGTCGCCTCAGATCGCGGGTCTCTCCGCTGTTCTGGCGCAGTACATTAAAGACAACGGCCTCGCCGAGAAGTTTGACATCAGCCCGAGAGCGCTTATCACCAGCCTTCTCATGTCGACGGCTCACGTCAACAAGCATCCGGTCTGGACCGATCAGTACACCTCTGTCATGAAGCAGGGCGCAGGTATTGCCGACGTTAACGCGGCGATCAATGCCAAGTCCTACATCACCATCGACACCGTTGTCGACACCGCGCCCAAGTCCGCGGCCAAGTCCATTGCCGACGGCAAGGTCAAGGTTGAGCTCGGCTCCCTCGCGGCTGACGACTTCACGATCCAGTTCACCGTTCACAACATGGGCGAGGAGCCCATTGAGCTCCGCCTCTCCGCTGACTTCTTCACGCAGGAAGTCAACGCCGAGTGCATGTTCAACGAGACCGTTGACATTGAACCCTTCCTCGAGTGGACCGTTAACGGCGAGGAGTTTGAACCCGCCGATCCGGACCTCTACGACTTCAACGGCGACGGAATCGCGAACTCTCTTGACGCCGAGTGGCTCCTGAGATATCTCGTTGATTACGAGCTTGAATTCGACTCCGAAGACAAGTGGCTCGCAGCCGACTTTGACGAAGACGACGATATAGACTCCTACGACGCGAAACTGGCGTTTGAGTACCTCGGATCCGCCTATGCCGAAGCCGCTGAGGGCGACACCGTCATCACGCTTACTGTCAGCAACCTCAACAGAGCGTTCAGCAGAGTTGGCGCTGACGAGGATTACATTGAAGGTTACATCTTCGTGAACGAGGGCAGCACCGAAGAGGGCGAGATTGGAGTTACTCACTCCATTCCTGTGTTCGGCTTCCACGGCGACTGGTCCGCGCACGACATGTTCGACAAGGGCTCCTACGTTGAGTTCATGTTCGAAGAAGAAGACAGACTGCCTTACATGGGCAGCGCGGTCTACACAATGACCGGAGACATTAACGCGGCGCTTGAGATGCTCAACAACCAGAGCTACATCGCGAAGCTGCCCGACGGCTCCGAATACTATCTCGGCGGCAACCCGCTGGATCTCGATGCCAAGTATATGCCCGAGCGCAACGCCATCAGCTCCGAGGCTGTCCTTAAGGGCTTCCGGTACACCCTCATCAGGAACGCAGGCGCCACCAGGTTTGAAATGACCGACAAGTACGGCAGATACCTGATCGAGGCCGACCTTGGATCCGAGCAGGCTGCTTACTACAACCCGAACACGGGCAACTGGTACAACTACGCCGAGATGCTCAACATCGGCGTTGCGATGTCAGAGTTTGAACCCGGCGACACCTTCACGGTGACATACCGCGCGGCTCCCGAGTACTATCTGGACGATCAGGGCAACGTCGACTGGTCGAAGATGCCCGAGGAATTCACCTCCGTATCGCTTCCGCTCGTTGTTGACGGCGCGGCTCCGTTCATCGTAGGCGCAGAGATCTCCGAAGAGGCTGCCGTTCCTTCCGCTTCCGAAGGCGGCACGATCCTCACGATTTCCGCACACGACGAGCAGTACATCGCCGCGGTCGCTCTCTACACAGAGAACGGCGACTTCCTCGACTACTACGGATCCATTGCGGATATCCGCAAGGGCGAGCAGTACGACTACAAGTTCAACCTCACCGAACTCTTTGGCGATGAAGAGATCGAGCCGCACCTCCTTGTCGAGGTTTACGACTACGCTCTCAACCTGTCGACCTACAAGATCAACCTCAACACCGAAGAGCTCGAGAATCCCGAGTTCGCGGTTCAGATCACCTATGATGATGAACTGACCATCGTCAACAAGGGCAGCCTCCAGCTCGGCTACGACTTCAGGCCTTGGGGCTACCCGGACGAGACCGTATTCTGGACCACCTCCGATGAGAGCATCGCTGTCGTGAACAGCAAGGGTCTTGTCACCAGCGTATACGAGGGCGACGAGGAAACCACTGTTGATATCACCGCAACGGCTGCCGTGGCTCCCGAAGTGAGCGACACCGTCACGATTAGGATTCTCCCGGTCGAGAAGGAACTCAACGGCATTGTCTGGGATGAGTCCGGCAACGTCTGGATCTCCTCCATCAACACCAGAAAGATTCCCGAGTACGAGAAACTGAACGAAGAAGCCTACGACAAGGCCATTGCCGTCGCGGCACGCGGTTTCTACGACAATCTCTACGTCGCAACCAGCTATCCGGGACAGGAGTCGGCGCTGTATCTCCTCGACGAGGATACGATGGAACTCACGTTCGTCGGCAACGGTATAGTTCAGTATTCCGACCTGTGCGGTTCTATGGGTCTCTCTTACGCAATGCGCCGTGACGTCCTCGTGGCGCCTTACGGAACATATCTGCTTTTGGTTGACGGCTCCACGGGAAGCCTGTTAACCGCTATCGATATGTCGCAGTTTGCGGTGCCCAGCCTCAGTATCGACTGGACCGGCATGCCCTACATCGCCGGCGTCACTTATGCGGGAACCTGGTACTCCAGCAGCGACCGCGCGTACGTCGATATGTTCCTGTTCATCGACCAGGACGGCTACGTCCACGAGATTGATCTTGCAATCGCCGGCGGAAGAGTCACCCTCGAGTGGCTTGAAGATTTCGGCCAGTTCACGGCTCCTACTCAGCTCGACTACTGGCAGTCCTTCTACTACAGTGAAGAGGACAACGCAATCTATATGACCCGCTTCGAAAGCGAGGCCAAGAACGTGGTCGAAATGTACTACGCACCTGACATCGTCGACGAAGACGGCTACATCGGATTCGACAGTGTCTACAACATCGGCACGTTTGATGAAGGCGTATGGCCTGTTGCCGGTCTCTATGAGCCTATCCCGGCTGAGGAAACCGACGGCGGACACTCGACCAAGACTCCTATGGCTGACCTTACTCTTGTCCTCTCCGACGAGGATGAGATCATGTCGAGAGACGTGGATCAGCTCATGGCAGCGTTCAACGGCCGCCACGCGGATCAGTTCAACAAGGTCGTCACCACCGTCAAGGTTGACATCCTCGCGGATCAGCTCACCACCAACGGTATGATCGACGTCTACTACCCGGTAACCGCCGAGATAGTCAGCATCACCTGCTACGCGGAGCACTACGAGTACAAGATCTACCCTGAGATGGTCAGAGACGACAACAGCAATATTGTCGGATACGACCTTATGTTGGCGTTTGTCGATCTCGAAGGTATCGCGGCAGGCGACAAGATCCTCACGGTAGAGTTCGCTTCCGGAAGCACCGGCGAAGTTGACATCTACACCTACGACATCAACCGGGACGACGATGAAAACTTCACGTACGACGCGATTATTCTCGGGCCGATCGAGAGTTATCACTCGAAGCACGTTTACGAGGTAAGAGGCGAGTGGAACTGGTACGTTGACGAGACGGACGGCAAGCAGGCCGCCAGCGTCGTTCTCGGATGCGTCTACGACGACATCGACGAGTTCGAAGTTGAAGCCGAGATCACGTCCGAACTGGTCGGCGGAAAGCTCGTTTACACGGCAACCGTCGAGATCGAGGACCAGATCTTCACCGACACGCTTGAACTTCCTGTGGCTGCCATCAACGGCAGAAGCGGCAACTTCGGCGTTCTCGGAGTCAACTTCCTGCTCAACATCGACGAGTCCTACTTCGAGGACGGCGACGTTCTGGTCGTCATCACGAAGGGCATCGGCGAAGAAGCTGTCGACTTCGAGTACCTCGCTTCCGAGTGCGTATCCGGCACGCGTTACAAGTTCACGGTTCCGACCGCTGTCAAAGAAATGGCTGACGCTCTCACCCTCAGAGTTTACACTGAGGACGGCAGCACGCTCATCCCGCTCTTCGACAAGGAAGGCAACGACGTGACCGACACCGGCTACGTGTTCAGCATGAAGGACTACTGCCAGATCGCAGTGGCGCAGTCTTCCAACCCCGACATGGTCGCGCTCGCAGAGGCATATCTCGACTTCGGTTACGCCGCGATGATCAAGTTCGACCACAACGCGGAACTGGCTGAAGACTTCGCTCTCATCGACGACGCGGACTACAGCGGACTCGCGGAATTCGCCGAGAACATCACCGACGATTCTCTCGCAACGGTCGCTTCCAGCACCGCTACAGCGACGTTCGACTCGCTGATCAAGCTGAACAAGTACTTCACGTTCGAGCAGGGAACCGACGTCTCCGGATACAAGTTCTACCTGAACGGCAATGAAGTTGAGGCGACCCGGGTCTCCGCTACCAAGTACCTCATCGAGGTCGAAGGTATCGCGATCAAGGACTTCGACGTCGGATACGAGTTCAGCGTTGTCGACGAGGCAACCGGAGATGCTTACACGGTTGAATACTGCGTGCTCAGCTACTTCTACAAGGCTCTCACGTCCGACAAGGCTACGCCCGCAATGGTTGACCTCGCGAAGGCCGGTTACAACGTTTACCTTGCTGCCGAACAGTACTTCGGCTGATAAAAAAAGCGCACCTGCGCGAAATTGAGAAATTTCGCGCAGGTGTGAAAAAAACGTTTGACACGCAAAAAAAATTGTTTTACAATAAAAACGATTTTGGACGTGTAACCGTCTGATTCCGAAAATCGGAAGATTTTTCCGGAAAGGAGTACACAATGAAAGCTTTATTTGAAAACGCCAGGATAGACGTAGTGCTCTTCGTAAACGAGGATGTTGTCACCAACAGCCCCGGAACCGGCGAGGAGTTCGGCTTTGAAGATCCCGACGATATCATTGGATAAGAAGAACTACATCGAAGATTAATCCAAAGGTCGCACGTGCGGTAGGGTACTGTATGCGCGGCCTTTTCTTGTTTTCCCGGCCGCCCGGATTATAGCGGCAAACGGCTGAGACCCGGAGGTCTGCACGGTAAACGTTTACCCGACTGACCTCCGGGTCTCATTTGTATTACTGATTCAGTCTTTCCCGTTTGATATCAAAAACGGGCCTTAAACCGCCTTTGCGACGCGGACGTGTGTTTTCCTGCCTGAAGGCCTGAAACGGCCGTAAAACGCCTTAGAACGGCTTAAAAGGGCATGCAACGCGTCAAGAGCAGGATGAAAGACAAAACGAAAGGCCGGGCCGCTTGTTAATTTGATGCGGCCCGGCCTTCCTTGAATTCGATTGCACGGAATTCATTCCCTAAGGAATCATTCCTTATCCCTCCATGTTCTCCTTCATCGCCTGCAGCGTGTAGAGATCGTGGTACTTGCCGCCCGCCGCCAGGAGTTCCTCGTGGGTGCCTTCCTCGATCTTGCGGCCGCCGGACATGACGATGATCCTGTCGGCGCTCTTGACGGTGGAGAGGCGGTGGGCGACGATCAGCATGGTGCCGATGTTCATCATTTTGCTGAGGGAGTCCTGAATCAGGCGCTCGGTCTCGGTGTCGATGTTGGCGGTGGCCTCGTCGAGAATCATGACCTTGGGGCGCTGGAGGACCGTTCGCGCGAAGGAGAGGAGCTGGCGCTCGCCCGTGGAGAAGTTGTTGCCGCGCTCGCGCACTTCCTCGTCCAGACCGTTGTCGAGGCGGCTGATGAGGACGTCGGCGTTCACGTAGCGGCAGGCTTCGTTGATCTCGTCGTCGGTGACGTCTTCACGTCTAAGGACGATGTTGCTGCGGACCGTTCCCGAGAACAGGAACACGTCCTGGAGCATTTGACCGAAGCAGCGGCGCAGGGAGGCGATGGTGTAGCGGGTGATATTCACGCCGTCGAGCAGGATCTCGCCTTTCTGGATGTCGTAGTTGCGGCAGAGCAGGGAGAGGATCGTGGTCTTTCCGGAGCCGGTGGCGCCCACAAGCGCAACGGTCTGCCCCGCGTCGATCTTGAAGGACACGTCCTTAAGCACCCAGTTTTCTTCCTCGTAGGCGAACCAGACGTTCCTGAATTCAATCTCGCCGCGGATGTTTTCGGCCTCAATGGCGCCGTCCAGGTCCTGCACCTCGGGCACCACGTCGAGAATCGTGAAGATCTTCTCGGAGGAGGCGAGGGCGGACTGGAGCCAGTTGAACATTTCCGCCAGGTTCTGGATCGGGTTGAAGAAGGTGGAGATGTACATATAGAAGGTCACCAGGGTGCCCACGCCCACGGTCTGCCCCAGGAACGACGTCTCCTTTATATATCCGCGGCCGGCCAGGTAGAAGAGCGCCAGCACGGACGAAATGTAGAGCATGTAAATGACCGGCCTGAAGATGCTGAACACGAAAATCTGGCTCCACTTGGCCTTTCAGAGGGCCTTGTTGCGCTTCTCGAACTCCTCCT
>JAEEGG010011891.1_pt1 | contig 18880 bp, 16 predicted proteins | sample 9134161 | NCBI WGS metagenome assembly JAEEGG01 (sample SAMN16246543, study PRJNA631951) | gut metagenome | biome: gut microbiome; feature: rumen; material: CR-attached | host: Bos | place: Iran: Karaj | collected 2018-10 | reverse complement strand
TATGCGGTGCTCGATAATTACATCAGGACCGGTGAGATCGAAGATCCCGCTGTTAAAGCAAGCATTGACAGGAAGCATGTGGCCAATCTTCACAAGATCAGCCCCATGCCGGCATATAACCCCGGTATTTCAAGAATAGACTGAGAATAACGACCAACGATCGGAAAGGAAGCATATTGATATGAAATTCAAACCGATGATATTTTCTCTTCTTGACACTGACCTATACAAGTTCAACATGAACCAGGTCATTTTCCATAAGCATACAAACCTTGTGGGAGAGTATCACTTTAAGTGTCGAAACAACGGGATCGTCTTCACACAGGAGATGCTCGACGAGATAAATGCCCAGATCGATCATCTGTGCAGCCTGAGACTCACGCCCGAGGAACTTGGATACCTCAAGAGCATCCGTTTTATCAAGGATGACTACGTTGAGTTCTTAAGACTGTGGCATCCGATCAGGGATTACGTGACAACCTCGCTCAACAACGGCGAGCTTTCAGTCATCATTAAAGGACCCCTTTTCTCCGCGATGCAGTTCGAGATATATCTTCTCGAGATCATTAACGAAACCTACTTCCGCATGAAGTATGACTATAACGAACTCCTTGAAGGTGCGAAGGAGAAGCTTTCGGCCAAGATCGAAAGCTTCAGAAACGGGATCTACACCTTTAAGTTCGCCGAATTCGGTGCGCGCAGAAGGCTCTCCGGAGAGTTTGAGGAGTACGCTATCCGCGAACTCGCACAGAAGACCCAAAACATGGTTGGAACCTCTAATGTATATTTTGCATGGAAGTACAATCTCACGCCCATCGGAACATATGCACATGAGTACGTGCAGATGTATCAGGGAATCGATTCGATACCTCTTGCATACACAAACCATTATGCGATGAAGGACTGGTACGAGGAGTATCAGGGTGACAACGGAACAGCCCTTACGGATACGATCACGACCGACCTCTTCCTCAGGGATTTCAACCGCAGCTACGTCAACAACTATTCAGGCGTGCGCCATGATTCGGGTGACCCCTACGTGTGGGGCGAGAAGATGATCGCGCACTACAAGAGCTTCGGAGTCGATCCGAGGACCAAGATGCTTCTGTTCTCGGACAGCCTCGACTTCAATACCGCTCAGACACTCTATGATTATTTCAAGGATAAGGCCAAGGTATCGTTCGGGATCGGAACGTTCATCTCAAACGACACACCTGCAGAGCCTCTTAACATAATCATTAAGCTGCAGTACGTGAACGGACGTCCCGTAGCAAAGCTCTCGGACAGCGACGGCAAGTCGATGTGCGACGATGATGATTACCTCAGGCACCTCAAGGCCTCGGTAGCTTTCAGACTTGCCAGAGAGGCCCAGGCCAAGGATTACTGATCCGGCGGGGCAAAAACTAAAGCGTATTACGGGTGCGACTATGTATGATAAAGGAATGGTCCTCGGAAGATTTCAGGGGATTCACAAAGGCCATCAGGCTCTCATAGAAAAAGCGCTGGAGAACTGCAGAAGAGTTCTTGTCTTCGTCGGCTCCAGCGACAAATCGGGGACGGTTCGCGATCCATTCACATATGAATTTCGCGAAAGAATGCTCCGTGATCTCTACGGCGAAAAGGTGACAGTCAGCCCCCTTCCCGACATTGGTGTCGGTGACGTGGGCTTTTGGGGCGAATACCTGCTCAGGATGAGCGCGGAAGTGCTCGGCGAGCAGGCTGATGCCATCGTGTGCGGGAACGAGGAGAAATACAAGCTCTGGTTCCCCGACAAGCCGTCTCTTGCTCTGATCCATCTGGACAGGAACGATATTCCCATGTGCGCGACTCAGCTTCGCGAATATATTTTGAATGATGATTACCGGTCATTTTGCGAATGTACCGACGAGAGGCTCCGTCATTACTACGGAGTGATGAGAGGGATACTTCTGAAAGTATCCGCCGGGCACGGATGTGCCGACAGCTGCATGAACAAGATCAAATAAGATGCATGGAAGGTGTGCCCGTTTCGAACAGGCACATAACTTTGAGCCTCTTCTACGAATACAGGAAACTTGGGAAGATGCTGCCCGTGAGCGACCTCGGTCCTTACGGAATGTATCTCAAAGAAACCATCTAATGACTTTTACTCTGACCCGCCTTGTGATATACTACAGCGGAAGGTGCGCGGCACCTGACCGTCCCGTATATCCGGGGCGGGTCTCGTGATAAAACTCTTCCGGAGCCGGAAACCGCGGCCCGGAGGATCAAGAAAAGGGGAAAGATATGAAGATAGTTGTTTTGGCAGGAGGACTCAGTACAGAGAGAGACGTGTCTCTCGTTTCGGGAAAGAAGATCTACGATGCTCTGAAAAGCAAGAACCATGACGTTGTCCTGCTTGATGTATATCTTGGTTACAAAGGAGATGTGAGCACGGCTTTTTCGGGCAATACCGAGCCCGAAGCCTTCGTTATCTCGGAGGACGAGCCCGATCTTGAGGCGATCAGGGCAATGCGTGAGGACGGCGGCGAGTCGTTCTTCGGACCCGGAGTCCTTGAGCTTTGCAAGGCAGCCGATGTGGTGTTCATGGCTCTTCACGGCGACTGCGGCGAGAACGGCAAGATCCAGGCCGCTTTCGATCTTTACGGGATCAGGTACACAGGAACCGGATACCTCAGCAGTGCGTTTGCTATGGACAAGTACGTTACGAAGCTTCTTTTCGAGAAGACGGGTATCCCGACTCCGCCATACAAGCTTCTCCTCGACAAGAACACGGATTATGTTCCCGCGTTCCCCGCTTTTGTCAAGATCTGCAGCGGCGGATCTTCGGTCGGCGTTTACCGCGTTACGAATGAGGCAGAGTACAGGGAAGCTCTTGACAAGGCATTCGCCTACGAGCCCAAGGTCCTTGTCGAGCAGGCGATCATCGGCCGTGAATTCTCGGACGGGGTTATAAGCGGTGAGGCGCTTCCCGTCATCGAGCTCGCTCCCAAGGTTGGTTTCTACGACTACAAGAACAAATATCAGAAGGACTCGACCGTCGAGACCTGTCCCGCCGACATCCCTGAGGAGCTTTCGAAGAAGATCCGTGACTATGCCGTTGCGGCATACAAGGTGCTCGGGATCAGTGCCTACGCAAGGATGGACTTCATGGTAGACAACTCGGGCAATGTCTATTGCCTCGAGGCCAACACTCTCCCCGGCATGACTCCCATGAGCCTTATGCCTCAGGAGGCGGCAGCGGTCGGGATGTCCTTCCCCGAACTTTGCGAGAAGATCATCGAGGTTTCGCTGAAAAGATTCTGAACAGGAAGGACTTTTGTGTAAATGCGCGGTTTAACTGTTAAAAATATTGCGGATGCGGTCGGTGCCAACGCATATGTGGTAAGAGGCGGCTCTCCCGTCAAAGCCGGGGATGATCTCCCTGCCACCGAAGCTTCGGCTGTTGTCATCGATTCGAGACTTTGTGAAAAAGACTGTGTCTTTGTGGCGACCAAAGGTGAAAGAGTCGATGGTGCCGATTTTATCGGAAGCTGTTTTGAGAAGGGTGCGCTTGCAGCGATCACCGAGAGGGAACCCTCGGAGGGGTCAGAGGACGGCATCTGGCTTGTTGTGAAGGACAGCTTTGATGCATTAAAGAAGCTTGCGACCTACTACAGAAGCTTGATGAGCGAGGTGAAGGTCGTCGGGATCGTCGGAAGCGTCGGCAAGACAAGCACCAAGGAGCTTACCGCTGCTGCGCTTTCTGTCAGGTACAACGTCCTTGCAACACAGGGCAACCTCAACAACGAGATCGGAGTTCCGCTGACACTTCTGCGCCTGCGCGACTGTCACGAAGCAGCTGTTGTCGAGATGGGGATCAGTGACTTCGGTGAGATGAGCAGGCTCGGAGCCATGGTCCGGCCCGATATCGTTCTGTTCACAAACATTGCACCCTGTCATCTTGAAGCGCTCGGGAGCCTGGATGGAGTCCTGAAAGCCAAAACTGAGATATTCGACTACATCAGGGAGGGCGGAACGGCCGTCCTTAACGGCGCGGATGAGAAGCTGCGCACCGTCACCTCGGCACGCGGAGCAAAGCTTTTGTTCTACGGGCCGGGCACCTGCATGAGAGCGGAGAAGGTCGTCGATGAAGGTATCGAAGGATCTCGTTTCGAGGCCGTCTTTGATGACGGCACGGACAGCGAACGATCTGAAGTCAGACTCGCGCTTCCCGGAGCGCACATGATCGGGAATGCTCTCGGTGCGGCTTTGGTCGCAAGACTGATGGGCGTGAGCGTGTCTGAAGCTGCGGAGGGACTCGGCTCTGTCAGTCCGGCAAACACAGGCCGTTCTGTCAGGGAATCCTTTGAAGGAATAGATTACATAAACGACGCATATAACGCCAGCCCGCTCTCCGTGCGGGCCGCGCTCGACATCCTCTCGGGTGTCAAAGGCAGGAAGGTCGCCGTGCTCGGTGACATGCTCGAACTCGGAGAGAAGGAGTGTGAGCTTCATGCCGGGATCGGTGAGTACGCCGCCCGGAAGAAGGTTGAACTGCTGATCTGCGCGGGGAGGCTCTCGAAGAACACTGCGGATGCTTTTAAAAAGGCGGGCGGAGAGGTGCTCTGGTTCCCGGGGACAGACGAACTGGTCGGAAGCGGTACGCTTCCCCTGAAAAAAGGTGACACTGTGCTCATCAAGGCATCTCACGGCATGCATTTTGAGAGGATCCTGAAGGCCGTACAGGAAAAAACATTAAGAGTAGAGGACTAAATGCCCTGAAAGAGTGAAAGCAAAAGGGCAGAGGATCCCCCTGAGAAGACCGAAATAAAAACAAAAATAAAAGGGCGGAAAGCCCCTGAAAAGACCGGAATAAAAGGGGAAGGCGAAAACTCTTGAAAAGAACGGAACAAAAGGAAAAAGGCAGTCACGAAAGAAAGAGAACAATATGGACATCAGAGAGTACATGAAAGATCACACCGTCTACTTTGACGGAGGTATGGGTACCATGCTCCAGGCCAGGGGCCTGCAGCCCGGCGAGCTCCCCGAAAGGTGGAACGAATCTCACCCCGACGAACTGGTCGATATACACAGGCTTTATTTTGATGCGGGCTCGGATGTCGGGACGGCCAACACCTTCGGCGCCAATTCCTTCAAGTACTCGGATGACGAACTGACACGGTACATTACTGCCGGAATAGATCTCGTCAAAAAGGCGATGAAGCTCACCAAGGATCCCGACAGACCCATGTTCGCGGCACTTGATGTCGGACCTGTCGGAAGACTCTTGAAGCCCTACGGCGACCTCGAATTTGACGAGGCCGTAGAGGTTTATTCAAAGACCATAAAGATCGGAGCCGAAGCCGGAGCCGACCTTGTCATCATAGAGACGATGAACGACAGCTACGATACAAAAGCGGCTCTGCTCGCTGCAAAGGAAAGCTGCGATCTGCCGGTCATCGTATCGAATGCGTACGGCGAAGACGGCAAGCTCATGACCGGAGCGTCGCCGACGGCGATGGTGGCCATGCTCGAGGGACTCGGAGCGGATGTTATAGGCGTTAACTGCTCACTCGGGCCCAAAGAACTTGAGGGCGTTGTCGATGAGTATCTGAAGACCGCGTCGGTGCCTATAATCGTTCAACCCAATGCCGGCCTTCCGCGCGTTGAAAACGGCAGGACAGTCTTTGATGTGGATGAGGAAGAGTTCTCGTCCGTCATGAAGAGTTTTATCGATAAGGGAGTCCGTGTTGCGGGCGGATGCTGCGGAACCACTCCCGCGTATATTGCGGCTACGCTTGAGAAGTCCGGCAGGGCGGTCATAAATCCGCAGGCCGTAGAGGATAAGGGACTGACGATGATCAGCTCCTACACCCACGCAGTGATCTTTGACAGATCGCCCATACTCATCGGTGAGAGGATCAACCCCACCGGCAAGAAAAAGTTCAAGGAAGCCTTGAGAAACCACGACATCGACTATATCCTTTCCGAAGGACTGCGCCAGCAGGAGCGCGGCGTGCATGTGCTTGATGTCAATGTCGGTCTCCCCGAGATCGACGAACCCGAGCTGCTTGACACCGTTACGAGGGAGCTTCAGGCGATCATCGACCTGCCTCTTCAGATAGACACCACAGACATCACGGCGATGGAACGTGCGCTCCGTCACTACAACGGCAAGGCACTGATCAACTCTGTCAACGGCAAAAAAGAAGTCATGGAAGCCGTTTTCCCGCTTGTTGCGAAATACGGCGGACTCTGTGTTGCGCTCACTCTCGATGAGGACGGTATCCCGGCGACAGCGCAGGAGCGTGTTGCGATCGCGAAAAACATCATCGCGACAGCCGAGAAGTACGGCATCGGAAAGAAGGACCTCCTGTTCGATACGCTTGCGATGGCTATAAGCGCCGACAGCGAGGCTGCACTTGCCACTCTCGGATCACTCCATACCATTAAGAACGAGCTCGGTTGCCATACATCGCTCGGGGTTTCAAATATCTCGTTCGGACTGCCCCAGAGAGAGACCATCACATCGACTTTCTTTGCGATAGCGCTTGAAAACGGGCTTTCGGCAGCGATCATGAATCCTTTTGCGGACGATATGATGAAGACCTACTACTCGTTCAGGGCTCTTCACGCTCTTGATGAGAACTGCAGTGATTATATCGAGTTCGCCACGAATTTTGTGCCCACGACGGTTGCCGCACCCGCGGGACAGGGCGTGGGAGCTTCCGGTGCGGCTGCGCCCGGCAAGGATGCCGACATGTCTCCCCTAAAGCACGCGATCATAAAAGGACTCAAGGAAAAAACGGGCGCCATCACGGCTGAGATGCTCGCGGCAGGCGCGGATCCGCTTGCTCTCGTTTCGGATGAGGTCATCCCTGCGCTCGACAAAGTCGGAGAAGGCTTTGAGAAGAAGACGATGTTCCTTCCTCAGCTGCTTATGAGTGCGGAAGCATCGCAATACGCGTTCGAGCAGATTAAAGCGGAAATGAACAAACGCCCCGGAGAGAGCGTCAGCAGGGGAAAGTTTGTGATAGCCACGGTAAAGGGCGATATCCACGATATCGGCAAAAATATAGTTAAACTCCTGCTTGAGAACTACGGCTTCGATGTTGAGGACCTCGGCAGGGACGTGCCTCCCGAGACGGTCCTTGAGGCAGTGAAACGCACGGGAGCCAAGCTTGTGGGTCTTTCGGCGCTTATGACCACGACCGTACCCGCCATGGAGGAGACGATCAAGCTTCTCAGAAAAGAAGCGCCCGATGTCCTGATAGTGGTCGGCGGAGCGGTACTCACACAGGAGTACGCCGACAAGATAGGTGCGGATCACTATGCAAAGGATGCGATGGCGACCGTCAGGTACGCCTGCGAGGTAGTTGACGGATAAATAAGACTGACGCCGGATACGCCTGCGAAGGGCCTGACAGATAAAACACGCTTGACACATTGCATTTCGGAGTATATAACAATAATACTGTTAGCTCGTACTAACCCGTGATCTGCGCGCCTTTATGAGCAAACAAGGGAGCTCGTCCTGAAGATCGTCAATATGAGCGCGTTGCAAATCGGACAGAGATCATCTTTAACATGGACGGGGAACGGAGCGGATCGTGGAAAATATTTATAACAAGAGGAGCCTGCTTTATGAGTACACTTAGGGATATTGGGATCGGAAAAACCGCGAGGGTTGTGAAGATCCTGGGTGAGGGTGCGATAAAGAGAAGGATCATGGACATGGGGATCACAAAGGGGACTACCGTCACGGTACGAAAGGTCGCACCGCTCGGAGATCCCATTCAGATAAGCGTCAGAGGTTACGAACTCTCCCTTAGAAAAGAGGATGCTGCCAACATTGAAGTCGAGACTATCTAAAGGAAACGCAGTCGAAAAATCACGACTGCAAAGAGACGCTACCAACATTGAAGTCGAGATTATCTGATCATCTAAACAGGAGAAAACGAATGAATAGCGAGATAAGGGTGGCGCTGGCCGGTAATCCCAACAGCGGAAAAACCACTCTCTTTAATGATCTCACCGGCTCAAACCAGTTTGTGGGAAACTGGCCGGGAGTCACGGTTGAAAAAAAGGAAGGAAAGCTCATCAAGCATGACGATGTTACGATCGTTGACCTTCCGGGCATATACTCACTCTCTCCGTACACACTCGAAGAGGTTGTCGCCAGAAAATATCTTATAGACGAGAGACCGGACGCGATCCTCAATATCGTGGACGGTACCAATCTTGAAAGAAATCTTTATCTCACCACGCAGCTTATCGAGCTGGGAATTCCTGTAGTTATAGCCATAAACATGATGGATGTCGTCCGCAAAAAGGGTGACAGACTTGACACTGATGCGCTTGCCAAGCGCCTTGGTTGCGGGATCATCGAGATCTCTGCCTTGAGGGGAGAGCATACCGTTGATGCGGCATGGGCGGCGGTCGATGCGGCACGCACAGGCAAAAAGATCCCGCGTCACTCGTTTTCGGGTCCCGTTGAGCACGCTCTTGCTCACATCGAGGAAGCGGTTGTTCACGATTTTCCTCCCGAACAGCAGCGCTGGTACGCTATCAAGCTCTTTGAGCGTGACGAGAAAGTTCTTGAGCGCTTCAAGCTACCTCAGTCCACGCTGGCTCACATCGAAGAAGACATCAAGGCGGCGGAGGCCGAGCTTGACGACGATGCCGAAAGCATCATCACAAACGACAGATACGACTACATCACCCGTATCCTGAGCGATATCTACAAAAAAAAGAACCCCGACGGCCTGACAACTTCTGACAGGATCGATAGGGTGGTAACGAGCAGATGGCTCGGACTCCCTATCTTTGCGCTGATAATGTTTGCGGTCTACTGGATCGCCATGATCGGAGTCGGGCAGCCTGCAACGGACTGGGCAAACGACGGCCTGTTCGGTGAAGGCTTCAATCTTTTCGGGATCGGCGACGGGCCGGGAAGCGGGATATGGGTTCCCGGGATCCCCGTGCTCATCGGGAACTTTCTTGAGTACATCGGATGCGCCGGGTGGCTAAAGAGCCTCATACTTGACGGGGTGATCTCCGGTGTCGGTTCCGTCCTCGGATTTGTCCCGCAGATGCTCGTACTCTTCCTGATGCTCGCATTTATCGAGGCCTGCGGATATATGTCACGAGTCGCATTCGTCCTCGACAGGCTCTTCAGACGCTTCGGTCTTTCGGGCAAGAGCTTTATTCCGATAATCGTCGGAACGGGCTGCGGCGTGCCGGGTATCATGGCGTCGAGAACGATCGAGAACGAACGTGACAGACGTATGACGATCATGACCACAACGTTTATACCGTGCGGCGCGAAGGTTCCTTTTATAGCGCTGATCGCGGGAGCAGTCTTCGGCGGGAGCGCATGGATCGCAACCGGCGCATATCTGATCGGTATCGCGTCAATCCTCTGCTCGGGAGTCATCCTCAAAAAGACAAAGATGTTTGCCGGAAAGCCCGCACCTTTCGTGATGGAGCTTCCGGAGTATCATATGCCCACCTTCTCCAACGTGATGCGCAGCATGTGGGAGCGCGGATGGAGCTTTATCAAGAAGGCCGGAACCATCATCCTTCTTTCGTCCATCGTCATCTGGTTCCTCTCGCGCTTCGGCTGGTATGAGGGAAGCTTCGGATTCCTCACGGTCGAGCAGATAAGCGGAAGCATCCTTTCTTACATCGGAGCCGGTATCGCCTGGCTGTTCGCACCTCTCGGGTGGGGGACTTGGCAGGCGGCGGTCGCTTCGATCACCGGCCTGGTCGGCAAAGAGAATATCGTCAGCACGCTAGGTGTCCTGTACGGAACCGGCGGAAGCGTTTCCGAAGCTGTCGGAGAGGCTTTCTCGGCGTCATCGGCGATGAGCTTCCTGCTCTTTAACCTTTTGTGCGCGCCCTGCTTCGCGGCCATAGGCGCTATAAGAAGAGAGATGAACAGCCGCAGGTGGACGTGGTTCGCCATCGGTTATGAATGCTTGTTCGCATATGCTGTGGCATTCGTCGTATTCCGGCTCATGAGCGCTTTCTCGGGCTCGGGAAGTGTAGTTGGAACCGTGATCGCAGTGATAGTGGTGATCGGGTTCTTCTGGCTTCTCTTCAGGCCCTTTAAAGAAGCAACTTCATTAAAAGAAGAATGACGTATTGCACAAATCGTGTATCCGTGCTACAATCAATTGGATTATGGGACTCTATGCGCCCAACGGTAATTATTCAGAAGGAGAAATAACAATGAGTTACAAGACAGAAGAACTGGCAAAGAACAGTTACAAGATCACCATCGAAGTTGATGCGCAGGAGTTCGAAAAGGCTTGCGAGAAAGCATACCAGAAGAATAAAGGCAAGATTCAGATACAGGGTTTCCGCAAGGGTAAGGCACCCAGAGCACTCATCGAGAAGATGTACGGACCTTCCGTATTCTACGAGGACGCAGCAAACATCGTTATCCCCGATGCATATGCTGAGGCAGCCGAGCAGTGCGGACTTGATATAGTTTCCAAACCCGAAGTGGATGTTGAGCAGATCGAGAAGGGCAAGAACTTCATCTTCACGGCAGTCGTTGCTACAAAGCCCGAGGTTGAGCTCGGCGAGTACAAGGGTGTCGAAGTTGAGGTACCCAAGGTTGAGGTCAGCGATGACGAAGTTGCAGCCGAGCTTGAGAAAGAGCGCGAGCGCAATTCACGTACCATAACCGTTGAAGACAGACCTGTAGCTGACGGCGACATCGTCAGGATCGACTACGAGGGCTTCGTTGATGGCAAGGCATTCGACGGTGGCAAGGCAGATGATGCCGACCTTACTATCGGATCACACACATTCATCGACACATTTGAGCAGCAGCTCATCGGCAAGAACATCGGCGACAAGGTCGAAGTAAATGTCAAGTTCCCTGAGGAGTACCATGCGGAAGACCTCAAGGGCAAGGACGCTATGTTCAAGGTTGCAGTGAAGGGTATCTCCGTTAAGGAGCTTCCCGCACTTGACGATGACTTCGCAGCTGACGTTTCAGACTTTGATACTCTCGACGAGTACAAGGCTGACATAAAGAAGTCCCTTGAAAAGAAGAAGCAGGAAGAGACAGATCGCATCAAAGAGGATGCGGTTGTCGATAAGATCATCGAGAACAGCACCATGGAGATCCCTCAGGCCATGATCGACGAGCAGAAGATGCAGATGGCTGAGGATTACGCACAGAGACTTCAGTATCAGGGTCTTTCCATCGAGCAGTACTTCAAATTCACAGGTATGACAGCTGAGAAGTTCCTCGAGGAGATGGAGCCCCGCGCAGTAAAGAGCATCAAGACAAGACTCGTCCTTGAAGCGGTTGCCAAGGCTGAGAACCTCACGGCATCCGACGAAGACATCGAGAAGGAATTCGATGAGATGGCTGAGAGATACAGCATGGAAAAGGACAAGATCAAGGAATTCATCAAGGGCAAAGAGCTCGAGAACATGAAGATGGACATCGCTTGCAAGAAGGCAGTTGACCTTGTTCGCGATGCAGCTAAGGAAAAGAAAGAGACCAAGGCCAAGAAAACCACAGCAGCCAAGGAGCCCAAGGAAGCCAAGGAAGTAAAGGAGACCAAGGCAGCCAAGGAGCCTAAGGCAGCTAAAGAGACCAAGGCAAAGAAAGAAACAACCGCCACGGCAGCAAAGGCTCCCAAGGCCAAGAAAGAGACAGCAAAGGCTGCCAAAGAGACAAAAGAAGACTAAAGAGGATTAATGAAAGGAGGTCTCAGCATGAGTCTGGTACCTTATGTCATTGAACAGACAAGTCACGGCGAGAGATCATATGATATATATTCACGCCTCTTAAAGGACAGGATCGTTTTCCTTTCCGAAGAGGTAAATGATGTTACGGCCAGCCTTGTAGTTGCACAGCTCCTCTTCCTTGAGTCGGAAGACCCGAAGAAGGACATCAGCTTCTACATCAACAGCCCCGGCGGATCGGTTACCGCAGGCATGGCCATCTACGACACTATGCAGTACATCAAGTGTGATGTTTCGACGATCTGCGTAGGCCTCGCAGCCAGCATGGGAGCATTTCTCCTTGCGGGCGGCACAAAGGGCAAGAGGATGGCTCTCCCGAATGCGGAGATCATGATCCATCAGCCTTCCGGCGGTGCGCGCGGACAGGCAACCGAGATCCAGATCGTTGCGGAGAACATCTTAAAGACCAAGAAAAAGCTCAACGAGATGCTCGCTGCCAACACAGGCAAGCCTATCGAGCAGGTTGAGAAGGACACCGACAGAGATAACTACATGTCAGCTCAGGAAGCACTCGAGTACGGAATCATTGACAAAGTGATCGAACATCGCTGATCGAAAGGGCTTAAATATGACTAAAGGCAATGGCAAGAGCATGCTTCGATGCAGCTTCTGCGGAAAGACACAGGGACAGGTCAGAAAGCTGATCGCCGGACCCAACGATGTCTACATCTGCAATGAGTGCGTCGACCTCTGCTCTGACATACTTGAGGATGAGCTTGAGCCTCTTTATCCCGAAGAGACCGTCTCTCCCAAGAACATCAATCTTTTAAAACCCGTCGAGATAAAGCAGTTCCTCGACGAGTATGTTATCGGTCAGGAAGATGCCAAGAAGATCCTCTCCGTAGCGGTTTACAATCACTACAAGAGGGTTATGTACGGCGGCAACGATGTTGAGCTCCAGAAAAGCAACATCCTCATGCTCGGTCCTACAGGCTCCGGAAAGACGTACGTGGCACAGACACTCGCAAAGATACTTAACGTGCCTTTCGCGATCGCAGACGCTACCACACTCACCGAGGCCGGTTACGTGGGCGAGGATGTCGAGAATATCCTCTTAAAGCTCATACAGGCAGCAAACTTCGATATCGACCGTGCCCAGTACGGCATCATCTACATAGACGAGATAGACAAGATCGCACGCAAGTCGGAAAATGTTTCGATAACACGTGATGTATCGGGCGAGGGTGTTCAGCAGGCGCTCCTCAAGATCCTTGAGGGCACTGTCGCTTCGGTTCCTCCTCAGGGAGGAAGAAAGCATCCTCATCAGGAGTTCATCCAGATCGACACGACAAACATACTCTTCATCTGCGGAGGTGCGTTTGACGGCCTCGACAAGATCATAGGCGCGCGTATCGGTAAGAAATCCATGGGATTCAATGCCGACATCAGCGACACCAACGATCTCAAGATCGGAGATCTTTTCAGACAGATTCTTCCCGAGGACCTTATCAAGTTTGGACTTATCCCCGAGTTTATCGGCAGAACCCCCATTTCGGTGGCTCTCGACATGCTCGATGAAGAGGCACTCGTTGATATCCTCGTTAAGCCGAGAAACGCGATCACAAAGCAGTACAAGAGACTATTCGAAATCGACGGTGTGGAGCTTGAATTCACAGACGAAGCGGTCAGGAAGATCGCACAGCGTTCGTTCGAGAGAAAGACGGGAGCCAGAGGACTTCGTTCCATCTGTGAGTCGATCATGACAGACATCATGTTTGATATCCCTTCGGATCTCCATGTATCAAAGTGTATCGTGACCGAAAAAGCAGCTGCCGGAGAGGGAGGCCCCGATGTGGAATACTTCCCCGAAGGCAAGACCAGGAAACCGCTCGCACGCAGTAAAGCGAGAAAGAAAGGGTCGGGTGAGAGTGCCTGACATGAACGGTTCCGAAGAAAACAACAAGAGGATCGTTAAATCCGCAGAGCTTGAAACGGTCTGCGGCATCACAAGCAGACTTCCGGCAAATGTGCTTCCCGAATTTGCCTTTGCCGGAAAGTCAAATGTGGGGAAATCCTCGCTGATAAACTGTATGCTCGAGAGAAAGTCGCTCGCAAGAACATCGCAGACTCCGGGCAAGACACAGACCATTAACTATTATCTGATCGACAAGACACTATATTTTGTTGATCTTCCCGGTTACGGGTATGCCAAGGTGTCACAGACGCTTCGTGAGAAGTGGTCCAAGATGACACAAAAGTATCTTTCGGGGTCAAAGGTCCTTAAGCTGGCCTTCCTGCTCATAGACATCAGACATGAGCCGGGAGCGGGTGACAGATCGATGTACGAATGGTTCACAAAGAGCGGCCTTGATGTCGTGGTCGTTGCGACGAAGCTTGACAAGCTTTCGAGAAACGAAGCGGCAAAGCAGTTATCTCTCATTTCTAAAACTCTTGGCATCAAATCTAAATCCGGGATCATCCCCTTTTCATCAAAGACACGAGCAGGACGAGAAGAGCTTTGGCAATTGATCGATTCCAGGCTTAACGAACAAAAAACCATATAAGGGAGGACAATACATGGATTATAACCTTCTTACTCTTGCCGAACTCCAGAAACTGGCAAAGGAAGAGAACATCAAAAGGGTTACAGGGATCAAGAAGCAAGACCTGATCGCCGCTATTGAGGAGAGCGTGAAAAAGAGAACGGCACAGGCGAAGGAAGAACCTGCAATGAAGCCTGCAGCATCGAGTGCGAAGACTGAGGCTGTTAAGGCAGAGGAAGAGGAAAAGCCCGTAAAGAGGCCCGGAAGGCCCAGAAAAGTGGCAGTTCAAGAGGAAAAACCGGCAGTGGAGGAAAAGCCCGCCGCTGAAGAAAAGCCCGCGGCTGCGCCCGCACGCCCGGCAGAGCCCCATACTGTCAGGAGGGAAGTCGTAAGCCCCGCCCAGACCGGAGTTCGTCGTGAAACAGGTGTTCCCGGTGCACCCGTCAGAAGACCCATGCCCGGAGCTCGTCCCATGCAGCAGGGTGAACAGCGCCCCGCTTCCATGGCACGTCCCATGCAGCCCGGTCGTCCCGTAGCACCGTCCGGGCAGCCCATGAGACCGGCAGCCGGACAGCCCATGCGCCCCGCCGCACCTACCGCTCAAGCCGGCCGCCCCGCAGCACCGACCGGACAGCCCATGCGTCCCGCAGCACCTGCTGCACAGCCCGCACGCCCTGCATCGTCTGATGAGCAGTCAGCACGTCCCGCCGTTCAGGATCGTTTCCAGGTACAGATCCCCGAGGGAGCAAGTCCCGCAGAGACACTTGCCGCATATATCGCACAGAACTACGCTCTTGCCGGAACACCTCAGGATTCGGGCGAGACAAAGGAAGGAATCCTTGAAGTAATGCCCGAGGGCTTTGCTTTCGTCAGATGCGACAATTTCCTTCCCGGCTCCGGTGACGTCTATGTTTCACCCGCACAGGTAAAGCGCTTCGGCCTCAAGACAGGAGACTATATCGTCGGCAACACAAAGGTAAAGATGCCCAACGAGAAGTTCAGCGCGCTTTATTACATCACAACAGTAAACAAACTTCCTCTGAGCGAGATAGTTAAACGTAAGAAGTTTGAGGATCTTACGCCTATATTCCCGAACCAGCGTTTCCACCTTGAAACGCCCGGCTGCGGCCCCGCGATGAGGATGGTAGATCTTCTTTCGCCCATCGGTAAGGGACAGCGTGGAATGATCGTTTCCCAGCCCAAGGCCGGCAAGACGACACTCCTTAAGCAGATCGCCAAGGCTCTTATCAGGAACCATCCCTCGATACATCTCATCATTCTCCTGATCGATGAGCGTCCCGAGGAAGTTACCGACATGAAGGAGTCCATAAACGGCGACAACGTAGAAGTCATCTACTCGACATTCGACGAGCAGCCCGAGAACCACAAGAGAGTATCCGAGATGGTTATCGAGAGAGCAAGACGACTCGTTGAACAGAAGCAGGATGTTGTCATCCTTCTTGACAGTATCACAAGACTTGCACGTGCATATAACCTCACGATCACCGCGAGTGGAAGGACTTTATCCGGCGGTCTCGATCCCGCAGCACTCTACATGCCCAAGAGATTCTTCGGCGCTGCAAGATGCATGCGTGAGGGCGGCAGTCTGACGGTACTGGCTACAGCTCTTGTTGATACCGGAAGCCGTATGGATGACGTTGTATTCGAGGAGTTCAAGGGAACAGGTAACATGGAACTCGTTCTCGACAGGAACCTTTCCGAAAGAAGAGTATTCCCTGCGATCGACCTTCCCAAGTCCGGAACGAGACGTGAGGACCTTCTCCTTACACCCACGGAGCTTGAGGCAAGCAACATCATCCGCAGGGCGTTCAACTCCTCCAAGACGGAAGAAGTTGTCGAGAGGATCATTAACCTCTTTACACATACGCGTAACAACGCCGAGTTCGTCGAAATGGTCAAGAAGACAAGAATAGTACCTTGATGTTGGGAGATAACCTTTATGAACTCAGAGACAGGTAAGGTGATCAAGCTGACGATCCTGTACATACTCAGCAGGGTCGATACACCGATATCGAACAGTCAGATCACCAATTACGTGCTTGAGAATGACTTTACGGATTATTTCACGATCCAGTCGCTCATGGGAGAGCTGATAGACGATGGCTTTGTCTGGAAGAAGACTGTCAGGAACAGAACCTTTTACAGCCTTTCGGATTCGGGCAGAGAGTCGTTTCAGGCTCTCTCCACCGAGCTGTCGCAGAAGATCCGTGACGATGCGGACGAGTACATCAAAAAGAACGCGATGAAGATCCGGGAAGAATCCGATGTCGGAAGCACCTATGTCGAGACCTCGCTCGGAACCTACAATGTCCACCTTTATATCGACGAAGCGGGCGAAAGGATCTTCGAGATAGGGATGATCGTCGCCGATAAGGAGAAGGCACAGCGTATGTGTGCCGCATGGCAGAAAAAGAGCGAGGAACTCTACCCGCTCGTGTTCGAAAAGCTGCTTACGGGCAGAGAAAAACTGCAGAGCCCCGAATGATCGCGATCAATAAGAAAAGTATTGATTTTTGATTTTTTGTGTGCTATTATATCAAGGCTATGTGTCCATGATAGTGGACGATTATTTGAGCCTATCACGTGGTTCAATGTTTTGAGCGAAATACGAAGGCGGGTGACATCGCCTTCAGGAGAGCAGAGAGGTGAGAAACAATGAGAGAGGACATTCAGCCTACATACTACAAGGCAAAGGTTGTTTGCAACTGCGGCAACGAATTTGAGACAGGCTCTACGAAGCAGGAGATACACGTCGAAATCTGTTCAAAGTGCCATCCCTTCTACACAGGACAGCAGAAGGCAGTTCAGACCCGCGGTGCTATCGATAAATTCAATCGTAAATACGGTCTTGCAAATAACTGATAAGTGTCATGTAAAAGGGTTGAGATTAGTTACTGATCTCAACCTTATTTATAATTACAGGTCTTTTCTAAGGGGGAAGATATGAAAGCATCCGGTATCGGCGGACAAGCCGTAATGGAAGGCGTTATGATGAAGAACGGCGACAACTACGCCGTTGCTGTACGTAAGAATGACGAGGAGATCGTCGTTGAGAAGAGAGAGCACGTCAGCCTTACTAAGAGGGTGAAGTTCTTCGGACTCCCGGTGATAAGAGGGGTTATCATCTTTGGAGAGTCATTGTTTGTGGGCGTTAAGACACTCACATATTCGGCGAAGATCTACGAAGAGGAGACCGAAGGGGAAGCAGCAAAGCAGGCTACGGTCAAGGATAAGACCAAGGAAGATATCGTTATGGCCGGCACGGTAGTGCTGTCCATCCTCATCGCTGTCGGTCTTTTCATGCTGCTGCCGTTTTTTGCGGCAACACTCATCAAGGATGTCGTTAAGTCCGAATTCCTTCAGGCTCTTATCGAAGGTATCATCAGAGTTACACTGTTTGTTGCATATATAGCGGCCATCTCGCTCATGAAGGACATCAAGCGTGTCTTCATGTATCACGGAGCCGAACATAAGTCGATCAACTGTGTCGAGAACGGCCTGCCGCTCACAGTAGAGAACGTCAGGGCACAGTCAAGAGAACACAAGAGATGCGGAACCAGCTTTATGCTTTATGTTATGGTCCTTTCCGTTCTCTTCTTCATGTGCATCAGGGTAGACAATTTCTGGCTCAGGATTGTGTTCAGACTGCTTCTGATCCCCGTTATTGCGGGACTTTCATATGAGTTCATAAGACTTGCGGGAAGAACGACCAACCCTGTCATCACGGCACTCTCAAAGCCCGGACTTCTTCTCCAGAAGCTCACGACACGCGAGCCCGACGACAGCATGATCGAAGTTGCCATCACCAGCGTTGAGGCAGTATTCGACTGGAAGGAGTTCCTCGAGAAGTTTGAGGATAAGGGCAAGACGCCCTGCGAGAAGCAAAAGACACAATCGGAAAACAAGACTACAACAAAGACAAAGAACAAAACTAAGACCAAGAACAAGAACAAAAAGATGCCCCATGAGAGTCTTGCTCCGGAAACGGACGAGACCGTTGTGGCAAATGTACGTGTCGGAGGCATCACCGATCCTATAGAAGATCTCGACGATGATTTCGACATCATCCCCGAGGTCGCAGACAAGACCGAAGCTGAGGAAGCAGCCGAGGAAAAATCTGATGTTGCGGCCGAGGAAGCAGTCGAGGAAAAAACTGATGTTGAGGCCGAGGAAGCAGCCGTAGAGGAGCCTGAGGCAGAGGCTGAGGAAACAGCCGAGACACCGGTTGAGAAAGCCGAAGCAGAGGAAAAAACTGATGTTGAGGCCGAGGAGGCAGTCGTAGAGGAGCCCGAGGCAAAGACCGAGGAAAAATCCGAAGAAAAAGCTGAGGAGAAATCCGAAGACAAGGCCGAAGAAAAGACTGAGGAAAAATCCGAAGATAAGGCTGAGGGCAAGTCGGAAAACGAGGATCATCTCGGATATTTCAAGGGAAGAAGATCTACAGGCAAGAACACAGGACTTGACAGCGCTCCCGAGCCCACAAAGGGTGTTAATCACAGGGCACCTGTAGAGATCGAAAAGAGAGCGATACCTGAAGAGGATGATGAGGATGATGAGGTCCTTAAGAAGCTTGACAGGTTCTTCGTAAACAAGAACAAGAAGGATTGAGTGAAGTGACATACAGACAGTTACTCGATAAAGCA
>JAEEGG010011881.1_pt1 | contig 18890 bp, 14 predicted proteins | sample 9134161 | NCBI WGS metagenome assembly JAEEGG01 (sample SAMN16246543, study PRJNA631951) | gut metagenome | biome: gut microbiome; feature: rumen; material: CR-attached | host: Bos | place: Iran: Karaj | collected 2018-10 | reverse complement strand
GACGAAGCAACGACCTTGACTTGGAGCGCGTAAACTGGGGTAACTATGACCTTGTGGTTATCGATGAGAGTCACAACTTCCGTAATGGTGGTAAAATAAGTACCGACGAGAATGGCGAGAATCCCCGCGAGAATCGCTATTTGCGTTTGATGAACAAAGTCATCCGCTCTGGCGTAAAGACCAAGGTACTGATGCTCTCTGCCACGCCCGTCAACAATCGTTTCAACGACCTGAAGAATCAGTTGCAGTTGGCATACGAAGGCGAATCGGAAGCATTTGACAAGTTACTGCCTACCAATCGTGGCATTGATGACATTTTCCGTCAGGCACAAGGCTCTTATAACGTTTGGGCAGACCTGCCACCAGAAGAGCGTACCACGGAAAGACTTCTGCGGATGCTCGACTTTGACTTCTTCAGACTATTGGATGCTGTTACCATTGCTCGAAGCCGCAAACACATTCAGCAGTATTACGATACCGCCGATATTGGCACGTTCCCCGAACGTCTGAAACCTATCTCCCGTAGTCCGCATCTGACCGACCTTGATACAGCCATTAACTATAATGAGATATTTGAGCAATTGCAGATGCTCCATCTGGCTATCTATGCGCCCTCTGCCTTTATTCTTCCCAGCCAGCTCTGGAAGTATAAAGAAGAGGAAAGTACCACAGGACACCGCCTGAGTATAGAAGAGCGCGAACAAGGTATTCAGCGACTGATGAACATGCAGCTACTGAAACGTCTGGAGTCATCGGTCAACTCTTTCCGTCTGACCTTGACCCGCATTCGCGACTACATGCAGGAGACGCTTGATGCCATTGCCCGTTTCCAGAATGGAGAAAGACGTGTGTCGGTAGATGACTATGAAAGTGTGGATGGTGACGAGGACGAACAGGACTTCACCATAGGTAAGAAGAAAAACCGCATCCTCTTGGAGGATATGGACTATATATCTTGGCAAAAGGAAATCAAGGATGACCTTGAAATCATCCGCTTGCTACTTCTCATGCTCCAGAGCATCACACCTGAGCATGACAGCAAACTGCAACAGCTTATCACTGACCTGAAGGATAAGTTCGCCCATCCTATCAACGGCAACAACAAGAAGGTGCTTGTTTTTACAGCCTTCTCAGATACGGCACAGTACCTTTACGACTGCCTGGCAGAACCAATCCAAATAGAGTATGGCTTAAACGTGGCTTTGGTAACAGGCGACGTGGAAGCACGAAGCACTCTCAAATTGAAGGAAAAACTTGACTTCAATAAAGTGCTGACCCTCTTCTCGCCAATATCCAAGGAACGTGCTGCCGTCTATCCACATCTGAAAGAAGAAATAGATGTGCTGATAGCCACTGACTGTATCAGTGAAGGTCAAAACTTGCAGGATTGCGACTACTTGCTGAATTATGACATACACTGGAACCCTGTGCGTATTATTCAGCGTTTCGGACGTATAGACCGTATCGGATCGAAGAATGCACAGATTCAGTTGGTGAACTATTGGCCGGACATGACTCTCGACGAGTATATCAACTTGAAAGGACGTGTAGAGTCACGTATGAAAGTGACTGTGATGACCGCCACAGGCGATGACAACCTTCTTTCGCCAGAAGAGAAGGACGATTTGGAGTACCGCAAGCAACAGCTGGAGCGACTGAAAGAAGATGTAGTCGATTTGGAGGAAATGAATACGGGTGTCAGCATCATGGACTTGGGGCTGAATGAGTTCCGACTTGACTTGCTGGAATACATCAACAGCAACCATGACGTAGAGCATACTCCTTTCGGACTTCATGCTGTTGTATCAGCCACAGACCAAGCACCAGCCGGAACCGTATTTGTACTGAAGAACCGCACGGCAGGCGTGAACATCGACCACAAGAACCAGTTGCATCCGTTCTACATGGTCTATATCAAGGACGATGGCGAAGTACTTGTTGACCATCTGCACCCTAAAGACTTGCTCGACAAGATGCGCCTGCTTTGCAAGCCCATAACCAAGCCAGATGTCAAGTTATGCAGTGCCTTCAACAAAGAGACACGCGACGGTCTGCGCATGGGTAAATACTCCGAACTTCTGGGCAAGGCGATAGAGTCTATTGTCACCAAGAAGGAAGAGTCAGATATTGACAGTTTCCTCGATGGCTACGTGGGCGAACTTTTTGAAGAGCGAATCACTGGGCTTGACGACTTTGAACTAATTTGTTTCCTCGTAATAAAATAAACTCATTATGAAAGAATTAACATTAACTTCAGAAGACAAAAAGAACGTAAATTTACCAATTAATCCACGCGATAAGGTCAAGATAATCCGTGAAAGAGAGACTGACGGACTATTGGGTGCAATACTTCCTGTTCTTAGTGTTGAGCCAGGTTTTGTGCATGTAATAGCATTAGGACGTGAAGTTATTTTCCGTCGAGAAGATGTAATATTGTCTCGTTAAAATAGAAAAAAGTTATCATCTGCGATGTATAACCTTCCGCCACAATGTGCCATTAACAAGCCGCTTTTCAAGAAGGCTGTCTTTGAGAAGTTCAATCTCAAAGCGGCTGAGCGCGACCGTTTTGATGCTGACATCAGCCGCATGGCATTGGTGGCAAGGGTATCATCGGCAACTGTACCATCTCTAACAAAAGGGAAAGAAATAGAAGGATTTTATGTGCTGCAAGTGGCATTGAAGCGAATGGATTATGACACCAAGAATATCCTCATGCTACAAAAGTTGATACCACAAAAGCTCATCTTCGCCCTCCAATTTGAGGAGCAGACACAGTTCTGCATCTTCCATATTCGACTGCAACATTCAGCATGGATGCCGACTGATGAAGCCACCATCACTTTACAAGGATTGTCGCTTGATGATGTTTGGAATAATATCGTTGCAACCATCGGAGGCTTGGATGCTCAGGCAGAAGAAAGCATTGAGGAACAGATTATCCATCGTGAGCAACGAGAAAAATTGCTTCGACAGATAGAATCATTAGAAAAGCAGTGCCGCACAGAGAAGCAGACTCGTAAAAAATACGAGTTGCATCAAAAACTACAAGAATTAAAGTTAAAGATTAAGCATTTTTAAACATGCTTAATCTGCATTTTTCTACTAATCTGCTGAATATCAATTTGTTGCTATCAAATTTTAAAACCTATAACACATTTTCAGGTCTTTGTAAGCATTAAGTATTGGAGTATTTCGTAGTCTAATCAGAGGAAAAATAAATATTAAGCATATTCAAATCATTTTATTTTGATAAAAATTTGGAGATTAAAAGAAAAATGATTATTTTTGCAGTCTAAAATCTATAATATGCATTATAACGAACTGATAGAGAAACAAGTCATAGGCAGACTTCGTGTGGACAATCCTTGGTGGACAGAAAATGAGGTTGCTCCGTATTATGCCGAGATGCATCCACGTCTATATCTCGACATCTTCTATCCATTAGTTTATGGAATGGATATTAGGCGGGCAATCATATTGATGGGGCCTCGTCGTGTTGGTAAGACGGTGATGCTTTATCATACCATTCAGCGTCTTATTTCAGATGGCGTTTCTCCGCAAAACATTATATATATATCCGTAGAGACTCCTATTTATAATAAAATATTGCTGGAGCAACTGTTTAATCTGGCAAAGCAAGCATTAGGCAAGACAGATAGCAGGGAGTCTTTTTATGTCTTTTTTGACGAGATTCAGTATTTAAAGGACTGGGAGGTCAACTTGAAGTCTTTAGTTGATACATACCATAATGTAAAGTTTGTCGCGTCTGGATCAGCAGCGGCAGAATTGAAAAAGCGGAGCGATGAAAGTGGTGCAGGCAGGTTTACTGATTTCAATCTTCCCCCGTTGACTTTCTATGAATACGTTCATTTGAAAGATTATGCCCATATAATGGTCCCCATTGAAATGGAATGGTCAAATAGGCTTATTACAGGGAATACTACAATCGACATCGCAAAATTGAACAAACTGTTTGTTGACTACATCAATTATGGTGGTTATCCCGAAGTGGTATTCTCTCAGCGCATTCAGGAAAATCCCGGACAATTCATCAGGCACGATATCATTGATAAAGTGTTGTTGAGAGATTTGCCAAGTTTATATGGGATTACGGATGTTCAAGAATTGAATTCCCTTTTTACAATGATAGCCTACCATTCTGGTTCTCAGTTCTCATATGAAGGCCTTTCTAAAGATTCTGGAGTAAAAAAGGAAACGCTCAGAAAATATATACAGTATCTTGAGGCAGCATTCTTGGTTAAGAAAATACGGCGGGCTGATGATACAGCAAAAGAATATAGGAGAGAGATGCTCTTTAAACTATACTTAACAAATCCATCTTTACGTTGTGCTCTCTTTCAGCCGATTGACGAAAACGACGAAGTAATAGGCAATATGGTGGAAACTACCGTCTATGCCCAATGGATTCCAAGAAATGCCAACATCGCTTATGCAAACTGGAACGAAGGCAACAAAAAGAAGGGAGAAGTTGATATTGTTGGTATCAGTGAGGTCAGGCAGAAACCCGAATGGGCTGTTGAAGTGAAATGGTCAAATAAACCGTTTATGAATCCATCTTCAGAATTAAAGTCATTAGAAACCTTTATGAAGATAAACGGACTGACTCATGCAATTGTCACTTCTATCTCGGAAACAGGAAAGAAAGAGATGCCCTATGGCTGTCTTCAGTTTATGCCTGTCGCCTGCTATGCTTATACTGTTGGAGAGAACACGTTAAATAAGACAAAAGAATCATTTGGATTATAAAAGAAGATGAATAATTTAAACGAAATATATGTAGCCATAAAAGATCAAGATTATATTGAGGCAAAGATAGATGGTCTATGCCAGAAATACAATAATCGAAAAGGAACAGATTTTATACAACAAAGAGCGTTGTTCAGAAGTTATTGTCATAATACGATAGAAGTTTTTGACGACTGCTTTGAGACATCAATGTTGGGTATGATTCGTTGTGAAAAGCATGTGGAGACATATAGAACGAAGGACTACTTGGAAATTGACAAGGCGAAACTTGACATAGTAGATATGCTATGGAATTTGAAGGTGATTGTTAAATCTATGATACCGATTAAGGATTTACCTTCATGTAAGAAATTAACCGCTTTATCAGCAGAAGATATTGTTGCAAAAGCTAAAGATCTGGTAAAGAATGATATTGTGAAGGCTGGTGTAGGAATCATACTACTTGGCTCTAAAGCTCATGATGTTGTTAAGATAGAAGATGTCAAAACTTATTATAACGACCGCTTAAACCAATTAAATAGTGAAATACTAATAAAAGGCAAGCCAATTAGTCCAATGGAACAATTCTTGCTTGATAAGTTCAATGCAGAAATCGGTTATTGTAATCTTGCTTTGTTTAAAGCAGGATTAGGCATCGTGGATGAACTAAAGGGACTTGTAGAGGTTGGTAAAAAGCACATTGAGAAGTATGAGCAGAGTCGTTTTATTGGGAATGCTAGTCTTGTATGATCTCAAAGTAGCGATATATTAAGATTAAAGGAGGATTTGAAGTGAGTTACATGAAACTGGATAATACTTCTATTGAAGAAATAGGAATCAACACGTTAGAGCGTCCGCTATTGTATAGTGGAACATTATCCCCTGTCCTTACAAAAAGAGAGAAGCAACCTATTTGGGATGGAAATATTATGCTTTATAAAGAGGGCGGAAAGAACAACAATGAATTTTTAATTGACAAAATTCCTGTTCAAGTAAAAGCTAAAACAAACAAAAATGTTCCTTCAAAGACATATTCACATAGTGTGTCTGTTAATGAGTTGAATATTTTTTTAAGAGACGGTGGAATAGCATATTTTGTCGTGTATGTTCACCCAACGAAACCCGAAAAGTGTAAGGTGTTTTATTCCTTTTTAGCACCTGTGGATTTGGTACGTTTCATTAACTCTGCTGGTAGTCAAAAAACAATCACTGTTAAGATGGAAGAATTTCCAGAAATGAGTAAACAGGTAGAGAATAGTTTCTTAGATTTCTATAACGATTGCAAGAAACAAGCGTCTTTTTCAAAACCAATTTTTCTAAAAGACGTTGAAAATGACGTTGAATCATTTAAAATCTCATTTACAGTTGAGTCAAAGGACAGGAAAGAATGGTTTAAATATCTAACAACACATGAGACTTTTGTGTATGTTACATTTAAGGGAGACCCAACTAAAACACCACATCCATTAGGAGACAGACGCTATAAATTAAAAGCGTTCCAAGAGGTTGAGTTGGATATTTCCATTAAGGAGAAAACTTACTTTAATAAATGCATCGCAGAAATAGAGAATGGCAATCTTTTTATCGTTATTCCTGATGTTATGAGATTTGCATTCCCGATGGAATTGTCTGATGCTCCATTTGAAGGAAAGGTTCATATTAACACAGTTTTCCGAACTTTGTCACAACAGATTCATATTCTGAATTTTTTGATAGACGTTATCAATGAAGGAGGATTCTATGTTGGTGGCGTTAAAATGAGTGTGTCTGATATAGGCCAAGACGATTTAGATCACTTGCAAGGTGAACTAGAAGGAGCGAATAATCTGCAAAAAGTTTTGTCTGAGTTACATGTGGAAAAAGATTTAGATGTATCTGATTTATCTAAAGAAGACATAAAAAATATCAATACAATAATTAGCAAGTTCATCTATAATAAACCCATTGAGTTCACAGACCTCAAACCACCTCGTTTCGCAAAAATGGATATTGCGGATGTTTCTATTTTATTCTTTGTTGACAAAGACCAGAGTGATAAAATTAGACTAACATCTGCCTATGACCTTAGTATGTTTGTATTTACAACCGAGATTGAGAATGATGATAAAAAAATTGTCATTCCGCCTTATGTTGGGTATGATGCCGAGATATTCCGTGATGTGTGCAACATCAATTATTCTGATTTCTTGCCGTCCTTTAAAGAAAAGCGAACAGTCGAGAACAGATTTTACCAATCAATGAATTGGACTATTCTTAGAATGTTGATGGGGTATGATGCTCAAATAAAGAAAAACAGTATTTTACTGGAAACAGCTTTTGAAATGGCTAAATGGTTGGAGGATAATGATCCCGATAGAAACTCCCACTTCATTCATGTTATAAATTGCCTTCAAATAAAAAAACGTCTGAACATAATTAGTAAGGAAGACGAAGAGAGCCTTGTTAACATCTTGGAAATGAAAGAATGCAATGACGAACTGAAATTTGCAGCCTACCTTCTTCTTGATGATAAAAATATGGCAAAACGATATTTTCTAAAATTGGATAAGCCTACACGAGATATGTATCAGAGTAGTCTACCATTATATAATTTGATAAAAAATGAATTGTAATATGGATAAACTTAACATGCAAACCACGAACATCGTGGATGAAAATATAAAGCGAATTGGGGAATTGTTTCCCAACTGCCTCACGGAACGGCTGAATGACGAAGGGAAGCCTGAAGTGGCTATTGACTTTGACCAGCTGCGGCAGGAGTTGTCTAAGGATATTGTTGAAGGTTCGGAGGAACGCTATCAGTTCACCTGGCCTGATAAGCGCAATGCCATCCGACTGGCGAATGCACCAACGACAGATACATTACGTCCTTGTCGTGAAGAGAGCGTGGACTTCGACAATACGCAGAACCTCTATATCGAGGGCGACAACTTGCAAGTGTTGAAACTCCTCCGCGAGAACTATCTTGGCAAAGTAAAGATGATTTATATTGACCCGCCATATAACACCGGCAACGACTTCGTGTATAACGATGACTTCTCGCAATCGACAGGCGAGTATATGCACAATAGCGGACAAGAGGATGAAGAAGGCAATCGCCTTGTAGCCAACACTGAAAGCAATGGACGCTTCCATACAGACTGGCTCAACATGATTTATCCACGACTCAAAGTGGCAAAGGATTTGCTGAGTGAGGATGGATTACTGTTTATTAGTTTAAATGACATAGAGGTTGCTAATGCACGTAAAGTATGTGAGGAGGTTCTAGGTGCTAACAATTTTGTTGCTGATCTGATATGGGCAAACAAAGAAGGTGGAGGTAGTTCGGATAGCAGGCTATTCCGTATTAAAAATGAACATATTTTATGCTTTACTCGAAACATTGAGTCTGTTGAAATCAAAGGTGTTCCTATTTCCAATGCTGACAGATATAAAGGTAAGGATGATTTTTTTGAAGAACGTGGACCTTATTATTTACAAAAGCTTGGGATGGGGTCGATTCAATATTCTGCTTCTCTTGATTATCCAATAGAAGCTCCCGATGGGACAACGGTAATGCCTGCAGATAATAACAAGGGCGAAAAAGCATGTTGGCGATGGTCTAAAGATAAATTTCTCAACAATTTGTCTCGAGGATTCGTTGAAATGAAAAAGGATAGTTCTGGTATATGGACAATTTACACAAAGCAGTATATGATGTGTGATAATGATGGTAACATTATCAAGCGCACACAAAGACCTATGGGTATAATTGAAGAATATTCTAGTACGCAGGCAGCAAAATTGTTGAAAGCCATTAATATCCCTTTTGATTATTCGAAACCAGTTGAACTAATTAATTATCTTGTTAATAGAATAGATTGTAAGGATTCCATCATCCTTGACTTCTTCTCAGGCTCTGCCACAACAGCCCATGCTGTTATGCAACTCAATGCAGAAGATGGAGGAAAGAGAAAGTTTATCATGGTGCAACTGCCAGAAGCAACCGACGAGAAGAGTGAGGCATACAAAGCAGGCTATAAGAATATTTGTGAAATCGGCAAGGAGCGCATCCGTCGTGCTGGGAAAAAGATAAAGGAGGAAAGCCCGCTGACCACACAAGACCTTGATACAGGTTTCCGCGTATTGAAACTCGACTCGTCGAACATGCAGGATGTGTATTACACTCCAGCAGAGTTCAACGAACAAAAGCTCTTTGACGATAACATCAAGCCTGACCGTCTTGGAAACGATGGCGAAGACCTTCTTTTCCAGACAATGATAGAACTGGGCATTGAACTGTCTGCCAAGATAGAAAAGCGTAGCATTGCTGGAAAGGCAGTCTGGAGTGTCAGCGACGGTTATCTGATGGCTTGTTTCGATGAAGAAGTCAATGAGACTACCATCACCGAGATAGCCCGTCAGCACCCATACTATTTTGTGATGCGTGACAGCAGCCTCGCCAACGACCAAGTTGCCGACAACTTCGAGCAAATATGGGAAGAGTATAGCAAAGATACAGTGCGCAGGATTTTATAGACTTTAGAAGAATATGGAAGAAAATAATAGGATTCTCATATATACGGACGGCAGCGGACTCACGAAGATTGATGTGAGAATGACTGATGATACATTATGGCTCACGCAGGCTCAGATGTGCGAACTGTATCAGACGAGTAAATCAAATGTCAGTGAACACATCAAACATATCTTCGAAGAAGGCGAACTGCAGGAAAAAGCAGTTGTTCGGAAATTCCGAACTACTGCCGCAGACGGCAAGTCGTATTTGACAACTTTCTATAATCTGGACATGATTATTGCCCTCGGCTATCGTGTGCGCTCCATCATTGCGACACGCTTCAGACAGTGGGCAACGGAACGGCTTAAAGAGTATATCGTCAAAGGATTTACACTTGACGATGAACGACTGAAAAGGCTTGGCGGTGGTGGCTATTGGAAGGAACTTCTCGAACGCATCAGAGACATCCGCGCTACAGAAAAGGTACTCTATAGGCAAGTGCTGGAAATCTATGCTACAAGCATTGACTATGACCCACGAGCATCTATATCTCAAGAGTTCTTTAAGAAGGTGCAGAACAAGATTCATTATGCCATCCACGGGCGCACGGCGGCAGAACTGATAGTGGAGCGAGCAGATGCAGAGAAAGACTTCATGGGACTTCTCACTTTCAAAGGAAATCAGCCTACATTAGTTGAAGCCAAGACAGCGAAAAACTATCTTGACGCTAAGGAACTCCGAGCTATGGGACAACTGGTTTCGGGATATCTGGACTTTGCTGAACGGCAGGCAGAACGTGAACAACCAATGACGATGAATGACTGGGCCAACTATCTGGACCGCATTCTCACAATGTCAGGGGAGCAACTGTTGCAAGATGCTGGCAGCGTTTCTCATGCAGAAGCAATGGAACATGCCACAAACGAATATCGCAAATACAAACAGCGCACCATCAGTGACGTAGAACAGGACTATCTGGATTCTATCAAACGTTTGGGTAATATAGGAAAAGACGAAGAATCAAAGGTGGGTGGCAAATGAAGTTTAAGTTTAAGATACAACAATACCAGACGGATGCTGTAGAGCAGACTGTGAACGTATTTGCCGGACAACCCTCAAAGACGAATGCTCAGTACCGTCGTGACCTTGGCAAACGTAAAGGACAGATAACGTTTGAGGAAGAGTATGTTGGCTGGCGTAATAGCGATGTAGAAATACAAGGTCATCAGCTGCTAGCCAATATACAGCAACAACAAGTCATCGGCAATATCCCTAAATCAACGAAACTGAGTCTGCCTGACGGTCTGGGGGCATGTTCGCTCGATATAGAGATGGAGACGGGTACGGGTAAGACTTACGTCTATATCAAGACTATGTTTGAGTTGAACAAACGCTATGGGTGGAGCAAATTCATCGTCGTGGTGCCGAGTATCGCCATCCGTGAAGGCGTGTATAAGAGTTTCTCAATGCTGGAAGACCACTTCATGGAACAGTACGGCAAGAAAGCCCGTTACTTCATCTATAATAGCGGCAACCTAACACAGATAGACTCATTCAGCAGCGATGCCAGCATCAATGTGATGATTATCAATGTGCAGGCGTTCAATACCTCATTCAAGGAAGGTGCTGCCAATAAGGAGAGCCGTATTATATACTCTAAGCGTGACGATTTCCAGAGCCGCCGTCCTATTGATGTGATTGCCGCCAACCGTCCCATTATCATCATGGACGAGCCGCAGAAGATGGAGGGCGCAGCCACCCAACGTGCGCTGAAGAACTTCAAGCCGCTGTTTGTGCTGAACTACTCAGCCACGCACAAGACATCGCATAACTGCGTATATGCACTGGATGCCTTCGATGCTTACCGCCAGAGGTTGGTGAAGAAGATTCAAGTGAAGGGTATCACCCTACAAAACCTATTGGGCAACCAGAGCTATATCTATTTTGACAGTATTGTTCTATCAAAGAACAAAGCACCAGAGGTACGACTGGAGATAGAGGTGAAAGGTGCAAGCAGCACCCGTAGGCAGATATGCAAGTTCGGACAGAATGATTCACTATATGACACATCTGGGCTTCCAGCTTATAAGGATTTTGTTATTACCGACATCAATCCGCTGACGAACACTGTCTATTTCATGAATGGTGACGTGTTGCGCAAAGGTGAAGTGATGGGTGATGTATCGGAACAGCAGATACAGCGTATTCAGATTAGAGAAACCATCCGTTCACACTTCGAGAAAGAAGCTACTCTATTCAAGCAGGGTATCAAGACACTTTCGCTCTTCTTTATCGACGAAGTAGCCAATTATAAGGGCTATGATGAACAGGGCGAAGTCGTAAAGGGCTTCCTTTGGAAAGTGTTTGAAGAGGAATACACCCGTTTCCTGAATGAGAATCTTTCGCTTTTTGAGGATGATTATCAGCGTTATTTGAAACGCTTTACGGCAGACCAAGTACACAATGGCTATTTTTCCATCGACAAGAAGGGACATGCCATCGACAGTGTTGTAAAGCGAGGTGAAGACTTCTCTTCAGACATATCAGCTTACGATTTGATTCTTAAAAACAAGGAGCGTTTGTTGAGTTTCGATGAACCGACACGATTCATCTTCTCGCACTCTGCACTGCGTGAAGGATGGGACAACCCGAATGTATTCCAGATATGCACCCTGCGCCATGCCAGCAGTGCAACAGCCAAGCGTCAGGAGGTAGGTCGTGGACTGCGTATCTGCGTTGACCAGCAAGGCGTTCGCATGGATGCAGAGCGACTGGGTGAAGCCGTGCATGACATCAATGCTCTTACGGTCATTGCCAACGAAAGCTATAGCACGTTTGTAGATGCTCTCCAGAAAGAAACCCGTGAAGCCTTGCGTGAACGTCCGACACAGGCAACAGTCGCTTATTTCGAGGGACGCAAGTTCATGGTGGGAGAAGAAGTGCATACCATTTCCACGATGGAGGCAACAGCCATTGTCAACTATCTCTATGAGAATGACTATGTGGATGACAAGGGAAATATCCAGCAGTCATATCACGAAGACCTGCGCACAGACAGCCTTGCTCCGATGGGCAAGAAACTGGCTCCTATCAGTGAACAGGTACATAAATTGGTACAGGGAATCTTTGACCCGTCAGCCCTTGATGACATGATTGAGGATGCCAATGAATCGGCAGAAGCCGTCAATGATCATCTGAATGACAATGCCAGCAAGGAAGAGTTCAAACGGCTATGGGAGGAAATCAACCACCGCTATGTCTATACTGTTCACTATGATAGTGAGGAACTGATACAAAAAGCCGTAGCATCCATCAACAGGAACCTGCGTGTTACCGAACTGAAATATGTGGTGACGACAGGCGAACAGGGAATGGATGACCTTGATTTTACAGGCGACCAGCATACTCGCACACAAGCCATGAAGGAGGTATCGACAAGCGATGTGCCTTACGACCTCGTAGGCGAGATAGCTAAAGGGGCAACATTGACCAGAAGGACGGTGGTACGCATCCTGAAGGGTATCTCAACAGGGAAACTCTATCTGTTCAAGAATAACCCTGAAGAGTTTATCCGCAACGTGGTACGTCTGATTAAAGACCAGAAGGCGACGATGATTGTAGAGCATATTGCCTATAATCGCACGGAGCAGCAGTATGATGCAGACATCTTCACCAAGGAGAAGAACCGTCAACCACTTGAAAAGGCTTACGAGGCAAAGAAGCATATCCTGGACTATGTGTTTACGGACAGCAAGGGTGAACGCAAGTTCGCCGAAGCCCTCGACAAGGCAGATGAAGTCTGTGTATATGCACGTCTGCCACGCACGTTCCAGATACCTACGCCAGTGGGCAAGTATGCCCCTGACTGGGCTATTGCCTTCAACGACAATATGGGTGTGAAGCACGTCTTCTTTGTGGCAGAGACCAAAGGCAGTATGCTGTCTATGAGCTTGAAAGGAGCAGAAATGGCAAAAATTGAATGTGCCAAGAAACTCTTCAACAATGTATCGACAAGCAAAGTACGTTACCATGAGATAACGGACTATGATACGATGTTGAATGTCATCAACAGCTTAGAATGATTTGTTATAGACAATATAGAGCAAGGAGTTCTCAAGGCGCATCGCGACAATTGTCACAGAGCAGATATGTGTAATGAAAAAAACTTATAAGCAAAATGATAACATCAGAAAGTTCAAACAGAGAATTTCATCGTTTCTTTATGCCAGGGGGACAGGTTAGTGACATAAACTTCACCAAGGTGAACTACCTGATGCACATAGCAGATTTCCTGAAGGTGAACATCAAAATAGAAGCAATTTAAGAGATGAGCGACGAAACAAATATACAACCTATACGGTCAGACTTCGAACAGATTCGGAAGAATGCTGACGATGGACGGGAATACTGGAGTGCACGCGAGTTGGCGACAGCTTTAGGCTACAGTACCTGGCAGAAGTTTAACCGCATATTGAATAAGGCATTGCCAGTGGCCCAAAACAGAGGCCTGGAAATGAGTGAGCATTTTAACCAAGTGGTAGAGATGGTTAAGTTGGGGTCTGGCTCTTTTCGCAAGGTGGAAAACTGGCATCTTTCCCGTTTGGCTTGTCTGATCATTGCGGAGAATGCCGATGTTAAGAAACCGCAGGTGCAATCAGCACGAATCTATTTTAGGGAACAGATGCCTGCATTGGAACTGATTGAAAATCAGATGTCTTCGCGTATTTTGATGTACAAGACTAACCAGGGAGAAACGCGCGTCGAGGTGCTGTTCAATGGGCAGACATTCTGGCTTACACAAAAACGGATGGCTGATTTGTATGGTGTTGACGTTAGAACGGTAAGCTATCATTTGGGGGAGATTTATGACAGTGGCGAATTGAAAGAAAATGCAACTATCCGAAAAATTGGGATAGTTCAAACAGAAGGAGAACGGGAGGTGAATCGCCCACAAATGATGTATAATCTCGATGCCATTATTGCGGTTGGCTATCGTGTGAACAGCTATCAGGCCACACAGTTCCGTATTTGGGCAACGAGTGAAGAATCAAGGGGACAGGTTTTTGAATGAAAAAGAATCAAGGGGACAGGTTTTTGAATGAATTCGGTGAATTCACTTCAAAAACCTGTCCCCTTGATTCATCTGTCACAGTCAAACAGTCTTTTTTATGAAATACAACTTTTTCCCTAACTTTTTTGCTGAAAGCGTTGGGAATTGAGAAATTCTTCGTATATTTGCACCTGCAAACTCACGCCAACTACAACATTATTAATTTAAGACAAAAGAACAATGACTAAGAACATCTTCAGACTTTGGATGCTGGTCTGCGACCGATCCAGCTTGCGCTCGACCAAGCGAGCCAGTTCGTTTGGCACTTGCTTAATCGCAGCCTTGGCCCTGCCGATGGTGCTGGGCCTGACATCGTGTTATTTTGACATCGACAACCCCATTGCTAACAACAGCCTGTCAGAGAAAATCTTGGGCAAATGGATTCTTCAGGAAACCGATGGAGTGCCTGTCACGACAGACATGAAGTCGGTTTACACTTTCGTAAAGGAAGGCTCCACGACAAAGGGCTTCTACAGCATGTTTAGGATGGCAAGTGACGATTGGAGCAGTAGTCAAGAAATCAAAGTGACAGTTGTCAGCGACAACGCCATCACGCTGGAAACGGAGCTGGCCAACGGAGTGTCGGTTGTGGTACAGTTGACCGATGTCACCGTCAATGGCAACGCCCTGCGCTTCACTGCCATGACTACGCTCTCGAAAGATGGAGTGGTGACCAATACATACGGACCGAGCAGGGAGTACTTCACCAAAGTTGACGATGACTACTCGGACGTCATCGTCGGCCGATGGGAAGGTATCATCACCAGCAACGACCCGGAGTTCACAACCGAAGAGTTCTGCGAGGAATACTATGCCGACGGAACCTTCTGTGAATTCACGTTCACTGACGGACAGTGGGTGAAGGATGAGGCGGAATACGCAGATTACTTCGTCGATGGCACACTGTTCTCCACGCGATTGAAATACGTGGGAGAAGAGCAGCCGGAAGGACAATTTAACTTTGTCATAAAGTCGTACGAGGACGGCATATTGTCCTCAGAAGCCGTGTATCGTCGTGACGGCAAGGTATATACCTACACCAGCCGGGCAATCAGAGTGGATGATAGCTATACTACGCCATCAGACATCGCCGGACAATGGGTAGCCGACTATGCCGAGAAAGATGTCATATACAATACTGCATACAACCGCTTGGTGGAAGAATACTCCTTCCGCACTAATGGCACTGGCTACTATGAGGCTTTCATGCTCAACGGCGCGACGCTTGTGGGAATAGAGTTCATGGAGAACGGCACCACGCCTCACAATACTGGCTTCGGTCAGAATGGCAACTTCAAATACACCATCAAAGGCCACGATGTTTGCGTCATGACTGATGAAGGCGATGTACAGTGGAAAGTCAAATATACCAACGGACGGCTTTATGATTTATTCGACCCCGATGACATCATTGTCTTACAGCCTGCCACAACTGCTCAACGGGAGCAGATAGCGCTATGGAGAGCTTCGTGGAAATAACAAGAAGTATCATGGATGTCAAGGGACAGGTCAGTGACATCTCGTTGAAAACAGATAAGCAGAATCAGGGGGACAGGTTTTTGAATCGTTAATTCTCAGATTCAAAAACCTGTCCCCGTGATTCCGTTCAGCTTCGTGGCCGTATTGAAGTCATAGTTCTTTCCTGTGTCAGAGGTAATGCCAGGGGGACAGGTTAGTGACATAAACTTCACCAAGGTGAACTACCTGATGCACATAGCAGATTTCCTGAAGGTGAACATCAAAATAGAAGCAATTTAAGAGATGAACGACGAAATACAATTCATATTATACCATCTGCCTGACGAAGAAGGAAAGGTACAGGTGGTGATTAAAGATGAAACTATCTGGGCAACTCAGAAAGCGATGGCTCAGTTGTTTGGGGTCGGCATTCCTGCCATCAGCAAGCATCTGACACATATCTTTGATGAAGGAGAATTAGACAAATATACGACAGTTTCCAAAATGGAAATAGTCGTGAATAGAGGCTTTCGTGGAGAGGTCAAAGAAGATGTTGACTTCTATTCTCTCGATGCGATTATTGCTGTCGGATATCGTGTGTCATCAGCTCGCGCCACAAAATTTCGCATCTGGGCGACCAAGATTTTGAACGAATATATCCGCAAGGGATTTGTACTGGACGACGAACGACTGAAGCAGGGAAAGGCTGTTTTTGGTAAGGACTACTTCAGAGAATTACTGGAGAGGGTTCGCAGTATTCGAGCAAGCGAGCGGCGCATCTGGCAACAGATAACAGACATCTATGCAGAATGCTCGTTCGACTATGACAGGAATTCACCCACAACGAGAGAGTTCTACCAAATGGTGCAGAACCGATTCCACTATGCAATCACTGGACAGACGGCTCCAGAGATTATATACACAAGGGCAGACCATAACAAGGAGCACATGGGACTGCAAACGTGGAAGAACGCCCCTGACGGAAGGGTACTGCTGAGTGACACGAAAGTGGCCAAGAACTATCTGCCAGAGAAAGAGATCAGGCAGTTGGAACGGGCCGTAACGGGCTATTTTGACTATATCGAGGACTTGATAGAACGCGAGAATGCCTTCAACATGGAACAGTTTGCTGCATCGGTGAATGAGTTCCTTACTTTCCGCAGATATGCTCTTCTACCTGACAAGGGCAAGATCTCGCGTGAAGAGGCCGACCGAAAAGCAGAAGAGGAATACAGCCTGTTTAACCCAAAACAGAAAATCGACTCTGACTTTGATAAGGAAATACGTGGATTGTTTGACAATAAAGATGAATGAAATTAGCAACCAAATAGTTTCGTGAAGAACCAAGATATTTTGGATGCCTTCTCGTTTCTTTTGAACGAGGAGGCATCTACAGAATCAAGGGGACAGGTTTTTGGATGAATCAAGGGACAGGTTTTTGAAGTGAATTCACCGAATTCATTCAAAAACCTGTCCCTTGATTCATCCAAAAACCTGTCCCCTTGATTCTGCTATCACTCAGCAGTACAGTTCAGGAGAGGCTGCCGTGGCTAGCATTCTGGCAGGTGTTGACATCGTGCTAGGTCCGAAGGACTTTGTCAAGGCTTTCGATGCCGTCATCAAAGCAGTTGAGAATGGAACCATCTCTGAAGAACGCATTAACCAAAGCGTCCGCCGTATCCTGAAACTGAAAAAGCAAGCCCCGGGACTATGATTGTTATGATACCATATCAATAAATGTATAAATAATCATAATTTTTGGCCGATTTTGGAGATAGTTTGAGATGTTTTTCGTAAATTTGCGCCGTATTAACATTCTTTTACTAAATTAGATAAGCATGAGAACGAACGAGACCATTAAGAAATCTTTTTTTGTTTTTGCCTTAGGAGCTTTGGCAGTATCCTGTGTTAAAACCGATGTGTATGACTCGACCGTCAATCCTAATCAGGATAAGGAGCCGGAAGTCGTGACGCCGAAAGTACCCAATGCTTTCGATTTCTCTACAACTCAGACTGTTGCGCTAACGATTGACTACTCAGCCGACAACGTACCTTCTGCAGTATTTTTCAGCATTTATGATGAGAATCCGCTGAATGTTGAGGTGTCAGAAGATGGCTATGAGACCAGGACGCTCAAAGAGGATGTAACCCCGATCTACGAGAACTTCACTAATGGTGATGGTGTATTTAACCGCACGATTGATCTTCCTAGTTATGCCAAGCACATCTACGTGCTGACCGGTGACTTTACGGTCTCACAGACGTTGATGGAGGCCGATGTACAGGGTGGTGCAGCCAAACTCGTCTCTGGCTCTACCAAGGCTGCAACAAGAGCTGCCGGCACACGCGCTGGCGAACAAACAACCAGTTTGGAGACGTTGTGGAACATCTCATGGGAGGTTGATAAAAATAATGGTAACAAGACGGATACCCGCATTTATAAAGATTGGCTTACTCCACTGGGAAGCTGGGACATGAACAGCGGACGTCCGAGTTATGTAAATCAGGTAACTAATGACAAGCTGAAGTTCACCGAGGAGGAGTATCAGGCTGTTTATGCTGCTGCCACCGCTGCGCTCAACGTGAACAAGCAGTGTGACGATGCCCTCATCACGCAGGCTGACCTGCAGTTGGTGAAGGATTCTGAAGTGGGTATCACCATGCTGGGTGGCAACACCTGCTGGAACAGCACGCTGGGCTATTACTATTATACAGGTGAAGTACCTACACGCGAGAATCTGCACATTATCATGCTGTTCCCCAATACGCAGGACGGTCATTGGACTGCAGGTGCAGGTGCCAATAACAACTACAACGGCAACATAGGTGTGCAGCGCGGTGATGTGGTCCAGTTGAAGTATTATCCAAACATCGCTCAGGGTGACATGGAGACTGTATCCGATATCTTCCCCGCAGGCACCAAGCTCGGCTTCATCCTGAAGGCTAACGGCTGGGGCATGCAGCCAACCGTCGGTGACAAGAAGTATTATGTGACTGGTGTCAGCTATGGTAACAGATTGTATAATGTATGGGGTGCTTCTACCGATGGCCTTTCATACTGCAACGCCAATGGAAGAA